>Ga0181593_10002562_pt1 | contig 16769 bp, 14 predicted proteins | sample 071ome_19_FD_133756 | JGI IMG/M metagenome (GOLD analysis project Ga0181593, IMG submission 133756) | Coastal salt marsh microbial communities from the Groves Creek Marsh, Skidaway Island, Georgia - 071413AT metaG (megahit assembly) | ecosystem: Environmental > Aquatic > Marine > Intertidal...
AGGGTGTGCCCTCGTGTTGGAGGAGATCCTGATCCATCAATCGCAGGGCCACCTGGATTTCGTCCTGTCCCCATGAACGGGGCGAGAGGTCGTCGAGGATGGATGCGATCTCTTCTTCCTGCATCTCGGTCACTTCGCCGAAATCGTCGGGAGGAAAGCAACGCCAGTCGGCGGGACGGTGAAGGTCCAGGCAAAGGCAGTTGTCGCCGGGCGCCTTTGGATTGAGAACCTCACCTGAGCGGACGCACAGCGTGATGACCAGATCCGCCAGGGGAAGAAGCTTTGCCTCGGGAGTCCTCTCACTTCCGTCACCCGTGTAAATGCCGGCGGCGTGGGGAAGCGACTCATTGACGACGCCCTTGGCGCAGGGCGTGGTAAATACCGGGAAGTTGAGCGTTTCCAGCATGCTGACGGTCGTGGCGGAAAACCGCTGGCATGAGCCACCCAGAATGAGAACCGGTCTTTGGGATGCCTCGATGACCTTCATGAGGGGGACCGGATCGTTCAAGGTGGCGTGGCTGGAGCTTGTTCTGGGCTGGGGGGATTCCTGTTGGGCCAGCTCGATGAGCGCGGGTCCTGGATATTCCGACCGTGCCATCTCCCAAGTGGAAGTGGCGAAACCCTCCGAGCCTGAGAGTCCACTGATCGACTTGAGATACTCGCCACCCATATGAAAATGGTTCAGCCACTTGTGTCGGCGCGGGCCCATCGCCTGGGGGTAGGCTTCTGAAATGGAAAGGTGTGCAAAGCCCTCATAGGCGTTCGAGAGGAGGCCTGGTGCCATGTTCGCGAAGCCGGGGCCCTTGATGCTCAGGCAGAGGGATGGATTGTTCCCGAAACGTGTGGATGCCGCCGCCATCAGGGCGCCGGTTGTTTCATGGCCCGTGGTGATGAACGGGATGCCTTGCTGCTCAAGTGCATCCACGAGCTTGAGACTCGGGCCTCCGCCAGGAATCCCGAAGGCTCGTCCGGCCCCGAGTCCCTTGAGCTCCCTTGCAAAAAGATCAAACTCCATGGCTCTCCGTGTAATGGTTCAGGATCCGGCGGGCGGTGTGCTCCAGGACCATGCCCAGGGCGTCCGGGCTGAAGCCTCCGATGTGGGGCGTGATGATGACGTTGTGGTGGTCCAGGGAATACTGCCAGATGGGGCTGTCCTTGATGTCGGGTTCGCCTTCGACGACATCCACGCCGAGTGCGGCGGGCCTGCCCTTCTTCAATCCCTCCAGCAAGGCTGACTCCTCGACGATGGCTCCGCGGGAGGTGTTGATGAGCACGGCTCCCTCCTTCATGAGGTCCAGCTCCCGGCTGCCCAGCAGGCCCTTGGTCTCCTCACTGAAATGCACATGGATGCTGACGAAATCAGCATGGGACAGCAGTTCATCCAGTTCGACCTTCTCGACATCTTCTGGAAAGTCGGACACGAAGGGATCGAATCCGATGACCTTCATGTCGTAGGCCCTTGCATAGCGCGTCATCCAACCTCCGATGCGTCCCATGCCGATGATGCCGAGGGTGCGTCCCCTGAGCATCATTCCCGGAAAAAGCTCGCGGCTCCATTCACCGGATTCCACGTGATGGATGGCGGAGCGAAGGCGCCTTGCGCAGGCCAGGAGCAGGGTCCAGCTGAGTTCCGCCGCCGGGGTGATCCCGCGCAGGAACTCCTTCTCACTCTTGAGCGTCTTGATGGGGATCCCGCGCGATTCCAGGTGAGCGGTGTCGATATGGTCGGCGCCGGTCGTTGCGGTGATGACGAGTTCGAGGGACTTGGCTGTCTGAAGCAGTTTGGAAGTGAACCGGACCTTCATCGAGGCATCGAAGAGGACGGATGCTTCCCCAATGACTCCGTTGACGTCCTCGGCCGATGCCTCCACACGGATCACCTCGAAGCCGGAGCCGAGGACATTCTGAATCGCATCGCGGAACTCGGAGGGTCCCAGGTAAAGGACCTTTTTGGTTTGTTCAGACATGATGAAACCGGGGTGCAAGCATCGGCTAAGTCCGAAGCAGCATCGAGTGAAAAAGGTCCGCCTCAGGAGCGGATGTCGAGATGGCTCATCAGCGGGTGGGCCACCAGCCTGTCGAGTTGCTTTCGGAACTCCTCCACGGGAAAGGTCCAGTTGCCGCGCGATGCTCCCTTGATGCCGTTGTAGAGCGTGACGGCAGGGTTGTCACAGGCAAGGCAGAGATGGGTGCTGTGGCTGTTGGTGTAGGTCTGGTTCTCGGCTTCACCCGGAACCAGCGTGATCAATGGGCGTCCCTCGACAAAGATCATGTTGCAAACACCCTGGCCGATAGGGCCGATGATCACGGGCGCATTGCGGAAGATCCGGACCTGGTCGGGCAGGGTCTTCCCGCGAAAGGTGAAGACCTCGATCTCGCCGAACACGGATTCGGCGGCCTTGATGATTTCCTCCTCGTTCTCCAGGCGCTTGTCCGGTGCATCCGATCTCGAGATGAACAACGGTTTTCCTGGAACGACCTCCGGTGCCGATCGGGCCGCATGATCCCGGATCGCCCTGCACAGTTCAGGAGAGGACAGGGCATTGGAACCGTAAAGAAAGGGCACATGGATCAGGTCCTCCACCAAGAGTGTTCCCTGCGAGCCTTCGATGACCCGCTCTCCGTCGAAACCCAGCACCTCGATCAATCTTCTCTGCCAGCGGGCATGCCCGGGTGCCACGAGGATCCTGTAGTCCCCGATGTCCTTGAGCAGATCTCGTGCTGCGATGAGGCGGGGAAGATGCTGGAGCATGAAGTGCCCCACGTTCTCGTGGTTTCGCCCTGAAAGATGAAAGACGGGACCCTCGATGCGCTTGGCCAGCATCGGGATCGGGCGTCGGATCTTCATCCTTTCCACGAGGTGTTGCTGGGGGTGCAGGCATCCGATGAAGAACCTGCCGTCGGGCAGGAAGATCTGTGCATTGTCACCGACGAGGTAGGCCTTCCTGATCCTGTAGTAGCGTGCCTCGTCCCAGTTGTAGGTGACCGTTTCCGGTTCGTGACGATGCATGGAGGATTCCAGCGGGTTGGGCAGGTTGGCCGTGCCGGCTTCCTGGATGATGCCGGAATCGATGAGATCCTTCTCAGGAGGAGGCTCGACCATCGCGGGCTTTCCTCCAAGCGCGTTGCGAAGCTGGGTGTGAAGGTCGTGGATGAGGCGTGTGCCGGAGTTCATGACGGGACGGGAAGGGGACGGGACCCAAGTTCCTACTTGTTGCCGGAGGACACAGTTGAGTAGCGTCACCGCCCGGGAATGAAGCTCCTTTTTATCGTCGATTCCGTCCAGTTTTTTCGGGATCTCTTCCGTAGTCCACTGCTTGTTCGACTCCTCGAACAGGAGGACACGGAGGTGATCCTGGCGAGTATCTTTGACGTGGAGGTGCTGAAGGGCGAGATGACCCATCCTCGCCTCAAGATCGTGGCGGTGGACCAGAAAAAGGCGGAGCTCATGGACAAGCGTGTCCACTCGATGGCCCGTGATGTCTATACCGCGGAGCACCCGGATGGTTCCTTTGCACAAAGGAGGTGGAACGTGGCGGAGACCAATCAGAGTGAGGCGTCATTGAAGTTGCGACTCATGATGGCGCGGCTGTGGTTGGCGCTCGGATTCAACGTGAGGCGCCTCATCCGCTTTGGGACGCGTTACGGGCGGGATGAGGCATTTGCGAATCTGCTGAGTGAGGAGAAGCCGGATGCGGTGATCTATTCCTACATGATTCCGGCGGGATTTGACTGTCTTCGCGAAGCCAAGCGGATGGGGATTCCCCTGGTGCTGATGGTGGCGAGTTGGGACAATCCCACCTCGAAGGGGCCGCTTACGGTGGAACCGGATTACTCCATCGTCTGGTCCGACCAGATGAAGCGAGAGATGAATGAGTATCATGGTGTGCCTCCCGAACGTATGGAAGTCACCGGCGTGCTCTACTTTGAGAATTATTTCAAACCCGAGGGCCTGATGGGCAGGGAGGCCTTCTGCGAGTCCCTTGGCATTCCTTCGGACAAAAAGGTCGTTCATTTCGCGACGGGCGACAGCGCCATCATGAAGTGCAACCAGGAGTTCATCCGGATCCTGCATCGCATCGTCCAGTCGGGTCGTCTTCCATTTCCTTGTCACCTGCTGGTGCGTGTGAGTCCCAAGGACAAATTTGATCTCTACAAGGAGTTCGAGGGGCTTCCCAACCTGACCGTCCAGTATCCTCGAGGCAAGGGAGCTGTCTATGGAGGGCACAAGTGGATCCCGGATCCCGGTGAGGAGCACGAGAGGGCGTCGACGATCAGGAACAGCGATGTGATCCTGAGTGTCTCGTCGTCCATGGTTCTCGATGCCTCCTGCTTCGACGTTCCCACCATCAACCTCGCCTATGACGCGGGCATGCCGGTCGAGAAGTGGGAATCGGTGGATCGCTTTTACGAATACTCCCATGCACGGCCCGTGCTGGAGGAAGGAGCCACCTTTGTGGTGAAGACCGACGAACAGCTGGAGGAAGCGCTGGCGACGGCACTCAGCCACCCTGAAAGGAAGCGTGAGGAACGACAGAACCTATTGAAGCGACTCGTCCAGCATACGGATGGTGAATCCGCCGGGCGGGTGGTTTCCGCCTTGAGGAAGCTGGTGGATTCGAGCCGCGGTTGATTCAGCCTTCTCGAAGCCTCAAGGAAGCTTGAAGTTCTTCTCGATGGTCTGCTTCACCTGATCGAGGGAGATGGAGGAAAGACAATCCATGACCCCGGTCTTTTCACAGAGCTTCCCCTTGACCTTCAGGCACGGGCAATCCCCAGCGAGCACATGATGGATTTCACCGTAGGGTCTCCACCGCTGAACCTGTGAGGGTCCGAACAGGACCACGGACGGCGTGTGCACTGCGGCAGCAAGGTGCATGGGGGCCGAATCCATACCGAAGAAGAAACGGGACATCCGGATGAGGGCCGCCAGCTCCCGAAGTGACAGGTTGCCAAGGCGGACTGGAACCGGGTTTTGCAACAGCCCCTGAATGGCCTTCGCGCGATCAAGCTCATTTCCATCAGGGCCACAGGTCAGCACCGGATGCCAACCCTGTGCGCCGAGCCAGTCGATGAGTTGGGCCACCCGCTCGTCGTGCCAGCACTTGAACAGCCATCGGGATGTGGGATGCACCACGACGAGCCGTTCGCGGTTCACCTCCCGTTCCTCAAGCCACTGGGTGAGGCGGGTTTCCTCCTCGGATGTTTCCGGAAAATCGTAGATCGGCTTCTCATAGGAGATGCCCATCGACTGGAGAAAGGTCTGTTCGTGTTCGATCAGGTGTTGGCTCCGGTCCGGCTTGCCTCCGAAATTGGTGTAGGCCCATGGCTTGAACCAAAGCCCGGCGGTGACCTGGATGGCCCAGCGATCCCTGGCGCGGCTCCCGAGCGCATACCACATCGCCCGGTCACTCCAGGTGAAATCCACAACAAGATCGTAGCCTGAGGAAAAGACCCTTCCGAAAAGTCCCAGCTCGGCGAACAGCCTGGCGATTCCCTTCTTGTTCTTGGGGACCTCGTAGACCCTGTCGATCCAGGGATGACCTGCCAGGAGTTCCGAGGTCCTTGGTGAGACGATCACATCCAGCTTGGCATCGGGAAACTGCCGGTGGAGGGCATGAAGTGCGGGTTGGACCAGGACGATGTCACCAAGATGCTTGTTCTTGATGGCAAGAATGCGTCTTGGGTTCTTTGGCAGTCGAACTGGAGGTTGGGCTCGTCGCATGTGGGGCCTAGGTGGGAATCGTCAGAAACGAGGACCCATGCGGCAAACAAAATCGGGTGGTCTTGTGTGCAGGGGGCGGGGCAGGTTCGTTGACCCCGCCATGCCCAGTGGCTAGGCTCTCACCGCCGATGGTTCAAGTGATCCACCATTATGTTCCCTTCACCACCAACGTGGGCGACCTGTTCGTTCGCGATGGGATTCATGCACGTTTACGGGAGCATTTTCCAGGGGCACAGATTGTTGAATTCAAGGCCAACGACCCGGGGAGCAGGGCGGAAGGACCGGTCGGGCTCTTGGGTGAGAACCTGGAGCGGAGCAACCGGGAAGCCCAATTGGTGGTGGTGGGTGGAAGCAACATGTATGAGGGTCCGCGCTGGCGCTTCAGGACGGACGTCGACTCGTTGAACGCCCTGAAGGTGCCGCTGGCCTTCATCGGCCTAGGCGTTGGGTCGGTTCGGGGTGATCGGGAAAGACCCCTTGAGGAGGCATCCATCGAGCAGATCCGCGTGTCCCATCAGAAGGCCCTTGGTGTGGCTGTCCGAGACCAGCCGACGGTGGATTTTCTGAGCGGGCTTGGATTGAAGTCCACGATGACCGCCTGTCCGGCCACCTTCGTTGGTGGGCAAACCCTCAAGGTCAACCGACCTCGCAAGGTGGTGATCAGTGCACCTCCCATCCGCTTCCTGCCCAAGTGGGGGCACAAGGGCTACTTTGGTGGTCGCACGATGTTTGGTGCCTTCAGGAAACTGCTCCGATCCTACGAAAAACAGGGACTCGACTGGCAGGTGATCGCCCAGGACCAGAAGGACCTGGAATACCTGGAATCCTTCGTGGGGGAATTCGGGAAGGCCCCCGTCTGTTTTGGCAACGAGACCCAACCCTATTATGAGGCCTTTCGTGAGGCGGACTTCGCGGTGTGCTACCGGCTCCACATGGCCATCTCCTGTTTGGGTTGGGGGGTTCCCTTTGCCTTGATCCACTTTGACAAGAGGACTTCCTCCTTCCGGGACACCTATGGCGCCCAGGCCGTGACGTTTGATGCCTTTTCATCAGGAGATCAGTACCGCTTTCTCAAGCTCGTCACCGATCCCCAGGCGATGGAGCAGGCTGCTGAGACTCATTTTCCGGGAATCATGAAGCGCCGGGATGAGTTTCGCTCCGTGACCGATTCCTTCTATGAAGGTGTCTCCAAGGGTGTGGCGAAATGAAGATCATGCATGTCTTCATCAGCATGCCGGTGGGCGGTGCTGAGGATCTGGTGATGTCGTTTCTTCGCGCCTCGAACGAGAGGATGACGCCTGAAGCCGTCTGTCTTCGGGAGCTGGGTGAGCTGGGTGAGGAAGCAGTTTCAGCGGGGCTGCCCGTTCATTTGATGGAGGTTGCGAGGACCCGTCGCTTCAGCCTGGGTGGTGTCCGGAAGCTGGCCCGCTGGTTCAAGGAGCAGTCTGTCGATGTGGTGCATTCCCACGTCTACAACAGTCATCAATATGCGCTTCCTGCTGCATGGCTGGCGGGTATTCCCTGTGTCGTTCACCACCACAAGACCTTCAATCCCAGGCGACGCAAGCGCTGGTTCGTCCTCAAGATGCTTTCCAGGCTGGCGTCATGTCACCTGATGCTTTCAGGGCAGACGAGGGATGATTCGGTGAAGGCGCTCGGCCTGGATCCCGGGAAAGCGTTCCACCTCGCCAACAGTGTGGATACCGGAGTCTTTCAACCTGTCGAAGACAAGGTTGCCCTGAAGAAGGAGCTGGGCCTGCCGCTGGACCGTCCCGTCATCGGTGGCATTGCCTCGCTGGCCAAGCAGAAGAACCACGGTGCCACCCTGGAGATGATGGGCAAGCTTCGGGACAGGGGCGTTTCCTTCCACGGGGTCATCTGCGGCGAGGGTCCGATGCGGGGTGAACTGGAGGACCGGATCCGTGAACTGAAGCTTGAGGACATTGTGAATCTTCCGGGAAACAAAAGGCCTCTTCACCCCTGGATGCAGGCCATGGATGTGCTCGCGTTTCCTTCCACCTGGGAAGGGCAGCCGATGGTCCTGCTTCAGGCCATGGCTTGTGGCATTCCCGTCATTGCCAGCCGGATTGAGGGGAACGTCAACACGCTTGGCAAAACCCATCCCGGACTTTTTGACCTGGAGGCACCGGACGATTTTGCGACGAAGATGGGACGGTGCCTCGAGGATTCCGCCTTCTGTTCCGAGATCGTCATCCACGAGAAGGCGCAGTTCCAGAAGGCGGACAAACTGGAGGACTACCTGGCCCGGCTTGAGGGGATCTACCGGTCAATCCTCGCCTGACTCCTTCTCGAAGACGAATAGGTGGGACGACATGAACTGTCCACCGCGCTCCCTGAGCAGCATCCCCCGGGAGGTGAAGGCCGTAATCAGCTCCTCCTCGCTCAAGTGGTTCTTCCACGCATTCTGTTCGCGTTGGGCGATGGACTTGTCGGGCGCCATGATGCAGTAGGCAATCACGCAGCGTTGGCTTTGCGCCTCGATCCGGTCGAGGAACCAGTCGACGTCCACGACGTATTCGAGGCATCCGCTGACGAAGCTGACGTCGACCGTTTGATCCGGGAATTCCTTCTGATTGAAGTCACAGACGATGGTGCCTCGTCCGCGGTGGGTGTAGTCGCATGGGAAGTATCGACAATCCTCGGGAAGGAACTCCTTCAACCACATCTGGCCGCAGCCGAGATCCAGGACGGACTGTCCTGAAGAAACATGGGCTGCCATGGCCTCGATCCGTTTCTTCCAACGGGGGTCAAAAAATTCGACCTCTTCCCAATTTTTCTTCCCTCCGAGAAGGGCTTTGATTTTTTTCCAGATTCCCAAGGTCGCAGCAATGAGGGTGACTTGCCGAAAGGCAGCTGGAGATTGGGGCATCCACCACCCGCAGGCAAGTTCCGGAAGCAACCCCGTCCTTCATGGGCGGAATGAATTTCTCGACCTCAAGGCGAGAAGTGGTAGGTTTGCCGGTGAATCTCAAAATTCAACACTGCTGATCGCCATGAAATCCAGACTCCCCAATCTTTTTTCCATCCTTGGCCTGGGTGCCGTCCTCATCTTGCCCTCATCCGCGTTCAGCGATGGTGAGGGCCGTCCTAGAGGACCTCGCGAAGGAGAAGGTGTAAGAAGGGTCTCCCCTGAGGCAGCTGCAGGTCGACGGAATTCGCCTGAGGCAGGCGCTGTAAGGAGAGGACCTCGTGATGGGGAAGGCATGCGTGTGGGGCCTCGCGATGGCGAGGGAGTGCGGCGTGGTCCCAGGGATGGCGAGGGAGCTCGCGTTGGTCCGCGTGATGGTGAGGGGATGCGCGTCGGCCCACGTGATGGCGAAGGGATGCGGGTTGGGCCTCGTGATGGCGAAGGAGCACCCCGCGGTGACCGTGAAGGAGGAGGCCGCCCCGTGGTGATACGGCTCAATGAGGCGGGTCAGATCCTGGCAGGCAGCGGACAGGTCATGCCGCCCCAGCAGGCCCAGGCGCACCTGGTTCGCATGGCGCGTTCGGGTGCCTTCGGCATGGTGACGATCCAGGCTCCTCCAGCAACTTCGTTTGCAAATGTGACCCAGACCTTGCGCCTTGTGGAGCAGGCAGGCTTCCAGAGGGTTTCCTTCGCTGCCAGCCCTGCCGCCAGGACGCCTGAGCGGGCTCCAGCAAAGACGGAGTAGAAAGCCGGGCCTTCAGATCAGGCCGGCGAGCTTTCGTCCGCACCAGTAGAGGGCGAGCAGGAAGAGGAGCACGCCACCCCAGGCGGGACTGGCCCAGAGCCGGTAGCGGAGTTCGGTGGGGTCGGGCTCTGGGAGGAGCTGGATCTGGTCGACGAGGGCTTCCAGTCCGTTCATGGAAACATTTTCTGCGAGCGTGATCCTCGATACTTCCTCCAATACGTCACTCCGTATCGGGCGGCCTGTCTTCTCAATCACGGGCTGGCTGACCATGAGCGACAGCTCGAGTTCCCGTCCTGCCTCCCGGGCGGTGATCTTGATCTCGTGTGGTCCTCCTGTTTCGGGAATGAAACTTCCCGAGTAGACGCCCCATCCCTTGGAAAGCGAGTTGAGCTGGACCTTCTGGCTCATGCTTCCAGGGGCAGCGATGGTGGCATTGACCTCGTCCTGATCCACCGGATAGCCCGACGCATCCAGCACGGTCGCCTGAAGGAATACGGTGTCTCCCACCTTAGGATTCTCAGGACTGTAGGAAAGGCGGATTCCCTGGTCGCCCGCAATGTGGCGCTGATGCGCCATCCACCGGGCCACCTGGCTCCAGAACCGGTAGTGATACTTGTCCTCCACACCACGGCGCCAACGCCATGCGCTGTCCGTTCCCATGAACAGTACCTTTCCGCTTCCGGCCTGACGGGTCACGAGAAGCGGCATGCGGCCCCAGTCGTTGCGCAGGTTGGAATGGACGGCGAGGACCCTTGATCCGGGGCGGCTCTTCTCGACGGCGGTACTCCAGTAGAAGCCGGGCAGTTGCTGCCAGATGGCAGCGTTGCGGGTGGGGTTGCTGTCGAAACGGGTCAGCCAGTGCTCACTGCCGATGGAGGAAAGCTGGAGCAGGGACTCGTTGCGCAGGCCCACCCCTTCCTTCCTTGCCTGGTCAAAGCTCACGGGGAGCAGGTCTCCGAGGGGCGAGTCGGCCCATGAAAAGTGGTGGCCCAGGTTGCCGGGCAGGAAGACGAGTCCGCTGGACTGGTTCTCGACCAGGCCGCGAATCAATCCGGCATCCTCCTTGGAAAGTCCCCCGGCACCAATCGGGACGTCTCCTAGGAAGATGACGTCGTACTCGGACAACAGTTCCTTGGTTCCGGGAAAGGCAGGGAGGTAGTGGGGACCTTCGCCGTTTGCCATGCCGGGATGAAAGAGGATGCAATCCATGTCCACCCCGGGGTCGCGCTCCAGTGCGTTCCTCAGGAACCGGTACTCCCATCTGGGCTGGGAGTCCATGATGAGGACCCGGAGGATTTCGGAGCGGATGTTGATGTGGAAGGAGGCGACGTTGTTCGTACGGATGCGTTCTCCCGGTTGGACCGGGATCTCGACCGTGAGCTCATAGTCACCAGCCTGTTCCGGTGACCAGACCACCGCATCCTGAAATTCCGAATCCGAGGGAACCACCAGGCTGCGTTCTCCCTCGCTCCGGTCCTTGGACTTCAGCTCCACCCGTAGATCCACGGGCTCTGAAAGAGTGCTGCGGATCCGGAAGGGAATGGCCACTTGTTCACCCACCAGGCCGTAGGCGGGAGGATCAATGCGTTCGAGGGAAAGGTCGGGGAGGGGTCGGGCGCTTCCGATGGCGCTGGTGTAGACCGGAATCTTTTTTTCCCGATAGGTGAGCGCCGCGCCTGCAGGGGGGCTTCCCTGGTTCCAGTCGCCGTCGGAAAGCAGCACCACCGCCTTGAGGTGGGGATATTGCCCGATGACGTCCTGGAGGGCTGATTGGATGTCGGTGCCCGCGTTGGTGGAAGTTCCGGAAAAGGCTCGTTGGTGGAGTTCGCCGGTGATGTTGAGCCGGCTCCAGTAGTCCTTGGCCAGCTCATTGGTGAGCCATGCCGATCGGGTCAGGACATTGGTGCCTATGTCGATGTCCTGTGTCTCCATGCTGCCTGATTCATCAGCAAGGACCACCACCGCCGGTGGATCCGTCTCCTCGATCAGTCTTACGTGCTCGGGCTTGAAGAGCGTGAAGATCAATCCGGTCACGATCAGCAGCCGGAGGGATTCAAGCACTGCGCTGGACCTGCGCTTCCTGCGGCTCCAGTTGGCAAGGCAGATCCATGCCGAAACCAGCCAGCAGGCAACGCCGGCCAGTATCACCAGGGCTGAGGTGCCGAAGGTCCAGTAGCTCATGCGGCAGCCTTGGTCGAGGGATCCTTGATGGGCTTCTGTTCCGCATTTGGCAGGATCAGCAGTCCCTCAATCATGAGGAAAACCAGCATGCCGGCGAGAAACAGGCGCCATGCCTCGCCCTGGAGGTTGGAATTGCCTTCGGTTTCCTGGAACATCGAAACCTCGAGATCCGAAAACAGGGTAAGAAGGGCGTCCGGCTCCATGCGCGTGGGGCGGGATTCCGAATCGGGGAGGTTGGCTGCGACTCTTCGGCCCTGGTTTTCGTAGATACCCGCCTCCGTTGCAATGTCCCTGCCTCCCTTCGCGGCGACGGAAGTCCATTTCCTTTGGGAATCCGCCATGGAAAGATTGCCCACGGTCAGCTGGGTGCTCCGCTGCCATCTGCGGGTTCCGGTCTCCAACAGTCTCTGCAGCATGGGGACCAGGACGGTCCCCTCCGCCAGGTTGGAATGATTTGATTCGGGAAGGGTGGTGCAGAAATAAACCTGTCCGGAGCCCAGTTGTCTTCGTCCAACCAGCGTCTCTCCTGTCTGGAGTGTGGCCAGGGGTGTCAGGGAACCCACCACCGGGTTGTGCCTCAGGACCCCGATTTCCTGCAGCGGAAGTGAGGCTCCGGAGGCTCCGTCCCTGAGGGCCCCTTCCCGATGGTTCCAGTCTGCGATGGTGACGGCTTCTTCTCCGTCCTTCCATCCCGACCATGCAAAGGACTCGAAGGTTCCTGGTGCTTCTTCAAGGGTCGGGAAAAACACAACCACGCCACCGCTGTCTGCGAAATCCCTGACAAGGTCCGCCTGCTGATCCGGTAGGGGGGCTGCCCAAACCAGCAGGGTGGCCTCGCTGATGACCTCGGGGCCCAGCGCGGCGGCGGATACGATCCTGGCAGGGATCAGTTCGCCTCCGGTCTGTGTGGCCGCCGCAAGGGACAGAATCTGTGCGGCCTCCGTGGTCTCTCCCACGACCACTGCGGTGGGCGGAGAGGAAACCTTGAAGGTGAACCAGGCCTGATTGTCCTGTGGGTTGGCATCCGGGGGCAGGGAAAGGGCGCCCCAGCCCTCTGTGACACCTTCTGGAAGCGGGAGGCTGTGCTCCCAATGAAACTCATTGCCGGGCGGATCGATCTCAAGGGCGGACACGTTGTCACCGAGGGTGATCTCCAGCGGGAGGGAAGTCGGCGGTGTTCCGTCGATGCGGACGTCGAACTTCAGGACGAGCTCGCGTTCCTCAGCCGTTTCACGGATGAAGGAGGATTCGAGGGCAAGGCTGTGATTCGGGCGTCCGGGCGACCGCATCTCCAGGATCCGGAAGCGGACGGTTTGGGGAAGGGCGTTGAATTGCGAACGGACCGATTGCCAACGCTCGTCCTGGGGTGACCAGTTGTTCTCCTGCCAGTCCGAGGGAATCCAGATCTCGACGCTTCCTGGACGGTTGTCGGCGATCCAGTCCAGCGCCTGCTGGAGCATCGAGGGAATATCCGACCTTGTGTGGGTTGGTGAAACGGAGGGGTGTTCCTCCAGGTTCTCCATCGAGATGAGGGACTGGGCGGAAAGACTGGCGCTGTCGATCAGGACAAACTGGCTGGTATCGGAAAAGGGAGCCGCCGCCTCGGTCATCATCTCGATGGCCTTTTGCCTCAGGGACGTTGATCCATCCGAGGTCTCCATGCTGCCGGAGCGATCGAGGAGCAACAGGATGGCCTCGGGTGAGGTGTTGACCGCCCAACCCAGCCATCCGCCGGTAAGGGGGCGTCCCAGGAACAGGACAAGCGCCAGCACGGCGAGGGTGCGCAGCAGCAGGATGAGAAACTGCTTCAGCTTGGCCTGGCTGGTGGAGCTCCTGTTGGCGGCGAGGAGAAACTGCATGGCCGCCCAGGGTTGGGGACGATGGCGAAGCCGGTTGATCAGGTGGATGATCACCGGGAGCAGGATCAGGGGCAGGCCCCAGAGAATGTCCGGCTGCAGAAACGTCATTGCCTTGCCTGGGCGCGTTCGATGAGGAAATCGGCCAGTGCGCGCTCGTGGCTTTCCCCGACCAGGAGACGCCGGTAATCAATGTGGAACTGTCGGCACCCGAGACTGATCTCATCAAGATAGCCGCGGAGCTGCTTCAGGTATTCCTCACGGATGAGACTGGGTTCGGTCACCATGTTGTGCCCGGTTTCCATGTCCTGGAAGCGGACCGGGCGATCAAACTGGAAATCCAGCTCCATCGGATCCAGGAGATGGAAGACCGATACGTCGTGCTTCTGGAACTTGAGATGCTGGAAGCAGCTCATGAGCTCGGGGACTTCGCAGAAGAAATCGGATATGATGACCACCAGTGCGCGACGCCGGATCTGGTCAGCGAGAAGGTGAAGCTTCTCGGCCAGCACCGTGCCCCGCGCGGGTCTTGCATGCTCCAACTTCTCGAGTATGAGCTGGAGATGGGAGGGGTTTCGCTTGGCGGGGACCTCGACCAGTCCCTCTTCTCCAAGGATGGAGAGCCCCACGGCATCCCCCTGCTGGATGAGGATGTTCGCGAGAAGGGCGGTGAGGCGCCGGGCCAGGTCGATGCGGGGGCCGTGTTCACCTGTGAAGGCCATGGATGCACTGCAGTCGACAACGAGGTAGCAGCGAAGGTTCGTGTCTGCCTCGAACTCCTTCATGTAGAAGCGGTCGGTCCTTGCGAAGACACGCCAGTCCAGGCGGCGGATGTCATCACCCGGGGCGTAGTTCCGATACTCGGCAAACTCGACACTGGAGCCCTTGTGCGGACTCTTGTGATGTCCAGAGACGCTTCCCTCCATGGCGCTTCTCGCCACGAGGGTCTGCCTGGCCAGACGTGAAGAGGCTTCCTGGTCCAGCCATCGCTGTCCCGGGAGGTCAGCCACGCGCTCCCTCCTTGTGGGTCTCCTCAATCAGCTTCCGGATCACATCGATACTGGTGATCCCTTCACTCTGGGCCTGAAAATTGGTCAGGATACGGTGCGTCAGCACGGGCTGGGCAACAGCCTCCACGTCTTCCGTGCTGACCAGGTAGTCGCCGTGCAGTACGGCATGGGCGCGTGCTCCACGGACGAGATACTGGACCGCTCGGGGCCCTGCACCCCAGGAGACCCAGCGCTTGAGCCAGTCCTTGGCTTCTGCGGAATTGGGCCGGGTCGAGCGCACAAGCCGGGTGGCGAATTCAAAGACGTGCTCCGGCACGGGCACGCGTTGCACCAGGTTCTGGAAGTCCATGACCCGTTGACCGTCGACGAGTTTCGACAATGCCTTCTTGGCCGCGCCTGTGGTTTCCTCCGCGATCCGGAGTTCCTCCTCGTAGGATGGATAGTCGACGTGGATGAAGAACATGAAACGATCGAGCTGTGCTTCCGGCAGGGCGTAGGTGCCTTCCTGCTCGATCGGGTTCTGCGTTGCGAGCACAAAGAAGGGTTCCGGCAGGGGAAAGGTCTTCCCGGAAGCGGTCACCTTGTGTTCCTGCATGGCCTCCAGCAGGGCGGACTGCGTCTTGGGCGGAGTACGGTTGATCTCATCCGCCAGGACGATGTTGGCGAAGATCGGTCCCTTCACGAATTCGAAGGCACGTTTTCCCGGCTGGTCGGTTTCCTGGAGAATGTCGGTGCCGGTGATGTCCGAGGGCATCAGGTCCGGTGTGAACTGGATACGGTTGAAGGAGAGCGACATGACGTCCGCCAGGGCGTGCACCATGGTGGTCTTGGCGAGTCCGGGGACGCCCATGAGCAGGGCATGTCCCTTGGATAGGATCGCGATCAACATCTGCTCGATCACCTCCTCCTGGCCGATGATGGTCTTGCCCACCTCGTTCTTCAAATCCTCGTAGGTCTTTCTCAGGGCGTCGATGGCCTCGACATCGCCTGAGCCAGGCGTGGGAACTTCACTTGCTGAATTACTCATGAGACGGTGGAAGCATTTGCAGGCAGGGGCCTTGGACGCAACAGGTTTCGAACGGGCAGCGTCATCACGGTGGCTCGGCCCGGGAGGTGATGGGATGGCCTGAGGTGCTCCTTCATTCAAATTCCGTTGAAAGTCCCCGGTTTTGGTGCAAGGTCGAGGGACCATGAACAAACGGTTTCGCGAAGACATCCTGCTCCTGGCCATGAGCCTTGGGGTATCGCTTTGCGCGGTCTCGTTCCTGGTCATAGGGAAGGCGAATACGGATACGAACCCATCCGGAGGAATGATGGCGTGGATGGAGGACCTGAACGGGGCAACCTCCGAAAGCTATGAACGTGCTTCATCGAGGATGAAGGAGATGGGAACCAATGCCTTGCCCGGGCTGATGGGGATGTTGACCAGTGAGGCTTCTTCCGGCGAAGGGATGGCGATGGCCTTCCAGGATGCCGGTCTTCCCATGCTGCACATCGAAACGGCCCTGGATCGTCAGTGGCAGGCCCTCAAGGGCTTTGAGGTCCTTGGTTCCAATGCCCTTCCTGTCTTCGATTCCCTCGTGGGACTCCTGAACGGCGGGCAGCATGCGGACGTGGTTCCCTTTGCCCTTGCCGAGATGGGCGAGCCTGCCCTGGAGCCGCTGCAGTCGGCCATGTCCCACAGGAACGAAGCCGTGCGCTGGAACTCGGCGCTGGCCGTCTCGACCTTCGGAAAGGACGGGGCCAGCGGGGTCGGGGCGTTGCTGAACCTGCTTGAAGATGCCAATGCCCGCGTCCGATGTGCGGCGGCGTCTGCCCTGGGAATCCTGGGAAAGAACGATGACGAGGTGGTTGCCGCCCTTTCAGAGTCCCTGATGGATCAGGATTCGACCGTGCGGTCGGCGGCAACGAAATCGCTTGAACTGCTGCTCAGGCGGTAACACCGGCAGGCTCGGGTTCCTTGACTGCCGTTGCCTTTTTCCGTGCCTTCTCCCTCGCAAGGTTCTGCACGTTCAGCGCTGCGACCCGGTAGGCTTCACCGTAGGTCGGAAAGTTGAGAATGTTCTCGTGAAAGATGCTCACGTCGTTGTGGTTGAGCAGGGCCATTTCTCCAACGTGAATCAGGTCGGTGGCTCCATCGCCCACAATCTGCACGCCAAGGATCTTTTTGCCCTCAGCGTCGGCGATGATCTTGAGCAATCCATCCTGGCTGCCGGAGATCAGTCCCCGGGCGATCTCCTCGAACCTGGCGCGGCCGACGACAATCTCGCCGTACTTTTCCTTCGCCTGACTTTCGTTCAATCCCACGCTGGCGATTTCCGGA
>Ga0181593_10002566_pt1 | contig 16759 bp, 13 predicted proteins | sample 071ome_19_FD_133756 | JGI IMG/M metagenome (GOLD analysis project Ga0181593, IMG submission 133756) | Coastal salt marsh microbial communities from the Groves Creek Marsh, Skidaway Island, Georgia - 071413AT metaG (megahit assembly) | ecosystem: Environmental > Aquatic > Marine > Intertidal...
ACCGCCCCTTGTTCAGACATGTCCGGGACGGCAACAGCGGATCCTTCACCACCCTTCGCCTCACCGTAGGGAGACGAATCCTTGGAACAGGCGGTCAGAAACAAGACCAGAAGAAGAAAGAGGAGGTGAATCTTGGGGACGCGCTTGAGAATCATGATGAGCTAGGGTTTGGCTAGGTTGGAATCGTAGGTAACCGACACCACCCAATCCGTCAAACATTCGCCCAACGCTTAGAGGGACCTGATATACAGGACAAGACTCTCGACATCAGCATCACTCAGAATCCCCAGGTAGGGTGGCATTCCCTGTTCAAAGCCATCCACGATCTGTGCTGCAGGATCCACTATGGACTTCCTGAGATAGGCATCGTCCGCCTTGACGGGTTTCTTTCCGCGTATGGGACGCATCGAGCCAAATAGTCCCTTCCAGGACGGGCCCGTTTTTCCAGCCGTAGTCCCATCCACGCTATGACAGGCCATGCAGCCAAAGAGCTGATAGACCTTCTGGCCCCGCTCGATGCTGGCAACATCCTTCTTGCTCATGTCCTTCCTGGTCACGTCTACGCGAGCCAGATCGATTCTTTCAAATCCATGCGCCCCGGGATCAAACCGTGGAAGGGCGTTCACGGTCGCATAGGCGGAATGGTCGAGTGATTTGCCTCCCTCGGATTGAATGGAAAAATGCAGGGCCAACTGCATCACCTTCCGCATGTCTGGAACCACCAGGAACACGGATCTCCCATCCTTGGAAATCTGGGCCGAATTGATTCTCACATCATCCTGCCCCGGTTTTCCATCCAACTTGAAGTGGGGCGAACCATACTTGTCGGTGCGTTCGTAGTTCCACCGGCGCAGCAGATAATTATCGATCTGGGTCGAGGAGGATTCCTGAAGAACCAGATCAAATGACAAAAGCACACCTTCCTTGAAAACCTCCACGTTCGCAGGAAGCAAGGATTCCCGCCCCGTATAGCGCAGGCGGCAGAAGCCTCCCAGAATGCGTGCATTGGAGCCGTAGATCTGAAGGCCGCAGAGATAGGGGAAGCCGTCCCTGGGATTGAGCGAGGCCTGAAGGATCGGAACCCTCAGCGAGGTGGGTATCTCGACAACCGCCCCCTGCACAAAACCTTCGCCCTTGTGGATATAGGTCCGAAACAAGGCAGGCCTCCCATAGGAAAGGTGCAGCATCGCGCCATTGAGAGGCCCCATGCTTTCCGAATGCACCCAGATCTGGCTCGCACCGGAATTATCCGCCATATGGGGAATCCAGGTGATGGGGTCCGGTATCTTCGCCTCCTTGTCCCGGTGGCCGGCCCAATGAAACCCAAAGTAGTCGTCTTGCTCGACATGATAGAGGGGCGTTGAAGGGACCCGGTTGCCTTGCTGATCGCTGGAGGTCAAAAAACCATCCCGGGGATTCAACCCGATGAAGGGCTCCCGCAATCCATCGGCAACAACCTCCATGTAGCTCCCGTCAGGCGAGACTCGAATGATCGTGCCATTCATGATTCCCCTGCCTTTATGATGGATGCCTCCCTTTGCAATGTAGAGACTTCCGTCCGGCCCCAGTTTCATGTCCATGGGAAATTCACGGGTCTCACCCGACTGCGCAGGCAGATCGCAAAACATCTCATAGTCATCCGTTTCACCATCGCCGTTGAAGTCCCTGAGGAGGGTGATACCCCCTCTGGAAAAGACGAGAACTTCCCTGTCCCGGACCACCAGTCCCATGGGTTCACTCAGGCCTGACGCCACCCGGTGCCACTTGATCCTGCGGACATCCTTCCCGATTGCCGAGGTCCCCCAGACATCACCATCGATGGTGCACACCACCGCCCTGCCGTCATCATGAAACCCAAGCGCCGAGGGTCTCACATTCCTCTTCCAGGGATTGGGCATGGGCAGGTGAAAATGATCAACCACGTAGGCGGTGTCTTCATCAGAAAGCGTCAGGGTGGTCTCCACCGGCTCACCCCATCTTCCCGGCCCTCCCTTGCTGAAATCAGGGAGGTCAGCCTTCGTCAACACGATCCCATGCAAGGCCTGGGGTCTCAGCCGCGCCGGGGAGATCAGGACATCAGCAACTCCTTTCGCTCCCTCGGAATATTCAAGAACGAGGTATCGCTTCTCCAGGATTCTCAGTCTCGCGGAAGCGTCGGTAGCCAGCATCACCCGCGTATCGATCCGGTCAGGAACGGTCATCCTCACCGAACCCGATTCCTGCCACAGGCTCCCTTTCTCCCCTACCTCGCCAATCACGATGGCGAGCGACTTGCCTGAAGGCTGGACGACCTCGATATGACGCTGAATGGCATAGCCTCCTTCGACCTGGAGCTTGAGAGGCACCTCATGAACCACGGCACCACCCACCCGATACCGTAGTTGGACCCGGTCCCCATGGATGCGATGACCCAGGAACTGCCCATCATTCCTGGGCAGCGGTCCACGCCCAATCTCGGAATCATCCTCAAAGCTCGCCCTCGGATCACCGAAGCTGGCACCTCCCTCCCGGGCACCCGCATAGAGCCCGTTCACCATCAAAAGATCCCCCTTCAATCTTGCCAGCTTCTCCTGACCGGCAGCGGTCTTCTTGCCAGGAATCTTGTAGGAGGTATGCGCCATGTTGCGAAGCTCCTGAAAATCCCCACGCCAGATGGCGGAAAACCTGAGAAGGTCCGTGTCAAAGCACGCCCAGTGATCGCCCAGCCGGACATGCAACCCCCTGACGGCCAGATTGTCCTCGGGCAATCCTTTCCCCAGTCCCCTCAGATCAAGTGAAGAGGTCAGAAAGGGAAAATCCTTCTCCACGTAGTCACCCAATCCCGGCAGGGGCTTGTCCATGGGCAGGTCCGCGCCGGAAAGATGGGTGGTCACCGCCAAAAGGAGCAGACCAGTTGAAACGATCGTTTTCATGGGTAAAGCGAGGGTAGGCCCGGTCTCACGATAAGAAAAATCGCAAATTCTGATTCCTTTCAGTGAAATCATCTATGGTTGATTCATCCACATCCAGACACAGGGTCTTGTCTTGAGGGTGCTTCTTAGGTAGCTCAGGGCAGTCCGCCGATGCCGATCCTCGAGACCCAAACAGAAGAACGTGAAGAAGCCGCCTGCAGACAGGCGGCTGATATCCTTGCCGATGGAGGAATCGTGGCGCTGCCTTCGGAGACCGTCTACGGGCTGGCTGCCGACGCCACGAAGACGGAGGCCGTGGAAAGGGTCTTCAAGGCAAAGGGACGTCCCGCCCACAACCCCCTGATCATCCATGTCGACTCAATAAGGATGGCAAGGGAATTTACCGCCCAATGGCCTGAATCAGCGGAAAGGCTGGCAAACGCCTTCTGGCCCGGCCCGCTGACCCTGGTCCTACCCCACAATGGCAGGATCTCAGACAAGGTCACGGCAGGAGGAGACACCGTGGCCGTGAGGTTGCCGGCTCACCCCCTTTTCAGAAGGATCATCGGCCTTCTGGACAGACCACTTGCGGCCCCGAGCGCGAACCGGTCCAACCATGTTTCCCCCACCATGGCGAAGCATGTGACCGCCAGCCTTGGGGAAGACACGGTTGTCGTGGATGGTGGACCCTGCGCGGTTGGGATTGAATCCACAGTGCTGGACCTCACAACCGATCCCGTCAGCATTCTGCGGTTTGGAATGATCTCAGGCGGATCGATTGCCAGCCTGCTGGGGAAATGCACTGCCGCAGGCCAGACTCGTTCCGGTGCCTTGAAAAGCCCTGGCCAGCTGAGCCGCCACTACGCGCCCAAGGCTCATCTCATGCTTTTCGATCCGGTCACAGACCGGTCGTCCGAACTGGCAAAGCCCACGGGAACCATGGGTGGGGTGGTCCTTCTTGGCCATCAATCGTCAGGAATCCCCCAGGAAAACTTTCCTTCACGCCTGCTTCCCGGAAACCCGGCAGACTATGCCAGGTGCCTTTACGCAGAGCTCCATGAGTGTGATAAACATGATTTCGGGCTCATCCTCGTTCAGAATCCTCCGATAGGGGATGGATGGGATGCCATCTGGGACCGGCTAAAGCGGTCTGCTCATCAGGAATGACAGTAGCGAAGGGCCTCGAAATGGTTTTCTCCAACCTTGAGAAGGTGTCAAAATTTCCAATACGAATGTATTGACACCCCATGGGGGCCGTGTTTTTCTTTGCGCCCTTTTTTCGGAAGGAACCAACTATGTACGCAATTTTGGAAACAGGCGGTAAGCAGTACCGCGTCAGCGAAGGTGACAAGGTCATCGTCGAGAAGCTGAACGTGGAAGCCGGTCAGAGCACGACTCTGGACAAGGTGCTTCTCGTGCAGACCGAATCCGGCACCAAAGTCGGCGCTCCCACCGTGGAAGGCGCCTCCGTCACTGCCGAAGTGGTCAACCACCAGCGCGGGCCGAAGCTCATCGCCTTCAAGATGCGCCGCCGCAAGGGATACCGCCGCAAGGTCGGGCATCGCCAGGCACAGACCGTTCTCAAAGTCACCTCCATCAAAGCTTAAGATCTCATGGCACACAAAAAAGGACAGGGAAGCATCCGCAATGGCCGCGACAGTAACAGCAAGCGCCTCGGTGTGAAGCGCTTCGGCGGAGAGCTCGTCAATGCAGGCACCATCATCGTCCGCCAGCGTGGCGCCAGCTTCAAGGCAGGCAAGAACGTCGGCATCGGGCGCGACTGGACCCTCTTCGCCCTGACCGATGGTCACGTGGCGTTCGAAAAGGGCAAGCGCCTCGTCAGCATCGTTCCCGCTGCGACGGCTGAGGTCGAGGCCTCCAACTAGACCGAAGCACCGGTCGCACTTTCAATTTGGCGAGGTGGAAACGCCTCGCCTTTTTTTTATCCTTCCTCCCCATGTTTGTTGACGAGGTAAAAGTCTTCGCAAGAGCCGGCCACGGCGGTCGGGGCTGCGTCTCCTTTCGTCGGGAGGCCCACGTCCCCAAGGGAGGCCCCAATGGCGGCGATGGCGGCCGGGGTGGCAGCGTCATCCTCGAGGCGAGCCACGACATCAACAACCTCGTCAACCAATACTACGCCCCCCATCTCTTCGCCAAGGATGGTGCCCACGGCATGGGAAAGAACATGACCGGCAAGTCCGGCAAGGATCTGGTCATCCAGGTCCCATGCGGAACCATGGTCTGGCAGCTGAAGAAGACCACCCTCGAGGACATTCGCGCAAGAATCGAGGAAGAGCGGCGACTTGAGGAAGAAGGTCTCGATGCACTGGATTTTGTCGGCGAAGAGGCCGTGGTGGGAGCTGGCTCGACTGCGGCCCTGCAGATCGACCTGGAAGCCGGACTGGAGGAGGAGGAATCGGTTGAAGATACCGAGGCCCCCGAGCAGGAACCCGTCCTTCTGGCCGACCTCACCCAGCATGGGCAACGGTTCATCCTATGTGAGGGGGGACGAGGCGGCCAGGGCAACCAGCATTACGCCTCATCAAGGAATCAGGCACCCAGAAAGGCCCAGCCAGGCGAAGACGGTGAAGACGGTGTTTTCCGTCTGGAGCTTCGTTTCATGGGGGATGTCGGCCTGGTCGGCTATCCAAACGCAGGCAAATCAACCCTTCTGACCGCCATTTCCAAGGCCCGCCCGAAGATCGCCTCCTATCCCTTCACCACCCTCCACCCCCAGATCGGGGTCCTGGAATACGAGGACTTCAAGCGGCTCACGGTCTGTGACATTCCCGGCATCATTGAGGGCGCCCATGAAAACGTCGGACTGGGTCATGCCTTTCTCCGCCACATCACCCGCTGCAGGGCGCTGGTGCTGATCCTCGACATGGCAGGGACAGACGGAAGGGAGCCGTGGGACGACTACGAGAAGCTGCTTTCTGAACTCGAGCACTATGATGCTGACCTCCTGAAGCATCCCCGGCTGGTGGCTGCCAACAAGATGGACGAGGAACCGGCCGTGGAGAAACTTGCTGAGTTCAGGAAACAGTTCCCCGATGTCGCGATCCAGGAAATGATGGCCGGTTTTGACGAAGGTATTGAAGAGTTCAAGACAGCGATCCGGAAGATGGCCGGGATCTGAAACCGGCCAACGGAAGGATTGCCACGGCACTCCCACCCTCTCCATACTCCGCCCCTTTCCCACCGGGAAACCCCTTTTGTAACGCAACGGAACAAACACGATGCTTAGAGCTGGTATAGTCGGACTGCCCAATGTTGGAAAATCCACCCTGTTCAACGCGCTCACCCGCACGCGCAAGGCTGAGAGTGCAAATTATCCCTTTTGCACCATCGACCCCAACGTCGGCGTGGTCACCGTTCCCGATCCACGGCTGGAACCGCTGGCAAAGGTCGCCCATACCGAGACCATCATTCCCGCAGCAGTCGAATTCGTCGATATCGCCGGACTGGTGAAGGGAGCGGCAGAAGGGGAGGGTCTTGGCAACAAGTTCCTCAGCCACATCCGGGAGGTGGATGCCATCGTCCAGGTCATCCGGTGCTTCGAGGATGCCGACATCCACCATGTCGCCGGCAGCGTGGATCCGGTGAGGGACATCGAGACGATCACGATGGAACTGGTGCTTGCCGACCTCGATGGCATCCGAAAGCGCGCCGTCAAACTGGGCAAGGATGCCAAGAAGGGCGACAAGGACGCCGCGAAACTGCTTGCCCTCATCGAGAAGCTGGAACCCCACTTTGACGAAGGAAAGCCCGCCATCACCCTCGAGATGGACGACGACGAGCAAAAGCTGGCCCGGGAGCTGTACCTGCTTTCCCTCAAGCCAACGATCTTTGCCGCCAACGTCAAGGAGGACCAGATGGCCGACGCCGACAGCAATCCCTATGTGAATCAGGTCCGCGACTACGCGCAGGCCCACCACGGTTGCAACACGGTCACGATCAGCGCCCAGATCGAAAGCGATCTCGTAGATCTTTCCGAAGAGGAGACCCGGGAATTCCTCGAGGATCTCGGCGTGAAGGAATCCGGAGTCGGCGCCCTGATACGCGCCTCCTACGACCTGCTGGGACTGAGGACCTATTTTACGGCGGGCGAGAAGGAGGTTCGCGCATGGACCATCCGGAAGGGCGACACGGCACCCCAGGCGGCCGGGGTGATTCACACCGATTTCGAAAGGGGCTTCATCAAGGCTGAAACAGTGGCCTACGATGATCTCATGTCCTGTGGATCCGTAGCGGCAGCTCGTGAAAAGGGCCTCTACCGCATGGAAGGCAAGGAATATGTCGTGAAGGACGGGGATGTCCTTCTGTTCAAATTCAACGTCACCTGAGCTCCCTCGGAGGCGTGAACGCGCTCTTCTTGAGCCCCAGCCTCGACTCCACGGAGAACGGCTGCACGCAACGCCTGCGGAATTCCTTGGGTGTCATTCGATAACTGACCTTGAAATCCCTGCTGAACTGGGAGGCATGATCGTAGCCGAGTGCGACCGCGACCCGCTTCAACGAGATGCGCTCCCTGAGAAGAACCCTTGCATCCACGGCGCGCTTCTCCTTCAGCCATTCCCTCGGTGGCATTCCGAAGTCCTGGGAAAAATAACGTTGGAGCTGCCTGAGGCTGACACCCACCCGCTCGGCGAGTTTTCGGGGATCGTACCCAACCTCGCGCGCCAGACGAAGCCAGATCTCCCGGCGGTCCAACCGATTTCTCAAAGACCATTCACTCATTTCAGCATTTTCCTCCTCCCTGATTCCGCGCTTCGTCTTGGAAACACAAATCGAAGATTCGATCAAGCCAGAATGCAGGACCCAAGCCCTATTTGCCCCTGACAAAATCGATGAAGGGCGTCATCTGATCGCCCACTGCCTGCGAAATCTTGGCCCTGCCCCGCATCCTTCCAAACCAGTCATCCCACTTAGCCTCGTTATAGCTGGCAGGGTCGAAATAGTGGTGACACTCAAGGCACTCCCGTCGATAGAGGTCCCGTGCGGCAAGGAGTCCGGCTCCCTGCGACGCCTTGGGCGGCCATGTCTCTGAGGGGTGCGGATAAGTCTGGATGTCATTCTTCCCGCCGTAGACCTCGAAGACCATCCGGAAGCCGTAAAATCCTCCACGAACGTGAGGCTCATTGATGTAGCGATAGTCCGTCAGCAGGTTCAGTGGGTCGAAAAAGACCCAGCTCATACCCCTCAGGACTTTGTATTTGCGCCCACCTCCATCCGAGCCCAGCCGCTCATACTCTAGGCGAATCTCGGATGGGTTCATCTCCTTTCGATACCAGTTCATGGTCCACTCCGCGACATTGCCACCCATGTCATGGATACCAAGGACATTGGCCGGGGTGGTGCCCACCTTCGTGGTGAAATCGATGGAGGAGTCCTTGGGCATGTAGCCTGGAAGCGACGGGATTTCCGCCAGGTTGGGCCAGCTGTCTCCCCAGGGATATCGCTTTCCTCCAGCAGCTAGGGTCCACTCCACGTCCCAGGGAAGCCGGTATCGGTCCTTGCTGCCAATCCGCCCGGCCGCCCTTTCCCTGTTGGTCAGCCAGTTGCAGAAGCTGACGGCATCATTCCAGGACACGAAGTTCGCCGGGTGATCTGGATGGGTCATCGCCGCCGAGGTCGGCGGCCTTCCGCTCTCCTTGAGGAAGGCGATGAAGTCCCGGTTGCGCGTCTCCACAACGCACATGAAGGCATCCACACTGGAATCGGGCAGGCGGACAAACTTCAGTCCAAGGGAATTGACAAAGGAATCTCCCAACTCCCCACCTTCCACCCTGCTTTCACCGTCAATGGGAACGGAACCGGACTCCTTCGGCGACTCTCCACATCCACAAAGAAACAGCATGCCAGCCAGACCAAGGCCCAGTAAAAGCATTCTCCAGATTTTGCTGTCCACCACCATCCGGGCAGACCATGAACGAGGATTCAGGAGAGGGCAACCTTCCGCACGTCAAGCCGGGAAGGTACGAAGAAGATACTGCAACTGAGAGTTGGATTGCTGCTGGGCCAGTTCCATTTGGATGAACTGGTTCACCATTCGTTCCTTGTTGGACTGGACCGTTCGTTCCAGCTGTTCGATGTTGTCATCGATGTCGGCAATCTGGTCGGAAAGATTGCCCTGCCGAGTAATCAGCGTTCCCTCGTCCCCGACGGTCCTGTCCAGGAAGGAGGCCAGCTTCACGGCGATGCCGTTGCTCTCATCGAGGAACAGGGCCTTCACAGCTGAAAGGTTGTCCCTCAGCGCCTCTTCAAGCTTGGTCGAATCGGAGACAGTGATCTTGTCGTCCGTACCGTTCGAGGTGATCCCAAGGTCATCCAACTGGTTCATCACGGCATCCAGGCCCGCAATGGAACCATTGACCACGCTACGAAGCTGGTTGGAGATGTCGCCGACATCCGACTGCCCCGCCAAGGTGCCTGCCGTCACCTTGCCATCCGCGTCCGTGGACGAAGCCGTCTCAGTTCCGATCTGACCTTGTAATCGGTTGTATTCCTCCACAAACCCCGTGATGGCGGACTTCACCTTGTCGGTGTCCGAGGATACATCCACGTTGAATGACCCGGTCTTGAGGGCCGTGACCGTCAATCCTGTGATTCCGGAACTGGTTGCCGAAATGACATTGGACTGGCTGATCCGTGTGGGACCATTGTTGATGGAATATTCAAGGTTGTCCCCCCTGGATAGGCTTCCTCCGAGGACACCTGTCGCATTGAGAAAATTGCCTGTCACATCCTCAAGCGCCATGCCGATGTCCCCGGTCTTGCTGTTGGTGAGCACCAGTCGATCATTCTCTGAGTCGAAGGAAGCCGTAACGCCGGCTCCGGCTTCGTTGATCCTCTTGACCACGTCAGCCAGGCTGTCGTCGGCCGTGTTGAAGGAGATGGAAACCCCATTGATCCTGAACTCACCATCACCACTTCCCCCATCGGTAAGCGGCGTGGCAAAGGACACGTTTTCCATCAACTCGGAGGCATCGATGGCCCCCAGCTTCGAGTTGCTCGTGATGGTAGCTGTCCCATTGTTGTAAAGCTTGGCCGCCTGCAGAAAGTCACTGGTATCGGTGGCACTGCCCAGGACAATCTCGCCCGCACCGCTGAGGCTAATGCTGTCCGTGGCGGCATCATAGGAGCCGGTAACCCCACCTCCCGTGGCGGCACTGATGGCATCAAAGATTTCCTGAAGGGTGTCTGAAGGATCGATCTCCACCTGCTGCCCGTTGACCGTGAAAACCCCTCCCGTAACGGGAGAAGCGAAGCCTGCCTCACTCAGAACGAGAGAGCAAACGTCATTCGTTGCGTTGAGCGACGCTCCGATATCGGATGAGCCCGTCTGTATGCTTGCTGTGGCGAATTTGGAAACATTGAAGGCGTAGGATCCAACAGCCGTTCCTGCAGATGCAGTGGCCGTTCCAAGGGCGCCGTCCGAGGAGGAGACTTTTCGGCTTTCATAAAGCGAGGGATCGTTGAGGGCATTGACGCGGTTCTGAACGATCTTGAGCTGCGTCTCCAGGGCCTCCAGCGCGGTGTTGATGTTTCGCAGATCATTCTGCTCCAGACGCAGACGCTTCTGGGGAAGACGTTCCACATCGGAGATCTGATCTATGAGAGACCGCCAGTCGAACCCGCTGGCAAGGCCTGAAACACCCAATTCCATACAGCCTTGATCGGCAGGATCGTTCCCGGGATTAAGGGATATTTTCAGATACTTGAGGACGGGTTGGCCGGAAAAATGAGATTCCCTGCATTGTTTGCTTCTCTTCTTCGCGCGGGGCGTGTTCCATGGAGCCCCGGAATTACATACATGAAGATCCTCGGCATCATTCCCGCACGCTACGAGTCCTCCCGATTTCCCGGGAAACCTCTCGTTTCGCTGGCTGGAAAGACGCTGATCCAGAGGGTCATTGAACAGTGCCAGAAGGCTGACAATCTTTCGGAAGTCATTGTCGCCACGGACGATGAGCGAATCGCAAAAGAGGCCGAGAAACACGCACGAGTGGTCATGACCAGAAGGGATCACCCGAGCGGGACCGACCGCATTGCCGAGGTGGCCGGAAGGGAGACCTGTGATGCGGTGGTCAATGTCCAGGGTGACGAACCCCTGATCGATCCGGGTGTCATCAACCAGGTGGCGGGAGCCCTTCAGAACGCCGAAATGTCCACCGCGGCAGCCCCCATTACCGACACTTGGGACTACGCCAATCCGAATTCCGTCAAGGTGGTGATCAACCAGCTTGGCAAGGCCCTCTATTTTTCCCGCCGGACCATTCCTTTCCTAAGGGACCATGTCGAAGAGGGTGCCGAGGTCCAGATGGCCGCCTTCCCCTTCCTCAAGCATTTGGGCATCTACGGTTACCGAAAGGAAACCCTGCTGAAACTGGTTGAGTATCCCGTGTCTCCACTGGAACAGGCCGAAAAGCTCGAGCAACTGCGGGCGCTCGACAATGGCATCCAGATCCAGGTGGAGAAGGTGGATTACGAAAGCATTGGCGTCGACACACCGGAGGATGCGGCAAGGGTGGAAGCCATGCTCTCAACGACCTGATTTCCGATTAGCGCGATACCGATTCAATCATTCATGAAATACATCTTTGTGACAGGCGGTGTGGTCAGTTCCTTGGGTAAGGGACTGACTGCAGCTTCTCTAGGCACCCTACTGGAACACCGGGGGATCAAGGTCACCCTTCAGAAATTTGACCCTTACCTCAACGTCGATCCGGGCACGATGAGCCCCTACCAGCACGGGGAGGTCTACGTTCTGGAGGACGGAGCAGAAACCGACCTCGACCTTGGACATTACGAACGGTTCACCAACACCAAGCTGGGCCGTATCAACAACCTCACCTCAGGGCAGGTCTACCAGCGCGTTCTCGAGAATGAGCGCGACGGCAAATACCTCGGCAAGACCGTCCAGGTCATTCCTCACATCACCGACGAGATCAAGTCGCGTATCCGGAGCGTGGCTGAAATGTCGGAGGCGGATGTCGTCATCACCGAAATCGGCGGAACGACGGGAGACATCGAGGGACTTCCCTTCCTCGAGGCCATCAGGGAATTCGCCCTCGAGGTGGGCCACCACAACGCGCTGTTCATCCATGTCACCTTTGTCCCCTACATCCAGGCCGCAGGAGAGCTCAAGACCAAGCCTACACAACAGTCGGTCGCCAAGCTTCGTGAGATCGGCATCATGCCGCAGATCCTCGTTTGCCGCTGTGAACACCCGCTGAGCAAGGAGCTCCGCAGCAAGATCTCGATGTTCTGCAACGTGCCGAAGGATGCAGTGATCGAGGAACGGGATGTCGAATCATCAATCTATGAGGTCCCCGTGATGCTGCAGCGGGAAAAAATGGACGAGATCGTCTGCCGCCACTTGGGCTTGGAACACGAGCCCGCGGACCTTACCGACTGGCACGACATGCTTCGCAAGCTCAAGGCACCCCGCCATCAGGTTCGAATCGGAGTGGTCGGCAAATACATCGAGCTCAAGGACGCCTACAAGTCCGTCTTCGAATCTGTGGACCATGGGGGCGTTGCCAACGACTGTGGTGTCAGCATCGAGCACATCGAGGCCGAGGACATTGAGAGGGATGGCGCGGAAAAGTGGCTCAATGAACTCGACGGAGTCCTGGTTCCCGGTGGATTCGGGGATCGAGGCACTGAAGGCAAGATCCAGGCAGCCCAGTATGCACGAGAGTATGGTCTCCCCTACCTTGGCTTGTGCCTCGGTATGCAGATCGCATGTATTGAGTTTGCCCGGAACGTCCTTGGACTCGAAGGGGCCCATTCTAAGGAGCTCAACCCGGAGACTCCCCACCCGGTCATTTCCCTGATGGAGGACCAGGAGCACATCAAGAAGATGGGCGGCACCATGCGCCTCGGCGCCCAGCCCTGCAAACTCAAGGAAGGCTCCAAGGCCGCCAGTCTCTATGCAGAAGCCGAGGTGACCGAGAGGCACCGCCATCGTTACGAATTCAACAACAGCTACCGGGAACAGTTCGAGGAGGCGGGACTTGTCTTCTGCGGCACTTCCCCCGATGACAAGCTGGTGGAGATGATCGAGCTTCCTGAGCACCCGTTCTTTGTGGCATGCCAGTTCCATCCGGAATTCAAGAGCAAGCCCAACCATCCCCACCCTCTTTTCCGTGGATTCATTGAGGCCTGCCTGAAGCGGCACGCACCCATCACCTGAGGCCGGAATCCCAAGAGGTCATGACCTACCAGGAAGCCATCCAGTTCCTGTATGACCTTCGGATGTTCGGGGCCAAGCTCGGGCTGGACAATGTCAGGAAGTTGGCCGCAAGGGTGGGCAACCCTCAGGAGCGCCTTTCCTTCATCCACGTTGCAGGGACGAATGGTAAGGGATCGACCTGCGCATTCCTCGAATCCGTCTATCGAACCGCCGGCCACCGCACCGGACTCTTCTCCTCCCCTCATCTCGTATCCTTTCGCGAGAGGATCCAGGTCGATAAACGGCTCATTCCGGAAGCCTCAGTCATCGACTTGGTCCGTGAACTGAAACCCGTCCTCGAAGGATTCCCTCAAGATTCCCATCCGACCTTCTTCGAAGTCATCACCGTCATGGCAATGATGCACTTCGAAAGGGAGGCATGCGAAATCGTGATCCTCGAGACGGGATTGGGCGGCCGACTGGATGCAACCAACATCGTCACGCCCATCGCATCGGTGATCACCAATGTAGATCTTGATCATCAAGCATGGCTTGGGGACACCATTGAGGCGATCGCCTTCGAAAAGGCAGGCATCATCAAGCCCTCCATCCCGGTGGTCACCTCTGCACAGAATCCATCCGTGCTCGAAGTGATCCGTGAAAAGGCCGCCTCCGAGAAGGCTCCATTGCACGAGATCACCAGCGATGAAGTCGACCAATGGAAGAATGAGCTATCAAGCCTTCCCTTACCGGGAGAACATCAGTGGTGGAATGCGGCACTGGCCGCCGCCACGGCCACACGACTTCACAAGACCATTACCGCCCCCTCAGACCGAATCCGAGTGGGCCTCCAAGGGGCTCAAATCCGCGGACGATTCGAGGTGGTTGAAAGAGCTGGCCAAACTCTCATTCTGGACTGCGCCCATAATCCGGCTGGCATCCGATCCTTTGTGGATACCTTCCAGGAGGAGTTCCCCAATCGAGATATCGCCCTGATCATTGGCATGCTTGGAGACAAGGAAACGGCGGCCATGTGCGCGAGTCTGGCAACCATCGCACGGAAGATCTGCGTCATTGGTGTTCAAAGCAGCCGCTCAGCCAATCCGGAGGAACTGCGCGACCTGCTCTTGGCGAATGACCGCACACTGCATGTGGAGGTTCTCCCTGACATCAACTCCGCCTTGAAGGGTCTCGAGGAGGAAGGCCACATTGGGATCACAGGATCGATTCACTTCCTTGGGGAGGCTTATTCGACCCTTGGGATGGAGGAGGGGCAGGACGAAAGAGGACTCAATGAATATGGCAACCGAACGGGCAAATGATGTTTAAAATGTTGTCGGTCCCGCTGGACCCTCAACACGGAACCATCTTCCCGTTCAAATGAATCCTCAGGCATCCTCTCCACCATCCCGTTGAGAAGCCTCTCAAGAATGTCCTGAAAGAGATCGTAGTAGATTAGCCCCACGATGCCCCGGCCGTGCAGGCCACAATCCTCATACCACCAATCAAAGGCTTCGAGGCAACAGGCAGCTCCGATCAGGCATGAATCTGCTCACTATTGTCCCAGTTGACACCCAACATTCTCGTGGCATTGCCTTCTGCATCCCGGGTCACAACGCCTCGCCCCCTCATGTTTATCGTTTCACCGTCAGGTCTGACGATTCGAAACTTCACATCGAATTCGCCCTCTCCACTGAGTGCCTTCTCAACCGCTTCATTGACCTGCTCAAGGTCCTCCGGATGCACCAGGTTTGACCACGCCTCATACGCATCAGGGTAGTCGCCTGAGCGGATACCATAGAGTCGATACATGGTTTCATCCCACTCCAGATGGTTCTTGGTGATATTCCAGTCCCAAACGCCCATCCCGCCGGAATCCAGCGCAAGCTGCAGCCTCCTGGACAGCCATTCCAGGCGTTTAGATCGTTCTGAAACCACTGTCTCAAGATCCTCATTCAGCTTCTGAAGGGCACTCCTCGTCTCACGCAGGTCCTCAATATCCGTGTTCGTGCCAAACCATTTTTCAATCTGCCCACGATTGTCATAGACGGGAAGAGCAAGGGTCTTGAACCAGCGGAACTGGCCGTCATGTCGTCGAATCCTGAATTCTATACTGAAGAGTTTCCCTTCTTTCGAAGCTTCCGCCCATTCCCTACTCACCCGGTCCTTGTCATCCGGATGCAGCTGTTCCAACCAGCCATAGTCAAGTTGCGTTGCTTCAGGAATACCGGTGTATCTGACCCACTGTGGACTCAGATAGTCACACTTACCTGTGGGAAGACAGGTCCATACAAGCTGCGGAAGGGATTCCGTCATCTGTTTGAACCTCTTTTCATTCCGCTCAACCTGTTCAGTCCTTGCCCTGACCCGGTCCTCTAGGACCTCATTGAGGACCTCCAGTTCATGCCTGGATCGTGCCGTCTGGCGAATCAGCCAAAGCATCCATGGAAAGCCGAAGGAAAGCACCATGCCCGCCAGGGTCACGAGGAAGGGAGACGCATTGGAATGTCTCTTCACGAGTGAGAAGGTCGGCACCACTTGAAAAAGCCAGTCTGAGTCTCCCCGGCTGCCCTCCAACTCAACCGTCCTGCTGTTCAAGCCGCCCGACTGCTTCTCTTCAAAGAAGGTTCGCCCTTCATGAAGGATCGTCACATTAATCCCTTCGAGTTCATCACTACCCAGGTTGACTTCAAAGAACTTGGGCACATCCACGTCGGCAGCAATGACACCCTGAAAGCCTTCGGCACCCTGGACAGGGGCAACAACAAGCCCCGTGTTCCCGGCGTCAGTTCCTGGAGCAAAAGGTACGAAAAAGGCATCACTGGTCCGGCTTGCGCGAAGAAGAATCTTCTCATCGATCAGGGAATCCACACTTGGGATGGGAGCACCATTCACTTCTTTCTCCACAGCACGCACTTCCTGGAGAAGCTTCCCGTAGCGATCCAGCCTGCAGATGGATCGGTAGGCAAGAAAGTCCCTGAGATAGTTCCGTGCATCCCTCTCCCAGGCCGTGTGCAACTGGGTCTGCTCCCCATCCGCCTGTCGCTCCGCTTGGCGCTGAAGAGCAAGGACCTTGCGCTTGAGATCCGCACCCACCCGATTTTCAACTCTCTTGGCCCGCTGCATGACCACGGCATCCAGATTCTCCATCTGATTCCGATAGAGGGAAATCCCGACCATCGAAGAGATCCCGACCAGAAAGCTCCCAATCAACACCAGGATCAGGATGGCACGCCCTCCCCTATCCATCCATGACTCCATCTCGGAAGAAGTTTTCCGATCGGAGCCTTTGGGCGGATCTGGCGGAGCCGAGGATTTCATGACCTAGGATGAGCGAGAGACATTTCCCGGATTTCGGCCAACTTATCGTCCGGTCTCCCAGAAAACTTGAGCCCTATCTCAGCGGGCGGTCCACCCACCGTCCACGGTCAACATGCTGCCAACCATGTAGCGCCCGGCATCCGAGGCCAGCAACAAGGCGGCTCCCTGTATTTCCTTCAATTCTCCCCAACGCTCAAGGGCGGTGGCTCCAACAATGAACTTCTTGCCGTCCTCGGTATCCGCGATGGGCAGGTTCATTTCGGTCAGGAAGGGCCCCGGGCAGATGGCATTAACATTGATTCCAAAGGGGGCCATCTCCAGCGAAAGTGCGCGGGTCATCTGCACGACCGCACCCTTGCTGGAAGCA
>Ga0181593_10002569_pt1 | contig 16755 bp, 13 predicted proteins | sample 071ome_19_FD_133756 | JGI IMG/M metagenome (GOLD analysis project Ga0181593, IMG submission 133756) | Coastal salt marsh microbial communities from the Groves Creek Marsh, Skidaway Island, Georgia - 071413AT metaG (megahit assembly) | ecosystem: Environmental > Aquatic > Marine > Intertidal...
CGCCATTAATCGAGAATGCGGGCTTCTCATTTTCAAACCACAACTTCACTAGGCCATCCGTGTTATCATTCCCAAGGAGGGAACTTATATATGGAACCAGATTCAATTCCAACTCCAATTCTTTGTAATAAAGTACTATGAAAAACTGTGTACCGTCTGTAGATCCGTACTCTGAGTACGTAAACTCATAAGTAAGCTCTTCCCAGTCGCGTTTACTGACTTCGCTGGCATTTATCGCTGATGTCATATCTAAGCTAAGCGCACACCCTTCTTCTGAAGGTACTAACTGGATCAAGGCTTGGCCAGATCCATCATTCACCTCTGAGATGGCCAAGTTTCGTTCATCCACATTCGGATTACATCCCTCCACCGAGCGATTAACCTCCCATTGCTCAGATGTCTTCATTACCCTTTGCATTTCGATAATCACTTGTGGCTGGGGATCTTCAGGATCTTCAGGAAACTCAAAAGACTCTTCCTTAGTGCATCCAAAGATTAAGAGCGCAATTACCACACTTACAAACCATCGATTACCCTTCATTCTATCAAATTTATCAAACACAAACAACTACAATGGTTATAATGAGAGTACGGTCGAAAAGACAAATTGTTTTCTCACAGACCAAGTTTGGTTAATGATAGATTTGCGGCAGTTTTATGAGTGTAAGCAACGAAATAAAGGTATACGCCACACAAGTTCTTGAGCCTTGGCCCAAAGCAACATTTGACGGTTTGATGGAATTAATTCCTCAAGAGCTTCAGGAGCTTGTACTCAAAGAAGAAGGCTGGGAAAACCAACATGGTAATTTGGCCAGAAAGCTCATGTTATGGTATGGCATGGAGCAAATGGGAGCCGATATGAATGACTTATTTGAGAGTGTCCAGTACACCGAGTCGGGTAAGCCATACATCGTTGAGGCTCCACATTTTAGCCTCGCCAACGATGGCGCAGTAGCAGTGTGCGCTATTAGCGAGATCAGCACTTTAGGTATTGATGTGGAACGTATGAAACCGCTCAACCTCGCCAACTATCGAGAGATGATGACCTACATGGAATGGAGAGAGATATACTCACATATGATTCCTTTAAAGAGATTTTATGAATTCTGGACCATCAAGGAAAGTGTAATCAAAGCTGATGGAACCCAAGTGAATCCAGACATTAAGGAAATATATATACAGCCAGATAGTGCATTTTTTAACGCCAACGATTGGTACATACATCCGATAGACTTCGAATATTATGGATATGTGGCTATTATGGTATGCTCTGATCCTCATGCAGACGTGGACGTTATTCAAGTTGATATCCCTACATTATTTGCAGACGGTAAGCTAGTTTCGGCAGCTAGATAATCGCACCCAGAATTAATAGTACAGACAGCACAAAGGTTCCTATTGCCAAAGGCTTGAGGTATTGGTCATAGTCTTTTGCTTTTTGAACCGCATACACTTTCATGAGATTCAGAAGTAATATTGGATAGGCTAATACAAACAACCAATTTGTAATGCTATCAAAATGGAACCAAGCATAAATGAGCATAGCATCTAAAGCCAGCGCTACAACAGTTACCTGATAGATTTTTGACCTCCGATACCCAAGCCTTACAGCCAAAGTTCTTTTTCCAGTTAGCGCATCTGTGTCTGCATCTCGCATGTTATTAATGTTCAAAACACCTGCACTTAAACCTCCAATCGTAATTGCCGGAAGCATAACCCAAAAATTTAGTGAACCAACTTGGACAAAATAGCTGCCAACCACACCCAAAAAGCCAAAGAAAACAACTACAGAAAGGTCGCCTAAACCCCTATATCCATAAGGATTCTTACCTGCGGTGTACTTAATGGATGCGCCAATTGCGGCACATCCTAGGACAAATAGAACCAACTTGGCCACAATGGAAATGGGAGCCAACCACACCAACGTTGTGCCTGAGATTAAAGCAAGCACAGTACAAATTACAATGGCTTGGAACATTTGCTTTGGCAAGATTTTACCGGATTGAATAGCACGAGAGGGTCCAATTCGTGCATCATTATCAGTGCCGTGCTGAAAGTCTCCGTAGTCGTTGGCTAGATTGCTATTGATTTGAAGCAGTATGGTCGTAAGCGCAGTGAATAAAAGAATCAGACCATCAAAGCTATATTGCGAATAAGCTATTGCGGTGCCAGTTAAAGTGGATGCCAAGGCCAAGGGTAAGGTACGAAGCCGCATCGCTCCAAGCCAATCTTTTAGGCTTGGTTTATGGTCATTATGTGTTTCTACATCCATTGCCTAAAAGCTACATTTGCCGGCTTATGAGCCAGCGTTACTTTGTTGAATTGTCTTATGATGGAACACCATTTCATGGTTGGCAAATACAGCAAAACGCCAAATCTATTCAGCAAACCCTTAATGAGGCGCTTTCCACCGTAATTAGGCATCAGATTTATGTGATTGGATGTGGCCGAACAGATACCGGAGTGCATGCAAAAAAGTTTATCGCACATTTTGATTGTCCCATTGTTTTAGACCAAGTCTTAGACATAATGTTTAAAGTCAATTGTGTGCTTCCTAAAGAAATTGCTTTACATCAGTTGCAGCAGAGTAAACCAGAATTTCATGCTCGTTTCGATGCCACGAGTCGAGCATATGAATATTTCATTTCAAAGGTGAAAAATCCGTTTACTGTGATGCGAGCATACGAGTATCGCGAAACGCTCGACATCGACTTGATGAACAAGGCCTGCGAAGCATTATTTGAATACAAGGACTTCACAAGCTTTGCGAAGCTGCACGGTGACACCGAAACCAACTTGTGTGACATTCATAGGGCAGAATGGTCAACTTCAGGCAATATGATCATTTTTCATGTCGTTGCAAATCGCTTTTTGCGCAATATGGTAAGAGCAATGGTTGGCACCCTTATAGAGGTGGGCCGAAAGAAGATAACGGTAGATGAATTTCGCTCAATAATTGAATCGAAAGACCGATCAAAAGCTGGATACAGTGTCCCCGCCCATGGGTTGTATTTGGTGGACATTTCCTATCCCCCAGAAACTGGAATTGCATGAGTGAAAAAGAAAAGTCTGTTTCAGGCAATGCTTTCGACTTAAAACTTCTACTCAGAATTTTAAGGTACTCAAAGCCTTATCGCGGGGTATTTTTTCTAGCTGCAATGTTGGTGCTTGTGGCCGCAGTATTGGCGCCACTTCGACCATGGTTAATTCAATACACGCTTGACGAAACCATCATCATTGCTAGGCCAAATATGCTGAAGTTCATGACCATGATTATCATTGGTATGCTGGTACTGGAGGCGGTGGTTCAATTTGCTCAAACGTATTTCGCCAACTGGCTCGGACAATCCGTAATTCGGGACTTGCGGGTTGATGTATTTAGAAAGATTACAAACTTCCGATTGAAATATTTCGACCAAACCCCCATAGGAACACTCATCACAAGGGCGGTAAATGATCTTGAAACCATTGCAGATATATTCTCCGAAGGTATTCTCATCATAATTGGTGAAATAATCAAGCTCATTGTTGTGATTATAGCCATGTTGATCATTGATTGGCGCCTAACCTTGATTTGCATCATTCCAATTCCAATTCTACTCTGGGCAACCAATGTTTTCAAGAATTACATCAAACTCGCGTTTCAAGATGTACGGACAGAGGTATCCAAGCTCAATGCGTTTGTTCAGGAGCATATTACGGGCATGTTTATCGTGCAAATCTTTAATCGAGAAAAGCAGGAACTCGATAAGTTTAAAACCATCAACGCTCGTCATCGAGATGCGCACTTACGCACCGTATTTGCAAACTCCATATTCTTTCCAGTGGTGGAAGTGTTAAGTGCGATGTCTTTGGCTTTGCTAATATGGTGGGGCAGTAGACAAGTAATGGCGGGTCAGGTTCAATATGGTGACCTCGTTGCCTTCTTACTCTATATATACATGATTTTCAGACCAATTCGTCAATTGGCAGACCGATTCAATACGCTCCAAATGGGTATGGTGGCCAGTGAGCGTGTATTTCGAGTATTGGATACTGAGGCCCAAATCAACGGCTCTGGTGCTAACTTAACGCCAAAAATCGATGGCAACATTTCTTTCGAGAATGTGTGGTTTGCTTACAATGATGAAGACTGGGTGCTACGTAATGTTTCATTTAAGGTTAATGCGGGTCAGCGAATTGCCATCGTAGGAGCCACAGGAGCCGGAAAATCAAGCATCATTAATTTATTAAGCCGATTTTACGAATACAACAAAGGGAGCATCGAAATTGATGGAACCAATTTAAGAGATTTTGATCCATCATACCTGTCAAGGCAGGTAGGCGTTGTACTTCAAGATGTATTTCTATTTTCTGACTCCATCATAAACAACATCACGCTTAATAACCCCAACATAGATCGCGAGCGTGTAATTGAAGCTGCTAAAGCTATTGGTGCACATCAATTCATTGAACGATTGCCTGGCACATATGACTATGATGTGAAAGAGCGTGGTGGGGTACTCAGTGTTGGACAAAGACAGATGCTCGCTTTCATTCGGGCTTATATTTACAATCCCGCTGTGCTGGTATTGGATGAAGCCACTTCTTCTGTTGACACTGAAACCGAAACCATGATTCAAGCAGCCATCGATAAAATCACTGCTGGCCGTACCTCTATCATTATTGCCCACCGTTTGGCTACCATCCAACATGCAGATATCATTATGGTGATGGATCAAGGCCAAGTTGTGGAAACGGGCAATCATCAAGAGCTCTTACAACGAGATGGTGCCTATCGGAAACTGTATGATCTGCAGTTTGTATGATTACAACTTGTCTAGTAGGTACTGTCCAGTATAACTCGCTTTACACTTCACAATTTCCTCTGGTGTTCCTTCAAATACGATATGGCCGCCTTCCACTCCGCCTTCTGGCCCGAGGTCAACAATCCAATCGGCTTGTTTGATCACCTCTAGGTTGTGCTCAATCACCAAGATGGTGTGGCCCAAATCGATGAGTTTGTTAAAGCTTGCCATAAGCTTTCGAATGTCGTGGGTGTGCAAGCCTGTGGTGGGCTCGTCAAAAAGGAAGAAAGTGCCTCCGCCATCCGCTGATTGTCCTTTGCCGATGTAAGACGCCAGCTTTATTCGCTGCGCTTCTCCCCCACTCAATGTGCTTGAACTCTGTCCCAAACTCACGTAGCCGAGGCCAACTTCTTGTAGTGGTGTGAGCTTGGCGATTATTTTCTTTTCCGCGGCTTTTTTGGCGTGTAATTCAAAAAATGCGATGGCATTATCCACGGTCATATCCAACACATCGGCAATGCTCTTTTCGTGATATGTTACTTCCAAAACGGTCTCCTTAAACCGCTTTCCCCCGCACTCTTCACATGGCAAATGGATATCCGGCATAAATTGCATCTCTACGGTGATTTCACCTTCGCCTTGACACACCTCACACCTACCCCCATCTACGTTGAAGGAAAAATGTGCTGGCTTTAAACCTCGTTGTCTTGCTAATGGAAGCGATGAGAAAAGTGCCCGTATATCATCAAACGCCTTTGTGAAGGTCACGGGGTTACTACGAGATGACCTACCAATTGGATTCTGATCGATAAACTCGACTGAATCCACCCTATTCAAATGACCCTCGATGGCTTGAAATGCTCCAGACTGAACCGCGCTATGCCCACCAGTGCGTTTTACCAGTGCTGGATACAACACTTTTTTAATCAACGATGACTTACCCGAACCACTCACACCGGTAACCACGGTGAGGACCCCGAGTGGAAATTGCACATCTATATTTTTCAAATTGTTTTCTCGAGCGCCTTTAATATCTACCGAATATTTCCAAGGCCTTCTGTTGAAAGGTACTGGAATGGAGTCTAGATCATTCAGGTATCGGGCTGTAATGCTCTCGCTATTATTCGCTACAGCCTTTAGGTTTCCTTGAAACACCAACCGACCACCATTGGTACCCGCTTCAGGCCCTAAGTCAATAAGCTCATCACTCGCACGCATAATTTCTTCATCGTGTTCTACTACAATGAGTGTATTGCCAGCGTCTTTCAGCGACTTTAAAACCTTAATCAATCGTTCTGTATCTCTTGGATGCAAACCAATGCTCGGCTCATCCAGAATGTACATAGAACCAACCAACGCACTGCCGAGTGAAGTGGCTAATTGTATCCGCTGCGACTCACCTCCACTTAGTGTGTTGGAAAGTCGATTGAGTGTAAGATATCCGAGACCTACATCACAGAGATACTCGAGTCTGCTGTTGATCTCGACCATCAATCGCTTGGCAACCGCAGCATCATGCTCACTCAATTGAATTTTGGCAAACGCATTGCGCAAGTCACATACGGGCATTAGCATAAGCTCGGAAATAGAGTACCCAGCTACCTTGACATAGTTTGCATCCTTTCTCAACCGTGTACCATGGCACTCAGGGCAAATGGTTTTTCCGCGATATCGACTGAGCATTACACGGTACTGAATTTTATAGGATTGTTCTTCCAAAAACTTAAAGAAATCATCCAAACCGCGCACGCTTTTATCACCATGCCAGAGCAGGTCTTTCTCTTTTTGAGACAATTCGAAATATGGCCGATGTATAGGGAAGTTTTTCTTAGCTACGGATTTAATGAATGAATCTTTCCATTCACTCATTTTATCGCCTTTCCAGCATACCACTGCATCTTGATATAAACTCAATGATTGATCAGGAATGACCAAATCCGCATCAATCCCGATCACACTTCCGAAACCTTCGCACTTTTTACACGCACCGCGCGGATTATTGAAGCTTAAAAAATGAACATCTGGTTCCTCGAACGCAATACCATCCAATTCAAATTTGTTTGAAAACTCCTGCGGATTATCAACTGCAGAAAGCTTTCGGACGGCCAAAACTCCCTTGCCTTCAAAAAATGCTAAATCCACAGAGTCTGACAGGCGATTCGCAAAACCTTCGTCATTATGAGTGACCACTAACCTATCTATAACCAAATCAATGAAGGGTAGATTATCAACCTTCACTTCATTAATACGCTGTACCTTGTCACCTATCAGTACGCGAGAAAAGCCACTTTGCTCGTATGTTTCAAGCTTTTTCTTGGCATCAAGATCTTTTGAAAACTCAACGCGGACTGTCAATAGTAGTTTCTCACCATCGTTATGATTTAAAACACTATCCACAACGTCTGTCACGGTATGCTTTTTCACTCTTTTACCACTTACAGGAGAGTATGTTTGACCAATACGCGCAAACATCAGCTTGACGTAATCATATATTTCTGTTGTGGTGCCCACGGTTGACCTCGGGTTTCTGGTATTCACCTTTTGCTCAATAGCTATTGCAGGTGATATTCCGCGGATATAATCTACCTTGGGTTTTTCAATCTTACCGAGAAATTGGCGAGCATAGGCCGACAAACTTTCTATGTATCTGCGCTGGCCCTCTGCATAGAGCGTGTCAAAAGCCAGCGAAGATTTACCCGAACCTGAGAGTCCGCTTACCACTGTAAAGCTGTTTCGCTTAATGGCCACATCCACATTTTTTAAGTTGTGCATATTGGCACCCTTAATAATGATGTAATCCTTGGTGTCTAGCTCATCAAGCTTATTCATTCAATGATTTTGTTAAATTTTTCTGACAAGGCCCGCAAAAGTAAATTTGTGTTGGTACATTCGTCTTTGAACTAAAGAAGAAAAAGCCTCTGATACAATAAATACCCAAACCGATCGTTTTCAAACAACGTATATAGTATCGAAGTTTAGTTTACAATCAATTAAAAGACACACTGCCTATCGGGATATATCTACCTAGTTTACTTGTACCTATAATTTTTAAAGGTGGATATTATGATAGAGATGGAAAAGACAGACCAGCAACTGGTAAAGGAATACTTGGCTGGCAAAGAGAGCGCTTTCGAGCAGTTAGTAAGAAGACACACCGATCGGGTTTATGGCTATGTCAGAATGATGGTTAAAGACCATCAATTGGCTGAAGACATTTTTCAAGATGTATTCGTGAAGGCCGTAACGACAATGAAGAAAGGTCGATACAACGAAGAGGGCAAGTTTTTACCTTGGATTTTGCGCATAGCGCACAATCTTGTTATTGATACTTTCAGAAAGAACAAACGATTTCCTACCGTTGATGGTGGCCCTGAGTTTGACGTTTTCAACGTAATCAAAGACGAAGATAAGATTGCCGATGAGGCCATTATTGAGGATCAAATCAACAACGACCTCCGCAAGCTCATCGAGTTTTTACCTGAGGACCAAAAAACAGTTTTAAAGATGCGTCACTTCCAAGAAATGAGCTTTAAAGAAATTGCTAAAGACACTGGCGTGAGCATTAATACTGCGTTAGGCCGCATGCGCTATGCACTCATCAACCTGAGAAAACTCATCGAAGAGAACGAGATTGTTTTGACAAAGTAGCATCACGGTATGCTTATGAAAACAGCTTAACAAGCCGACTAGTATGTCGGCTTGTTTGGTTTATTATCTAGGATCGTTTCAATCTTCTCCATCACCTCATCGGTGAGGCTTTGCTTCACTTCAGCTGCGCCTAAATTTTGCTCAAGTTGAGATAGTTTGGTAGCACCTGTAATGACCGTACTCACATTTGGATTCTTTAAACACCAAGCCAGTGCAAGGTTGGCTAAGGAAATATCCAGTTCCAAGGCAAGTGTTTCCAAGGCGATTACTTTATTGATGTTTTCATCCGTAACCAGTTTTTCTCTAATCCATTGTAGATCTTCAAGAGTAAGCCTTGAGCCCGCTGGAATGCCTTTGTTATATTTTCCTGTTAAAAGCCCGCTGGCCAGTGGAGACCAAATAGTAGATCCAATTCCGTAATCTCTAAAAAGCTTATCAAACTCTACTTCCACCTTTCTGCGCTCAAGCATATTGTATTGCGGTTGCTCCATACTTGGCCCAATCAAATTGTTGGTTCGTGCCACCATGATGGCTTCTTGTATCTCCTGCGCACTCCATTCACTGGTCCCCCAATACAACACCTTGCCCTGTTGAATCAAATTATGCATCGTCCAAACTGTCTCCTCCATTGGGGTTTCTTTATCGGGTCTGTGACAGAAATAAAAGTCTAAATAGTCAACTTTCAGCCTCCGAAGTGCGGCATGACAAGCTTCATATATGTGCTTACGACTCAAGCCTTTTTGGTTGGGTAATTCTCCGCCCCAAAAGACCTTCGAAGAAACCAAGTACGTGTCTCTGCGCCAACCTGCGTTTTGAATGATTTCACCCATTACTTCTTCTGATTTGCCGTGTGCATACACTTCTGCATTATCAAAGAAGTTCACCCCATTGTCGTATGCATAATACATACACTCCTTGGCAACTTTCATATCTACTTGATTACCAAAAGTCACCCATGAGCCAAACGACAATTCGCTCACCTGAACTCCCGACTTACCTAACCTTCTATACTCCATTTAATGTTTGATTTTGACCAAAATTAAAGGTCAGCGTTCGATCTTATTATTTCGGTGAGCAAACCACGAATGGAATAATCATTTCTTCCAAGGAAATACCCCCGTGTTGAAACGTATCGCGGTAATATTTCACGTAGTGGTTATAGTTATTTGGATAAGCAAAAAATTCATTGTGCTTGGTGAATATGTATCTGCTGCTCATGTTAGTCTTTGGTAGAAATGCATCGTGTGGATTTGCAACTTCAAAGACTTCCTTCTCATTGTAGCTGAGATTTCTACCAGTCTTGTAACGTAGGTTAGTATTGGTATTTCTATCTCCCACAACCTTTATTGGATGCTTTACGTGCACGGTACCATGATCTGTAGTGATGATCATTTTGGCGCCCATTGAGCGAATTTCTCGCATAATGTCTCTCAGCGGAGAATGCTCAAACCAGCTTAAGGTCAACGAACGATATGCAGGTTCATCATCTGCCAACTCACGTATCACTTCCATCTCTGTGCGAGCATGGCTGAGCATATCTACGAAGTTGTATACAATTACATTCAACTCATTTTTAGCAAGCGTGTGGATAGAGTCGAGCACTTTCTTGCCCAATGCATGGTTTGTGATTTTAGAATAGCTGTAGTTAATTCCTTTGCCAAGTCGCTTTAATTGATGTTCGAGCAACTCCGCTTCGTGCATATTCTTTCCTCCTTCATCCTCATCATTAAGCCATAGCTTGGGGTGTTGCTTTTGAATTTCACTTGGCATCAATCCCGCAAAAAAAGCATTGCGCGCATATTGCGTGGCCGTAGGCAATATACTCAGCATTGTACGCTCTTCGTCAATTCGAAAATCTTCTTCGATGACCGATTGAATTACCTTCCATTGATCAAGGCGCAGATTATCGATAACAACTAAAAACGTACATGAATCAGAGTTTAGCTCAGGGGCTACCCAGTTTTTAAAAGCGGTGTGCGCCATTTCTGGTTTTGTGTCACTGTGCCCTTGCACCCAGTCGATGTAATTGTCTTCAATAAACCGCACAAATTGATCGTTGGCCTCATCCTTCTGCATACTCAATATCTCCTGCATGCTCGGGTCACCTCCATTCTGAAGTTCTAAGTCCCAATAAACAATCTGCTTGTATAGGTTCATCCATTCTTCCCAATCAAGTGGGTCGTTTAGCCGCATTCCTATTTCACGAAACTCTTGTTGATAGGTAGAAGAAGTTCTCTCGCTAACTAACCGTTTACTCTCAAGATTCTTTTTCAGACTAAGTAAGATTTGATTCGGATTTACCGGCTTAATCAAGTAATCAGAAATCTTTGATCCAATGGCATCTTCCATGATTGATTCCTCCTCATTCTTCGTAATCATGATGATGGGCATACTCGGTTGAATTGCCTTGATTTTATTTAAGACCTCCAAGCCAGATATTCCTGGCATGTTTTCATCTAAAAACACCGCGTCAAAAGTTTGGTCTTCAATGGCCTCGATAGCATCAACCCCAGAACTTACTGGCTTCACGCTGTATCCTTTATTCTCCAAAAAAATGATGTGGGGTTTGAGCAGATCTATTTCATCATCTGCCCAGAGAATCTTAACTTGACTGTTGCTCATAAGTTGCTTCTATCTTCGCGTTCAAACGTACATGAATTTTATTCAGCCAATTCCTCGATAAATTGAATGATCCAGCCAAATTGAAAACGCTAAAAACCTTCAACGACCCCGTTTATGGTTTTATTACTATCGAGGATGAACTTATTTTCAAAATAATAGAGCACCCTGCTTTTCAGCGTCTTCGGAGAATAAGCCAGTTGGGATTAACAAACCTCGTTTATTCCGGAGCCAACCATAGTCGATTTCAACACGCATTAGGCGCTATGAATCTTGTAAAAAATGCCATTGCAGTGCTGCGTGCGAAGGGCGAGAATATTGATGAACGCGAAGAACAGGCAACCAAAATCGCTGTTTTGTTGCACGATGTTGGGCACGGACCGTTTTCCCATGCCTTGGAACACTCCATAGTCTTGGGAACAAGTCATGAAGAAATCAGTCTTAGAATTATGAGCCTACTAAACGAGGAGTTTACAGGTCAGTTAGACTTAGCTATAAGCGTATATAAGGGAACCCATCACAAAAAGTTTCTGCACCAACTGGTTTCGGGACAGTTGGATGTTGATCGGTTAGACTACCTGAAGCGTGACAGCTTCTTTACCGGGGTAAGTGAGGGTGCTATTGGATCAGAGAGGCTCATAAAAATGATGCGCATACACGAAGGCGAGCTGGCCATAGAGGCCAAAGCACTTTATTCATTGGAGAAATTTTTATTGGCCAGACGCTTGATGTATTGGCAGGTCTATTTGCACAAGGCTGTGCTAAGCGCTGAATTTCTGCTATTAAATATCCTGAAAAGGGCGAGAGAATTGGCTATGTCCAATGTAGATATCTGGTGTGATTCCACATTGTCATTTTTTATTGGTGTAAATAATACACCCAAATCAAATGATTGGATTGATACCTTCTTGGAACTTGACGATACTAGCATTTTATATCATATCAAGGTTTGGCAACAATCATCAGATCGGTTGCTGAGTATGTTGTGCCAAAGACTAATTCAAAGGAAGCTCTTGAAGGTTTCTCAAATCTCAGAACCCTTTTCTCCAGAAACGATACTGGCGGCCAAATCAAAGATTGCCGAGGAGCTTGGTCTGTCAATAAGTGAAAGCAACTATCTACTTTTTCAAAAAACCCTGACCAACACGGCATACGAAACAGGTCCCGATCCAATTAAAATTATCTATAAATCTGGAGAGGTGAAGGACATCTCCGAAACGGCAAATTTGTTTCAATACTCGCCTCTGCAAACTCCAGAGGTTAAGCATTTCATTTATTATCCTGAAGGGTATAATCCAGCCTGAATTTCTGTTGATAACTAGTGCTTTGATGAATAACATAGCCAGCTCATCGCCATAACTTTGGTTTTTCCTAAAAAGGGAACGAAGTACATTCGCATCCCCTTATTTGAGCAATGCAAATTTCAGCACAGTCCATAGCAGATATTCTGGAAGGTAATCTTACAGGAAACCCTGAACAACCAATAGAGGGCCTATCTAAAATTGAGGATGGAAAGCCCAATACATTGACCTTCTTGGCCAATGACGCGTATACCGATTTTATTTACTCCACTAAGGCTTCGGTGGCTATTGTATCTGAAAAATTTAAAGCTCAGAAAGCTCTTCCCAGTTCCTTATCCCTCATTTCAGTGAAGGATGTAAGAATGGCTTTTGGAAAGCTCTTAGAAATGTATAATCAACTCACCAGACCAGAACCTGGCATTCATCCAAGTGCTGTGGTTCATGAAACGGCTCATGTGCATGAGAGTGCTTACATTGGTCCTCATGTAGTAATTGAGGCCAATTGCAGGATAGGCGAAAACGCTCAAATTCACGCGCAATCTTTCATTGGCAGAGATGCATCCATTGGTACCGACTGTCATATTCACCCACGCGTTTATGTGGGACATTATTGTAACGTTGGTAATCACTGTACACTGCAACCAGGAGTAATCATAGGGGGTGATGGTTTTGGCTTTGCTCCAAATCAGGATAATCAATATCAGAAAGTAGTGCATGCAGGAAATGTGATCGTTGAAGATCATGTAGAAATTGGGGCCAACACTACGATTGACAGAGCCACTTTAGGAAGCACGATTATCCGTAAGGGCGTAAAACTTGACAATCTTATTCAGGTTGCACACAATTGTGATATTGGAGAAAACACCGTAATTGCCGCTCAAACTGGAATTGCTGGATCAACCAAAATTGGCAAGAACTGCATGATTGGTGGACAAGTCGGGATTGTTGGTCACATCCAGATTGCCGATGAAGTGAAAATTGCCGCACAATCTGGAATTGGAAACTCTATTGAAGATAAAGGAGCCATTGTACAAGGCTCCCCTGCCCTGCCGATCAGAGACTTCAAAAAATCTTATGTACATTTCAGAAATTTGGACGCCTTAGCCGAGCAGATCAGAAACCTTAATCAGAAAACTAACCAGAATGGCTGAAAAACAAAAGACACTGAAGTCATCCTTCTCTGTTGAAGGTGTTGGACTTCATACTGGTAAGAATACCAAGCTTACCGTTCATCCAGCAGACCCAAATCATTGGTATAGATTCAAGCGAGTCGATCTTCCAAATCAGCCCAGTATTAAGGCCGATGCTGACAATGTGATTCATACCCAAAGGGGAACAACTCTGGGTAATGATAAAATGGAAGTGCACACCACAGAACATATACTTGCTGCACTCTATGGGCTTGGTGTTGATAATGCCCTTATAGAATTGGATGGTCCAGAAGTGCCAATACTTGACGGTAGTTCAAAGATTTTTGTTGAAGCAATTGAGGGCGCAGGAATTGTTGATCAAGAAGAAGACAAAGAATACTACGTGCTCAAGGAGAACATAACCTTTGAAGACCCAGAGCGAGAAGTAGAAATGTTGGCCGTGCCTTCGCCTGACTATCGCATTACAGTTATGGTCGACTATCGATCACCATTGCTTGGAACACAGCACGCCAGTATGTACAAGCTCAGCGAGTTCAAAGATGAATTCAGCCGCTGTAGAACATTTGTTTTCTTGCGTGAGCTCATGCAACTTGTGAATGCAGGTTTGGTAAAGGGAGGTGATGTGGATAATGCAATTGTAATGGTTGACACCCTTGATTTTAGCGAAGAAGAAAAAGATCGACTAGCTGCGGCATTTAATCGAGAAAGAGAAGAGCTGCAAAGTGTGGGTATTGGAATACTCAACAATGTGAAGTTGCACTTTCAGAATGAGCCCGCACGACACAAGCTTTTAGATATTGTTGGAGATTTGGCGCTTGTGGGCAAGCCAATACAGGGACACATTTTAGCGGCAAGACCAGGACACACCACGAATGTTGCATTCGCTAAGATTCTAAAAGATCTGATCAAAAAGGAACAGCGCGGAGCTCCTCAATTCGATTTAAACGCAGATGCAATTTATGGTATCACAGAGATAAGTGATATGCTTCCACATCGATACCCATTCTTATTGGTCGATAAGATCATAGAAATGGGTGACGATTATGTGGTTGGGGTGAAAAACGTTACCATGAATGAAGAGTTTTTCCAAGGTCACTTTCCGGGAAACCCGGTAATGCCTGGAGTACTACAAATCGAGGCTATGGCTCAAACAGGAGGAATTTTGACTATGAGTCAGATTGAAGATCCTTGGAACTATGAAACCCTTTTTGTAAAAATTGATAAAGTGAAGTTCAAGCGTAAAGTCGTTCCTGGAGATACGCTTGTGTTTAAATTGTCTCTTCTCGGACCTGTTAGACGAGGTATGGTGAATATGAAAGGAGAAGCTTACGTTCGCAACCAATTAGTGTCGGAAGGTGAGCTTATGGCACAAATCATTAAGGTGAGAAATGAAGAACGGGTTGCAAGCGAACATTCATCCTGAGGCTAAGATTGGCGAAGGTGTTATCATCGAGCCATTTACTACCATCTGTGCAGATGTTGAAATTGGCGATGGTACGTGGATCGGACCTAATGTGACCATTTTCGATGGCGCACGGATAGGTAAAAACTGTAAAATATTTCCAGGCGCAGTCATCTCTGCGGTTCCACAAGACTTAAAATATGCTGGCGAGCAGACCACCACTAACATCGGAGATAATACCACCATACGTGAATGTGTAACAATAAACAAAGGCACCTCAGATAGGATGACTACCGATGTAGGCAGCAACTGTTTGTTGATGGCATATGTTCACGTAGCTCATGATTGCATAGTAGGCAACAATGTAATTCTGGCCAACTGTGTGAACTTGGCTGGGCATATTACCATCGAAGACTTCGCAATATTGGAAGGTATGGTGGCTGTGCAGCAGTTTGTTACAATTGGAGCGCACAGTTTTATAGCAGGCGGGTCATTGGTTAGAAAAAATGTACCACCATATGTACGTGCTGCTCGAGAACCTCTGGCGTACGTGGGTATAAATTCCGTTGGGCTTAAGAGAAGAGGGTTTAAGGAAGAAGTGATTCGAGAAATTGAGAATCTTTATCGAACCCTTTACGTTATGAATGATAATACCGCAAAGGGCATTCGCGCCATTCAAGATACACACTTAGAGAGCGAAGTGCGAAGCCAAATTCTAGGGTTTGTTTCGCAATCAGAAAATGGCATCATGCGTGGTAAAAGCTGATGAATGTTTCGTTAGATAGGGTTGGTAAATACTACACAGGAGACTGGATATTCCAAAATGTTTCTGCCCAATTTGAAGCGAATAGTATTTATGGAATAATTGGACATAATGGAAGTGGGAAATCAACGCTTCTACAGATTATTGCTGGATTTATCACCCCAAATTCTGGGGTAGTTTCATATAACAACGGAAGCACTGCGGTTGAAGCTGTTTATCGTAATCTTTCACTTTGCACGCCATATTTAAGCATGGCAAATGAATTCACCATCGAAGAAACAATTGAGCAGCATATGCAGCACAAGTCGTTGATGCCAGGATACACACTTGAGTCAATTCTTGAGGATACAAGTCTAGTCGACCATAGGCATAAAACCTTAGCGAAACTTAGTTCGGGCATGGCGCAAAGACTCAAACTGGCCTTAGCCATTTTCACCAATTCTTCATTGCTGATACTCGATGAACCTTGCTCAAACCTTGATAGCCAATGGAGCGAGTGGTATGCTCGAAAAATCGAACAATGCAGTAAGGATAGGACAATTATTATTGGCTCAAATAACAACACCATCGAGCTTGGCCTTTGCAATCAGTCGCACTTAGATATCAGCGCTCACTGAAAATAGTCAGGTCTCCTCTCATTTGTGGAAACTCATCAGAAGTTATGACATAATAATATGTACCCGATGGCTCATCCTTAGGATACCAGTCATTTTGATATCCTACTTGGTCGAGCACTTTGTTTCCCCACCGATTGTATACCGTGATCCTCGAATCTGGAAATGCTTCAATATTATTGATCACGAAGATGTCATTCTCACCGTCACCATTTGGTGTAATAACATTTGGAACTGACAAACAGTGGTCTACCTCTATCGATACAGAATCAGTAATTGAATTGCCACACTTATCCGTGATGGTAAAGTAATGCACATTGGTTTGCTGGCTTGTAATGCTGTATAGACCATTGTCTATTTCTAAAAACTCCTCCCCAATTAAATTTGGGATTTTCCAAGTCCAATCAAAATCATAATCGCCCGCACCCCCGTATCCAAGCAACTCAACGATATACTCGTCCCCATAGCAA
>Ga0181593_10002572_pt1 | contig 16743 bp, 10 predicted proteins | sample 071ome_19_FD_133756 | JGI IMG/M metagenome (GOLD analysis project Ga0181593, IMG submission 133756) | Coastal salt marsh microbial communities from the Groves Creek Marsh, Skidaway Island, Georgia - 071413AT metaG (megahit assembly) | ecosystem: Environmental > Aquatic > Marine > Intertidal...
CTGTGATTTCTCAGCACGGACCCTTGGAACACCATCTTTACGGACCACCATTCAAATCCTCGATACGAATCAATCCCCTGTATCTGGAATTAGAATCTCGATTCAGGATCCATACCGGTGTGAAGAACGCACCTATCGAACAACCAATAAGGATGGAGAAGTTCATTTGAGTCTCAGTCCCAGAGACTGCTCTACTCCTGACAATGCTATTCGATTCTTGCCCCAAGATACTCGCTATTCATTTACCAATCAGAATAGCTTCTCGTTATGCCCCCAAATATCGGGATATCGAGAAGAAGTCACTGCTCTTGCTAAACCCCCCGCTTCCGAACGGATCGTACGAGGCACCGTGTTGAATTCACTTTCCGCTCCTTTCTCTCGGGTCTTGATTTATGTAAATGGCGTTGCCCAGGCCATTTCGAGAGAAGATGGCACGTACACCGTGACCTTACCGCACAATACGCCATCAACAATTTCTGCACAGTATGATGGTATTATCTTCGATAAGGAAGTCGATATTCCTCCCTCGGTAGAAGAGATAACAGGTTTACATTTTCGAATGGTTGCTACAAAAGCGGGGAAACCATTTGAAGAAACTCCCCCCTCCTGCTCCCCTCACAATGGGGCGTTCTCAGTCAGTGGAATTGTTATGGATGAGGCTGGAAATCGAGTCTCTGGCGCAACTCTTTATAATGGAGAAAGCGTACTGACAACCACCAGAGAAGATGGCACCTACTCTTTCTCGATTCCCCAAGGGGAATCTCTCTGGATCCGCGCAGAGTACATTCGAGATGGCTCAGAGGTCACCTTCACCCCTGCAGCAATTGCCGATCCCGTGCTGAGTTGTAACAAAGATGACTTCAACTTTCAGATAACAAACGACTACAGCTTTCTTCTCACGGGAAAGGTTACCAATCGAGACACAAACGTTCCTCTAGCAGATATGCCCATAACACTCATCGTAGACGGCGCGCAGGAATCGACTACCACCAATGAAGAAGGAATATATGTCTTTTTTAGCGATGGTGACCAGTGGAGCATAATACCAGACCAGGCAAATTATATCTGTGATTCACCTCAAACTCGTTCGGGCACCGTAGACCGGAACTTTACCGATCTTGATTTCACGTGTGTATTCGATCAGTGCCCGAATGATCCTGAAAAAGCACTCCCTGGAGAATGTGGTTGTGGAATCTCAGAGGACGATAGCGACCAAGATGGAATCCCAGATTGTAACGATGGATGCGTAAATGACCCTGGGAAAAGCTCGCCTGGGGAATGTGGTTGTGGGATTGCAGACAAGGATACTGACGGTGATGGCATTCTTGATTGCAACGATAGCTGTCCTACGGATAGTAACAAGAGCGAACCCGGGATATGTGGATGTGGAATTTTAGATACCGACACTGACAACGATGGCATTCTTGATTGTAATGATCGGTGCAAAGAGGATCCATTAAAGAACGAACCTGGCTTATGTGGCTGCGGAGAGGCAGATACCGATAGTGATAATGACGGCACGCCAGATTGTACGGACCAATGTGCTCAAGATCCCAATAAAAGCGCGGCAGGGCAATGTGGCTGTGGTTCAAGCGACACAGATACCGATGGGGATGGCGTCGCGGATTGTATTGATCAGTGTGTCAATGATCCAAGAAAAAGCGAACCCGAACAGTGTGGTTGTGGAATTCCAGATACCGATCGTGATGGTGACGGAACTCCTGATTGCAACGATCAGTGCTCTGATAATCCATACAAAATAACACCTGGTATTTGTGGATGCGATACGCGTGACACTGATATAGATGGAGATGGAGTGCTTGACTGTCAAGAAGAGTGTCCAAGTGATCCGTTAAAATTAACACCGGGGCTATGTGGATGTGGCTTTTTCGATACAGACACTGATAGTGATGGAACACCAGATTGCAATGACCTCTGTGCGACCGATCCCAACAAAACCACACCTGGCCAGTGCGGATGTCTGAGGGTTGATACCGATACCGATGGAGATGGCACTCCCGATTGTTATGACCAGTGTGTTGAGGATCCTGAAAAAGCCTCCCCTGGGCAGTGTGGATGTGGAATTCCTGATACTGATACCGATGGTGATGGGGTATCAGATTGTGTCGACCAGTGCGTGAATGACGTCGGGAAAGTTGCTCCAGGGCAGTGTGGATGCGGAACCGCTGATACCGACAGCGACAATGATCAAACTGCAGATTGCCTTGATGAGTGTCCGAATGATGCTTCAAAGCTGGCTCCTGGGGAGTGTGGCTGTGGAATACCGGATAGAGACACCGACCGAGACGGAACCCTTGACTGTCGAGAGGAGTGTCCTTTCGATCCGCTTAAACTCTTGCCTGGTATCTGTGGCTGCGGTTCGGCGGATATTGATACTGATGGTGATGGATTTCTTGATTGTCAGGAAGAATGTCCCAGCGATGCACTCAAAACAACACCAGGCATTTGTGGCTGTGGAGTGCTAGACACTGATTCCGATGGAGATGGGACTCCAGACTGCAATGACCAATGCGTAAGCGATCCAGATAAAACCTCTCCAGGACAGTGTGGATGCGGCTCGTCTGAGACGGACTCCGATGGCGATGGAGTGGCGGATTGTATCGACCAATGCATTACCGACCCTGAGAAGAGCTCCCCAGGACAGTGTGGATGCGGTGCACCTGAGACAGATTCTGATAATGATAACGTGGCGGATTGCATTGATCAGTGCCCGAATGATCGAACGAAGCAAGCGCCTGGGATTTGTGGATGTGGAGTTCTTGATTCCGATCAGGACCAGGACGGGACGGTAGACTGCCAGGAGCAGTGTCCGTATGATCCGCTAAAAACGTCTCCTGGGATCTGTGGTTGTGGAATTCCTGATGGCGACTCAGACGGGGATGGGATCCCTGACTGTCAGGAGCAATGTCCAGCCGATCCACAGAAGCTCTTCCCGGGTCTATGTGGCTGTGGCACGTCTGACACCGACAGTGATAGCGACGGTATTCCCGACTGTCAGGACCTCTGTAGTAGTGATCCGACCAAGGGAGAGCCTGGTCAATGTGGATGCGGAGTAAGTGATAGTGATACTGATGGTGATGGAGTGGCTGACTGCAACGACCTATGTATCGCAGATCCAGCGAAAGATGCGCCAGGGATTTGTGGATGCGGCACTCCAGATCTCGACAATGATGGAGATGATACACCAAACTGTTTAGACCTCTGCACGGATGATCCAGCAAAAACGCTTCCTGGAATATGTGGATGTGGAGTACAAGATACCGATAGTGACAGAGATGGTTTGTATGATTGTCAGGAAGCGTGTCCCTTTGACCCCAGAAAACAAGAGCCGGGAGTTTGCGGATGCGGAGTAGCAGATACAGACTTTGACGGAGATGGAGTGGCAAACTGCATCGACCAATGTCCACTCGATAACGCGAAAATAGAACCGGGCATCTGTGGCTGCGGCGCTGAAGATACAGATGAGAATAACAATGGCTTGATGGATTGTGTCGAAGAGCCTATCTCCATTGAGGCGCTGTGTGTTGGCACTACCCCAGATGGAGACGCTTCGCTCTCAACGATGGAGGTCATCTCTGATATCTGCTGGAAAGTAACAAATCCAAACCCGATCTCTTACACGACTTTAGCAACAAAACTCGTATGGGAATCCTCTCCAGTTCCTCTGGTTCTTGCTCCACTCCATGAAGAGATCATTTGTCGACAAATAAGTCCTCACTCAACACTTCAACTCATGGAAGATGGGCTAGTTATCAACGAAAATTCGCATCCACTCGTAACGTGTGGCGCAACGCCTTCTGAAGTTTCGGTCACCATTGAGTTATACGGAAGAAATGGAAAACCGCTCACTCCAAGACAAATTCGAAGACTCGAACGAGCAGAGCTTCTTGTGAAGGCGCGAGAGCTCAAGACTTCGGAGCGATATAATTGGCAAATCGAAGACCCCTACTACGGGACATTCTCCGTGAAACAAGGCAGCTGGCGTTTCAAGCTGACAGGGAAAGGCGCTTCGATTACCTCAAGACCGCGACTATTTCGCTTTAAAGAACTGAATGACTCTGTAGAACTTCGATGGGCCATCCGTGGATGGGGCAAAATGTTCCGTAATAGTGATGCGGGGAGATAGTCGAATGATGATCAATCTAAAAACCACGTTTAGAACTATCGGCTATCTTTTTTGTATCATTTCTATGGGGAGCTTCCAGACTTTCGCTCAATCATCCTCAACAGTAACAGCTACCGTCAGAGATCTTTCGGGGACGCTTTTATCGAATATCTCTATTCAATTCACAATTGGTGAAGAAAGCGAAACGAAGGCGACTGGGCCTGATGGGGTTGCTGTATTTTCGACAGTGCGCACTGGCTCATACACCATAAATGCTGAAAGCCCTGGTTACACGATAGCCTCGGTCACTGGCAATCTCTCGGCTGGCTCCACAGCTCTTCATGAAATGACAGGGACGGAAATCCCAATGACACTATCTGGAACGGTGAAAACTGCGTCTGGAGCTCCTGTTTCAAGTCCCATATTACTTTTCAATGGCTCACAGACTGTCACAATCGATGCTGAATACGGGACGTTCTCAATCCCCGTCACCTTTGGCACGCACTATGAGCTCACGATAGATGATGCTGAGTGGCTATTTACCAACCCTCGCACTCAGGGGTTTATTCATGGAGACACTCGCCTCCAATACATAGCAATACCGAAATGACTTCGTATCCCTCCAGGACCACCTGAAGACTTAGGCACCTTTCCTCTTTGGACCTGCCTCTGGCGGCTCGCCGTGTATTTCTATGACTTGCCCATTTTGAAGACGAACAGCAGGGGGGTGAATTGGTGAACAATATTTCTGGCATGCCCGATCAACCGCCGCGGTGTAATCCTCTGCGCTAATCTCCTTTAGCACCTTATACTGTTCTGTATCTACGACTTTGAGAAAGCCCTTGGCACCAAGCTCGCTGAACACTTGATGAAAGGAAGGAGGCTCTGGATAGGAGTAAATCAACTCCATGTCTCCCTCTGGAACCAAAACATAATGTTGGCGACTAAGAACGGGTAAGGAGTAAACATCTTGGCGAAATTCTAAAACCTCTCCCGCCTTACTGGAGAGAACCCGATTTCTGAGGCCACGCTGGTCGTACCTAGCAATAGAAGCTTCACTCAAATCTTCCCTTGCTGGTGCCCGCCTCTCTTCAAAATCCTGTCTGTCTGGAAAATCTGGACCCATACGCTTGTGCTCTCCGTTGCCCCTGACCTTCGTAGTCTTGCTAAAAGTCTAGCACCTTACAAAGCGCTAAACAAAATAAATGGGGATAGGCCCCAAAGACACCTTATCTGCAGAGGCCCATGAAATAGTAGTGACGACGCAAGTGGAGTCTGAAAGAATATCAACAGCGGTTTTATTGGCGAAACGCCATGCCAGATGACTTCTACGTGAGATTATTTATGACTGGTCCCCTACAATCTATCGCCCAATCTCTCCATGCAAACTTTCAGGAACCCTATCTGTATCTTCCAGCAATTGTTATCGGCTCTGGAGTTGCCGGGCTCATTACTCGCTGGATTTTCACAAGACTCATCATGCAGCTAGCAGGGAAAACCCATGGACAACTTGATGATAAGCTCGTTGCTATTTTAAGAGGCCCCATCACGTGGACCGTAGTGCTTTTAGGTATCGGATACGCGCTTAGTATTAGCCCCCTTTCAGCACTTATAACGACCTTCTCGATTCGAATCCTCAAAACAATTGGATTCCTTATTTGGACAACGGCTAGTTTGCGGCTGGTTGCAGTGTTTATTGATCTGCTTGAAAGCCAAAGGGAGCGCTATGCATTTGTTCAACCCCAGACGAAACCGCTCATGTCGATGCTTTCAAAGGCGCTCGTTATTTTTCTTGGACTCTATTTCTTATCACTCGTGTGGAATATTAATGTTACGGCATGGCTGGCGTCTGCAGGTATTTTAGGAATCGCAGTTGGTTTTGCCGCAAAAGACACATTAGCAAACTTTTTTTCTGGCATATTCATTATCGCTGATGGGCCGTATAAATTAGGTGATTACATAGTACTTGAGTCGAGCAACCTCAGAGGACGGGTCACGAGCATTGGGATTCGTAGCACAAGAATTCTTACGCGTGATGATGTGGAGGTGATCGTTCCCAACGCCATCATTGGGAATTCGACCGTAGTGAATGAAAGCGGCGGGCCGTATGAAAAGTTTCGTGTTCGACTTGACTTCGGTGTTGCATACGGAAGTGATATCGACAAGGTCCAAGAGATTGTTCTCTCAGAGGCAGAGAAAGATACGCTTGTTGTTGCTCATCCCGAACCACGTACTCGATTTCGAGCCCTTGGGAACTCCTCTCTCGATTTTCAGCTCCTTTTCTGGGTTGAGACCCCGGAGCTTCGAGGCATGGCAATACATAGTCTACTTTCGAGAATATATAAGGCATTCAACGAACAAGGAATTGAGATCCCCTTCCCGCAAAGAGTGGTTCATATGCGAAATGGACTATGAATGCCCTGCCTATGAGTACTTATTGCTCGAATACTTCTTGGCGACTACGAGCTACAGTGCTCCAAAGAACACCAGCTCTGTTACTCCTCAATACGTTCTGCACTCTGCAAGGTGTGCGCGCCATCTCTCATCAGCTCAATCACCGTAGAGCGTCTGATCCGAATAGTATTTCCAAGAACAAAACCGTTAGGAATAACACCTGTCTGCACGAGATGTTTCAGTTTTGCGGGAGCAATCTGTAACGCGCTGCTTGCTTCTTGCTCGTTTACGATAAGTTTTTCATCGAACATAAACTGGAATGGGGACATCAACTTGCTCCTGAGTCTTCTTAATCATTCTCACTCAAGCAGACGATTGAATAGAGAACCGACTTTACCATAACGTCTGCCCCGGTAATAAAGAACTGATATTTCTGACTGATATTGGTTGATTCAATACGAAATGAAAAAAAAGAGCGTGGAGGGCGATTTGTTAGCTGCTCGATAAAAGCTTTAACAGAAGCTCTGGCAGCTGATTTGCCTGTGCAAGTACTGCAGCCCCAACGTTTTCAAGTATCTGAATCTTGAGGAGGTCTGCTGCTTCCGCAACATCTACATCCATAATACGGCTTTCTGCGGCTTTAAACTCGACAGCCTGTGACCTCAAATTCTCAGAGGCTGCAAAGAGCCTACTCATGGAAGAACCTATTCTCCCTGCAGAGGAATTCAGCGCCTCTAGCGTTGAATCTGCAGTTTCAATCGCGGTAAGAGCATCGGACCGAGAGAGAAGGGACAAGCTAGGCATGTCAGTGTAGTCTGTGGTAATTGTTGGAATATCGCTGCTGACTGCTCCAAAGAGCGCATTATATCCTCCACCTGCTATATCAAGTGCACCGTCTCCATTAAGGTCTGAAACAGCCAAATTCTGCCCCTTCAGAGATGGGCGAATACTAGTGGAATAGGAACCGCCTGTCGTGAATGTTCCATCTCCATTTCCAAAGTGAATATCCATGGTGATAGCTCCCGAGCCGGGGCTATCCCACGTATTAAACACAATATCAAGATTTCCATCACCATTAAAATCAGCGGCTTCACTGTTCCAGTGTCGAACATCTTGGACTGAGGAGGAACTGATAAAATGACTTTGAAATGTTCCATCTCCGTTTCCGAGTTGCGTAGCTAAACTCGATACACCACCATTATACATCTGGCTTACAACATCTTCATTTCCATCACCATCAAAGTCTCCAACAACATACCCAGCCCCATAGGTGTGAGCAGTAAGTCCTGAAAGATTGTAGTAGGACACAGAGAAAGTGCCATCTCCATTTCCAAGTGACACTGAAAGTCGCGGGGAGGTCGTTCCCTGAATGTTAATAAGATCTGCTTTCCCATCGCCAGAAACATCTCCAATATAGTCTTGCTGCAAAGTGAACATTGTAGTGTTCACAGGACTCGAAAAGGTCCCATCACCATTCCCATAGGCAAGAAACCCTAAGCCCACTATAGCTGCGTCTAGATATCCATCCCCATTAAAATCTTCGGCGTAAACGCTACTCGCATATGGGGTGGAGGTAGTATCAAGGAATACGGTGGTGACGGGCTGGAACGTGCCATCTCCATTTCCAAGGGCACTGGCAAATACTCGGTCATCAAGAGCACCATTTTCTATTGTCATTTCACCGACCAAGTCCATATACCCATCATTGTTTAAGTCAACTATGCTCGGCAGACCCACGCCGCTCGAAGCAGGAGTGGGGAGTGTCACTGTAGAACTTGCGCTGAACGAGCCAGCACCATCATTCTCATAGACAACCCATCCGCTGGTGCTGAAATACACGGTGTCGGGGGCACCATCTCCGGTAAGGTCTCCGAACGAATATCTGTCAGTCGGCACGAGAACGCCGAGGTTCGTATCTGTTCCAAAGGTGCCATCCCCCGTGGGACCAGAAGATACCTGCTCTACAGACAGCGAAGCCCCAATATCACCAATAACTCCAAATCCAGCTTGAAGACTAAGACCTGTGCTTGCGGAATTAAAAACTTGAGTGCCATTGAACTTTGCAGAATCGGTAAGACGGGAATATTCAGATTGCAACTCTTGCGCTTCCTTGTGCAGAGCGGAACGCTGGCTGGTAGTATATACACCATTCGCCGATTGTTGTGCGAGCTCCTTAATCCGGGTGACGATCCCAGTAAGCTCTTGGACGGTTGCGTCTGCTATATTGAGAAGACTTAGCCCATCATTAATGTTGAGAATTGCTCGAGAGTAGATCCTCTCCTTCACTCCAAGCGAGGAAGCGATTGCCAAACTACTTGCATCATCACTAGCACGATTGATTCTTTGACCTGAAGAGAGTCGAGTTGCTATTGAATCCTGTTCTCCGCGCGCACGGGTGAGCTGTTGCGCGGCGCGCAAAGAAAAAATATTCGTCCTGAATGTGACTGGAGACGCCATTCTTGCGTCCTTACAACTTTACTCTCTCAGTCATTTGAGTACTACACATATTACGTATCGGTAGATCCAATTAATTAATGAATACGTATAGTTAGGAGTCATCTTCCCCGTAAAATCCCTACACGGTGCAGAAAAATCGTAGCAGGATAAGGCATTGCAATAACTATAGTTTTGTACTGCTATCGGAATTCCTCCGTTGGGGTTTCCCGAACCGAAACTCAGAAAATTCAATACTCCGCGAGATCGAAAATTACTGAGTGAGAATTTATAATACCATACTGCTATAACATATTCTTTTTATTAAGGTTTTGTGCTCCAACCGTCGGCCGCACACGTGTGTGTTTGTGTTTACCAGAAATCCACTGAAACACAGAGATGGCAGTAAGTCTTGGAAGTAATATTTCCTCCTTAAGAGGTATTCGGCAGCTTCGTCAAGCAAGCGATGCGACTGGAAAAATCTTTGAACGACTTTCTTCAGAATTAAGAGTTAATAAGGCTTCTGATAGTGCCAACTGCGTAAGAGGCCAATTCCTTCAACAATCTGGCATCGCTATCCGTGCTCAGGCAAACACCCAACCGACAGTGGCCCTTTCGTTGTTATCGTAATCCAACAAACGCCTAACGGTCGCACACATCCCGAAAACCGATATTCGTCCTTTCATCTGAGAACCTCTTCAGCTCATTGAGTCTCTCCGTGGTGACTGGTGCGAACTAAACGGGTATGATGCTGGAGATAATATTACGGTTTTCTATCGCTGCAAGGGTCTTCTCAACATGTGACTCGGAAAAGAATAAGACACCATACCAACTCCTTTGAGGGCGCTCGATGAAAAATAGGAATACAACTACCCACTCCCAACCATTTCATTCGCGACCATTTCATTCGCAACCATGGTTCGTTCCAGGGGATATCGATGGATTCTTCGGTCTTGCAATTGATAACCTCATACAGTTCATTCTCATCCTTGGGCTATGTACGTCCGTGCTGGGATTTTCAGTAGAGCTCGTCTTAGCAACCATTCTACCAGGGGCAGCGTTATCAATTATCATCGGCAACCTCTTTTATGCCTGGCAAGCACAACGTCTCTCTGCACAAACGGGCCGAAACGATGTCACCGCGCTGCCGTACGGAATTAATACTGTCTCACTCTTTGCGTTCGTGTTTTTTGTAATGCTCCCTGTTAAGCTCACAGCGATTGAAAATGGGTTGGAAGCTCAAGCAGCAGGGCAACTTGCTTGGCAGATCGGTTTAGCTGCGTGTTTTATCTCTGGCATAATAGAGCTCGGGGGCTCACTTGTAGCAGAAACGATACGTCGTCACACCCCACGGGCAGCATTACTATCAACTCTGGCAGGGATAGCCATTAGCTTTATTGCTATTGACTTCGCAGTAAAGACCTTTGCGAATCCGCTGGTTGCGATTTTACCGCTGGGGGTGATCCTCACGACATATTTTGCCAAGGTTCGCTTACCGCTGAGGCTACCAGGCGGGGCTTGGGCACTACTCCTTGGAAGCGCCTCTGCTTGGATTCTTTATGCGCTCGGGGAATCCACCCCTGTGTCTTCCGCCAGAATCGCTGAAGCTGCTGATACGGTTGGTTTCTATCTCCCCGTACCCGTACTAGGAGATCTCATAACGGGCCTCACTCATCCCATGGCGTATAACTTTTTTGTTCCCGTCATGCTGCCCATGGGACTTTTCAATATTCTTGGTTCTCTTCAGAACATTGAGTCGGCAGAGGCAGCAGGTGATAAATACTCCACAATGCCATCACTCGCGGTGAATGGTGCTGGAACCTTGCTAGCAGCAGGGCTCGGCTCTTGCTTTCCAACGACGATTTACATTGGACACCCTGGGTGGAAGGGGCTCGGCGCGCGCTCTGGGTATAGCGTACTGAATGCGCTCTTTTTCGCTTTACTGTCATTTCTTGGATTAACCTTCGTGATTAATGCTGTTGTGCCGATGGAAGCAGGCATGGCGATAGTACTCTGGATAGGGATTATTATAACTGCACAAGCATTCCAGGCCACAGAATCTCGCCATGCACCAGCAGTTGCGGTAGGTCTATTCCCCTCCATAGGCGCGTGGGGGCTATTAATACTTGGAGGCGCTTTAGGTGCAGCAGGAATTGCATCTGGCGATATGGAACTTGCGAACAAAGTATTACAAGACAAAGCGGCTTTCTTATCGGCAGGCATTAACCTCGACGGGATGGTAGCACTAGCACAGGGCTTCATGTTGACGTGTATGGTGTGGGCAGCAACAAGTGTTCATCTTATCGAGCGTTGTTTTCAGAAGGCTGCGTTCTGGATGGTGCTCGGTGCCGTCTTTTCCTTCTTTGGATTTATGCATGCAGGGTATATGACCCCGTCGGGTGCAGCTTACGATATTGGGTTTGGTACAGGCTGGCGAAGCGCAGTGGGCTATACGGTAACAGCGCTCTTCTTCCTGATTGTTGGAATTGCAGCGAGAAAAACAGAAAAAGAGGCGCTTTCCTCCATGGACTATCCTCATTCCCTCCCCACTGACAGCCATCGGGAAACCGCAAATACCTAAATTTAAGAAAAATGGTGTAATCGAATGCCTGCTACACGTATCAATAGTGTGAGCAGTTTACAGGTCTTCTTGATGGCAGGGGTAGGTAATGAGGAATACAGGTCTCAGTCTTCGAGAGGTTCCCGGTGAATTTTCGGTTTGTCGGCTAGACTGTTCCGAGGAGATCCCCTTGTGGGCGACGAAAGGAAGTTTTTTCACGATTTCTCGAACTGCTGATGAGTTATCGATTGTCTGTGACTCAAGATTTGTTCCGTCAGGCGTGAAGGCAGAGCATGGCTGGAGGTGCTTGAAAGTTGCTGGCCCGCTGGACTTTAGTCTAACGGGCATCTTGGCCTCACTCGTTTCGCCCCTCGGCGAAAAGGAAATATCGATTTTTGCTCTTTCCACCTTTGATACGGACTATTTGCTGATCGGAAAAGATACCTTTTCAAGGGCGAAAGAGATTTTAGTGGCAAGTGGCCATACGATAGTCGGATAGCTCCTCCTGAAAAACACGCTATCAGTGGTGAGATGGGGATTCATGAGCTTGAGAGCTCATGAGCAGTTGGCCTAACTCTCTGAAAATAATCTGCATACTTTTTGGAAACAAATGGTCGGTTTTTTCGAATGTATTAGTGTCTTCGTTTGCGCACTGCGCACTAAAAATTTGAATAGAGACCTCGGAGACGTTGTTACCAGCAAAGGATCGCCGCATGAAATACTCCGCTCCTCATACTCTTGTCCTTTTTATCCTGATATTCCTCTCGGCATTGCGAGCACCCTCTAGCGTTAACGCTCAACAATGTTATCCCAGCGCCTCAACTGCTGGATACGGGCGAGGCTTCTCCTCTCCGGATACGAATACTGCCGAAGAACTCGGATTTTATACTTGGTTTGCTGGTGATATTAATGGAGATGGATTCGTTGATGTCGCCGCCACAAAGTATCGGGGGGTAGGCACGTCATCATTTTCAGGAGAGAGGCGTATTGCCTTCTATTCCGGCGAGGATCTCTCCTTATTGGTACAATATTCTTTTGGAGATGCAACGCTCACTGAAAGGCTCGGAGAGCGCGGCGGGACAGTTGGAGATATCAATTTAGATGGCAAAGATGAGTTTTTCTTCGTCAGCCAAAAAAACTCATACCCAGTAAGAAATGGACGAATTCATGTAGTATCTCTCTCATCAGGTGAGCTGTACTCGATTTTTGGAAATCAGTCTGACTTTGGAGATGGAGCTGCCACAATCCCGGATCTGAATGGCGATGGTATCCCAGAAATTGCGGCGGGTCCTATTACCGTTTATCCTCCCGGATCAATAATCACTGCAAGAGCCTTTCAAATATACTCAGGAGCAGATGGGACGTTGCTGGCAACACATCAGGAGCCTGCAAACGTCCATATCTCTAGCTTTGGAAGCCGTATATATCCAGTGGGAGATTTCAATGGCGATGGTGTCAACGATATCATTGTTGGTGGGCCTTTTGATATTGCAATTTATAGTGGAGCAGATCTCTTAAGCGAAAATATACAGCCGATTACCACTATAGAGGGGACAGGGAGTGAGAATCCTATTTTTGTTAGACCGATAGCAAACCTCGGCGATTTTGATGGGGATAATGATGACGAAATCGCCTTTGCCACAAACTGGAACGGCAGTCCTTTTATCAATCTGCTGCGGTGGAATCAGAGTACGCAACAGACCGAATGGCTCCGTTTCCCACAGGCTATGCATGGTGTATCGAGTATACGTGGGATTTACTCAGCGGGAGACCTAACGGATGATGGCATTCAGGAGCTTGCGTTGCTTCTCCTTGATCAGCAAATAAATGGCACGGCGGTAAGTGTAAGAATTATCGATCCATACTGGCAGGACCCAATTATTGATCTTACCCCGGAGGATCTTCACTTCGCGCCCTACAGGGGCGCTGTCAGTCTAGCAGCAGGACAAGATGTAAATGGGGACGGATTTTTTGATGTAATTGTGGGTGATGCGAATGATTCAAGCGGTTTTGACATGTCTACTTACAACCAGAACGCGCCGCAGTCTCCTCCACTTGCTACCTATTTCCTGAATATCATCAATGCTGGCCGCATCACGATTACCTCGATATCGACGAACCACGGAGGCACCGCACTTCCAGATGTATGTGAGGTTGATAATCCATTTATTCCTCTGCCTCCTCCAGGGGATAATACCGGAGGAGGATCTGGTGGAAACTCTGGTGGTGGCTCCAGCGGAGATGCCGGCGGTAGCGGTTCGAGCGGCGGCAGTAACTCTGATAGTGGTTCTGGTAATGACTCCGGTAATGGCGCTGGTAGCGACTCTGATGGAAATACCAGTAGCGGTTCGAGCGGCGATGAGCCGACGATACTGTCAATGATTGGCTCGATTACTTCGGCAACCGAGTATTATCAAGATGGCCAAATAGTAATGGGCCAGGCGGAGAGAGCTGCCCTGAGAGATTCGCTGAGGAGTCTACGGAGGGAGATCAAAGAGCAGTATGTCGGAGCGGCAAGGAGGCGACGCTTGAAAAAATTTAAGCGAATCATGAAAAACTTTCGAATTGCGACAAAACAGGGGAATGCAACGAGTAGAAGAGTTCGTGCGTGGAAAAGGTTTTCCCGCATCTTATCGAGGATTTCCTAGAACGAGAGAGAGAGAGATTACGAGTAAGGGCCGTCTACTCCTCTACTCCTTGCCCCCTCTACTCCTTGCCCCCTCTACTCCTTGTTGGACAGGTAAGTTGGACAGGTGACCGACCTCAACTCGATACTTCCGATATCCAAACCGCTTAAAGCCCTTCGGAAAATCGTTGAACTCAGTAAAACGCTCATATCCTAGCTTTTCGTAAAACTCAGCCGCTTGCCAGCTCTGAGTCCAAAGCCATACCCCGGTGAGCACAGACGAAATGACATACTCTTGAATCTCCAGCATCAATGCGCTACCCACTCCATTCTCTCGATAAGCGGTATCCACCCACAGCTTGTCAACATATAACCAATCCCACAAGACTTCTGCCGTAGCCGCTCCAATCAGAGACGTTTCCTCGAAAGCAAGCCAATTCAAAGATGTCTTGGTAAAAGGCGGGGCATCTGTTGCTAGAGTATGCTGAGCGAACCCCTCTCTTATAACCTGACTCTCAGCTGGCAAAATCTCGCTCCTACACTCTATTTTCATTCCATAGTTCCCACTTTTTTGGTTGTACTCCTCACAGCATATTCGCCTTTGAGCCAGAGAAATTTCCCCCTAGATTTTGAAAAATTAAAGTTCTAGAGTTTCTGCAGAGAATGAAACCCTTGGCTCAATGAATCAATAGAACTCACAGCACAACGTGACACCATGAGCATTAGATCAAAGATGAGAATTAGATAAAAGAAATATGGAAAACAATACGTGCGACTTTAGTTTTGCTCATTACCGAGAAATGTTGGAAGTTCTCAAAGAGAATGGCTACACATTTTTAACCTTTCATGGCCTTTCTCAAATTGAAGAAAGTGAATTGCCAGAAAAAATAGTGCTTCTGCGGCATGATGTGGATAAATCAACCTCTAAAGCGCTTAAGTTTGCAGATATTGAATCGGAACTTTCTATCCCCGCAACGTATTTTATAAGACTGCATAGCAATTACTATAATCCGTTTTCATATGTCGCTTACAAAGAGCTCAAGGAGATAGCAACGAAACAGCATGAAATTGGCTTACATACTGAGTTTTTTGATATGGCCAAGATCAATAAGGAAGATGGCTATGAAATGCTTGAAAGAGAGATAGAAATTTTTCAACATATTTTTAAAACTCCCGTAAAAACCCTTGCTCCACATAGGACTTCAGGTTCATCAACCATGGAGCGTTTGCAAGAGAATTTAGAAAAAGTCTATCAAGGGTTGGGTATTCCCCATGCTTATCAGTCAATTTTTACGCATGACTTTAGATATTTGTCAGACAGTAGTGCCATTTGGAGAGAAGGCTGTCTGTGTCAACATTTGTTAAAGCATCACCGTTATCACATCCTCACTCATCCCTGCTGGTGGTTTGAGGAACATATAGAGTTAGAAGAGCCGCTAGTGTAAAGCAACTTCACGAGAAAAAATCGTGGGGCTTACTTGGCTCTTGTTTTCTATCTGTAAATTGACTCCGGGCAGCTAAGCGTTGTCTGTAGGGTGCCTTTGCCGAGAAAGAGATAGTTGAATAAGGACACTGGATCCGAAACATTTTTTACGCCGTCTCCATTGCTAAAGCAGGTATTACAACTTTTTCTGATATGTGACTTGTGCAACTCTTTCTCTCTCTGCTCAACGTGTTGAAGCCCTTCGCAAAAATTTATGCTCCCTCCTCATTACATACCCCCAGTCTTTTTTGCCATGAGCTAAGGGTCGGGGATTAGCTTGATAAAGCAGCAGCTCCCTCGCAGAAGCGCCCGCCCTTTCTCACAGCGGTATCGGAGGGGGACATCAGGGAGGAAAGAAGAAAGGAAGGTGGTACCTGTTTCCGGGGGGAACGCTTTGAACTTCAGCGTAGCACAGCAATCTGGATACTCCGATGGGACTCTCTCGAATAGTCGCTTCAAAGAGGCTGCTCAGAAAGTAAAGGAACGCTCTCAGCTCAACCATATCTTCCTTCTCGACTAGCGAGCTACTCTCATCCTACACCATTCTCCGCACCAAGATAGAATTTCAGAGCTATGGCAATATCTCCCTTATTCTGAATCTCGAGAGAACGTTTTGAAAAAATCCCTCCGGCTCTTTTAAAGGAGATATGTAACTCTGAACCGCCCCTCTTAACATGAATCTGATCGTTCCACATTCCCAAAAAATTGTTCTTAAAGTCCTCTCGCATAGATTTCTTGTCTTCAAACTCTCTCATCTTGAACGAACCAGGCGCACCAAGCAGCGAGAGACTCTTAACGGTTCCTAGTCTTAAGCGCTGAAGCTCAGGATAGCGGGGCAACTCCATATCGTCCGCAGCTTTAAATTCTATGTATCCGTTTCGTAGGAATCGACCGTCAAGGACAAGAGCCCCCTGAGCAGGAATTCGGATGGGCCACCGATGCACTGGTCGTTCATAATAAGGAGAACCCTGCTCCTCTCCACAGTCAACAACCCCAAGATGCAACGCATCTTCTGTAACTTTCGCTCCCTGTTCAAATTGTAAGTACTGAGGAGAAAATGCATACCCAAGAACCACCTCTGGGCAAGCCGCCAAACGGTTCTCCGAAAACCGCCAGACTTC
>Ga0181593_10002574_pt1 | contig 16734 bp, 17 predicted proteins | sample 071ome_19_FD_133756 | JGI IMG/M metagenome (GOLD analysis project Ga0181593, IMG submission 133756) | Coastal salt marsh microbial communities from the Groves Creek Marsh, Skidaway Island, Georgia - 071413AT metaG (megahit assembly) | ecosystem: Environmental > Aquatic > Marine > Intertidal...
CTCGGTGCCGATATTCTTGATGTTATGTACCCAGCCAGGAATGGACTCCACCACTTCCGGGGTCTCGGCCGAGACGGTAATTTCATGAGCCTCATCATTAAGCAGGTTTCTGAAGGCAAATTTGGCGGTGCCCTGCAGAACGAGGAACCGCTCGCACTTCGAGTGATGGTAATGCTGCCCTCTGGTTACCCCGGGTTTTGCGGTGAGACAGGAAATCTGGCCATGTTTTTCCGTTTTCAGGAATTCAATAAATGAACCACGCTCATCGGCATGATTATCCAGCGGATACGAGAAGTCTTTCTTGTCCAGGTAGCTGATATAAGTCGCATATAGCGCTCGCATCAGCTCACTGCCGACAGGCGGGACTATCTGTGTAGCGCGCGAATCGCGAATATTGCAAAGTGCCCGAGTGAGGGTTTCTGTCGATATCTCATAAACGGGACCCGGCACGACCGGGACATAAGCCGATGCCGTAATACCGCCAAGAAGGGAACGACATAGATCATCGACATACAGGAATTTCCGTTTTCCGAAAAAAGTGAATTCTGCTTCTTTATGCGCCGAAACTTTAAAACACGCCTGGCCTACCAGATTACTCTCGTCCTGTACCGCCCACTTGCCAAACACGTCGACTAGAGTAACCAAACTAATCCGGTCTGATCCAGCCAAAGCTGATATCGCAAGCAAATCGGTATTTTCGGGCTTTGCCAGGATAATAAGATGACTGTAATCGTCGCCCAGTAAACCGGCTATCTCCTGTCGTTTTTGTTCAGCAGAAATCTCACAACTAGCCGAACCATTATTCAGGGTGACATCATCAAAAATATAAAAAATGACCCTGGGAAGAGTAGATGCCTCACCTTCCCCCGGCTCAAGCAAAATTTCCTCGCGCTCAAGACAGTGTTGTGCCAGGTTGCGGGCAATAAAGCCATGCTCACCTGCTAAGACAACATGGCATTCAGGATTCGGGCTGTTCATACCCGCCATTCATGTTTTTACAGACATAAGGAATGGACATTAAAAGCTTCATGACACCATCCGGTGTCAGTTGCACTGTGTTATGAGAGTTATAGTCGGTTGCTTCGGACACCTCGACTTCACCTTCCTCAAAAAACGCACCATAGTTAAGATCTCTCAGGTCAGGCACAACACGGTAGAAGTTACCCATATCCTGAGCTTTAACCATTTCTTCACGGCTCAACAAAACTTCATACAATTTTTCACCATGTCGGGTCCCGATTACTTCAATCGGATAATCGGGCACCTCAAGTAATTCAGCTATGGATTTGGCTAACTGACCAATAGTCGTCGCAGGAGACTTCTGCACAAAGATGTCACCAGGGTTGGCGTTTTCAAAAGCGAAGAGCACCAGGCCCACCGATTCTTCCAGGGTCATCATGAATCGGGTCATGTTTGGATCCGTAATCGTGATGGGCTTACCGGCTTTGATCTGTTCAATGAATAGTGGAATGACCGACCCCCTTGAAGCCATGACATTGCCGTAGCGTGTAGCACAGATCACGGTTGAGTCACTGATCCTGGACTTGGCGATAAGCACTTTCTCCATCATGGCCTTGGAGAGACCCATAGCATTGATCGGATAAACGGCTTTGTCAGTGCTCAGACAAACAACCCTTTCCACACCGTAACGAATTGCGGCATCCAGAATATTTTCAGTACCCAGAACATTGGTTTTGACAGCCTCAAGCGGATAGAACTCACAGGATGGCACTTGCTTCAGGGCTGCCGCATGAAAAATATAGTCAACGCCCTGCACCGCATTCTGAACAGATTGCGCATCGCGCACGTCGCCCAGATGAAACTTCAGCTTGCTGTTATTGTAATGCTTGCGCATGTCGTCCTGCTTTTTCTCATCGCGACTGAAAATTCTTATTTCCTGGATATCTGTATCCAGGAAGCGACGCAGGACGGCGTTACCGAAAGAACCGGTTCCACCTGAAATCAATATTTTTTTATCTTTAAACATCATTAATCCACGGGGCTATAAATATACATTTCAACATCGAACTGTCAGGTCTGCAAATAAAGAAACAGTCCTGATATAACAGGACTGCCAATCATAGTCAGGTAGCAGGGGCTGCTTCAATTGACGCCCGGACTTGTCTGTTTCAGCAAGCATTTTATTGATTTGTGATGATAAATCACCGGAATCTGCCGGATTGTAATATTCCGCATAGTCACCAAATACCTCGGGCAGGCATGGACTACGGGTCGAGATCACCCGCGCGCCATAGGTCATGGCTTCCACAGCGGTGATTCCAAAAGATTCCACTCGGCTGGTCATGACGAATATCTGGCAATTCTTGAAGCACCATTTCATTTCAGCCTGACTGATAAAACCCAGCCAGATCACTTCAGGCTCGAGACCGGCTTGCGAAATTCGGGTTCTTAGCTTGTTGTAATACCCATTGGCAAACCGCTGTTTCCCCCCGGCAATGATCAACTTCAGGTCTTTGTTGCTTTGCTCTCTCTTCAACACAATGAAGGCATCTATTATATCTTCGAGCCCTCTGGCAGGCGAAATAGATCCTGCAGTAAAAATAAACTTTTCATTCCTCTTAATCAGACCAGGCTGGCTTGCCTCAAGACTGGCCTTGAATTCTGCGCCATGCGGAATTTTACTGACTTTGCTTGGCTTCAACTGATATTCATCCATCAGTTTCTTCAGCACGAATTCACTCAGAGCGATCACATGATCGGCATTCCTGATGGCCGATACAGCCATCCTTCGCAGCAATCTTAACCGCAAATTCTGCAACCAGGAGTTTTGATGCGAAAAGGGTATGAAGGGCTCCATGTTCTGGATCATGATCACGCCAGGAATCCCTTTCAGATGTGGCAGTCTCTTTTCAACCGGAGAATAAAGAATATCCGGGGAGAAAGCTTCAAGCCTTTCTTTCAGTGTCCTGTTATTGGGAAACAGGTGATACCAGAATCCTATCGAAAAAGTTTCAACCTTTGGGATTTCTGCAAAATCACTACAGATCCGGGGAATGGAAATAAAGAGGATTTTTTCAACAGCCGGATCAATGGCTGCACGCGAGAGAATTTGCTTCAGATATTCACGGTAACCCCCACTGATATTTGCCCAGACCGGATTGATTATTGCAATTTTCAACCAGCCATTTCTCCAGCAGACCGCGCCAAACGTGATTTCAGGAAAAATAGCCATTGCACAAAGTAATAAGCCGGCATTCGCCAACTCAAACGATTACATAATTGTAGGTAATACTTCCTGGCTCGCCAGTCATCACGAATAAAGGCCTTGAAGTCAGCAAATGACATCGTGGCTATTGCTGGTTGAAGGTCGACATCGGCCCTGGCCTCAATATTAACAAACAACTTTAGGCCTTTTTCAGTCAGTAGCCGTGAATGGATCAGATCTTCAGCATACGCCTTGCCACTGAAGGGATAAAAATTTTCCAGTACAAGATCCTCTGTTCTGTGGAGAAGACAGCCTCCAGGAACCCACTCAGTTGCTACAAGACTGGTCTCATGAGTCTGGTCCGCATCTACACCGAAGCATGTGCCAGCCCGGGTCACGGTGCCCTGGACATAGCCCTCAGGGCCGTTCAGCAAATTGTAATAGAGATTTTTGATCAACCCTCCCGTGTCTAAATGATAGAGGCTGTTCCCGTTGATACGATTCATGAAAGCCGGTGCTATGGCAGCAGATTCTCTGAACGACAGGGATGTCAGCAGTTTTTCCAGACAATTATTATGCACGAGTATGTCGTCATCCAACTGAAGCGTATACAGGCTTTGGGAAGCTCTGAACCCTGCGGCACGTTGTGGTACCTGTCCTTTTTCGGCAACGTGCAATAATTCCACATTGCCAAATTCACTGACATCAAGACGACAGCGTTCAGGTACACATAACATTATTCTCTCTGGCACCAACGTACCTTGATTGAGATGGCGAATAGTCGTCAGTACGATCTTATCGCCGAGGGTAGGTATGACGACAGTCAGATTATTGCCCTGATTCAACAAATCCATGTTCCTGTACTACCGGCAGGCAATTGACCAGTGCAGATAGGTCAAAAGGAGAATAGAGTTCACGGCTGAAAGCCGTTGCACGTTCAGCGGCCTTTTCGTCTTCAGGCTCTTTGTCTGATGAGCCATGAAACACGTCTTGATAATCTTCAGGGGCCGTGAAAGCGGTCTTCCAGTCCTGCAACTGGTGTAATGGGTCTATATTGATACCATCTCTGCCTGGTAAATATAATGGCCTGATACCTGCGGCCAAAGCCTGGAAAATTGCGGTTGATCCTCGATACAAAGCCCATCTGGCGGTTTTCAGGTCAGCTTCGAAAGGTGACTGGCTCTGTTGAATATTCTCTGGTAAATGTTTCAATGATCTGTCCCTTGCATGTAGATCATGGAAAGATATCAGAGGGTGCAGGCGCCAGATGAAAGTCACATCGGGGAAACGCTTTGCGAGCAACAGGGAAAAGCGGAACAGTAAAAGGCTTTCCGAGGTTAGCCCTTCAGGAAGTACGAGGCAGTTTCGGGCAAGACCAGTTCTATCTTGGGTTGATTGTGGAATCTTGTGGGTACCGAGGACAACCGCTACATCCGCCAGATAATGTTCGTTGTCTTTGAGTTGCTTTCTGGCTGTCTCGCCTGTTGTAAACACTCGTCCTGGATTGTAATCAACAGGAAACTGGCTATATAGACTATGTTGTGAGGCAAACAAAGCGGCGTGAATATACCCGGCTCGCAAACACCCCTTGTCATACTGACTTATCTGCCGGCAAAACAGTCTCTCCCAGGCATGCCCCTCATGAGTAAACACCACCATGCGGGGAGCAAATTTTTCCAGAATCTTGCCCAGGCTTGACGTCAGGTTCAGGTTGGTATGAGTCGCCACACTCGTTGCCCTATCCGCCGCTTGTTGCATAAAGAGTTGCTGGCTCCTGCATGAGACAGGATAGCGCTTGAGTTTTTTGGCCACCTTGCGCAGGTGTTTGTTACGCGCTTTTAGCTCTCTGGGGTCTGGCGTACTGCTAAGAAGAAAACGACTGATCCCATCCTCGCTCCAACGATTTGCAAAGGCCTCTGGGCCCAGGCCAATCTGGTTGATATAGGCTAGCCCAACTCTGAACCCCTTTGCAGTCAGGCGGGCTGGAAGATCACCATAGTAAAAGTCGGAAACCGTACCAATATGTGATTTATTGACAACATGCGAAATAATCAGGATGTCCAACTTACCATTGGAGGAGCCCGTTATTTGATGATATGGCTGATATTTTTTCCACTGACGAGAACGCCAGTTTGAGAATGAATCCCGGCAAATCCGGGCGTTACGGCAGATTCTTGTAAACGCTGTATTTTTTGCTTCGTTAAAAACCTGTTCATATGGCTTCAGTAGTATGGGATGTGGTCTAAGCAGGTGGAGATATGGGTTCGCTACCAGATAATCATTCACTTCAAAGTTATCAAACACTTCATCGGCGTAGCTGCAGAGTAATTCGAAGCGCTTGCTGTCTATTGCCATGGATCAATTGGCGATTGGCTGAATGTTCAGAACCTGTTGCAGCAATTTTTGCTGCTCTGGGTGCCTGTCTAGGTAATCAAAAATAATATTGATTTCTTCAGGTTCGTTTACTGAGGGCAGTGCTGGTTCGACTTTTACGGCTTGCATGGTAAAACCGTTTTCAAGTATTCGCATCTGCTCTATGGACTCGGCTGTCTCAATTGGCGAAGGTGGTAGCTTCACGAGTCCCTGGAGGAAAGTTTTCCTGAAAGCAAAAAGGCCGAGGATTTTTCGTGTGAATTGCTGCTGCGCAGCAAAATCTGCATAACAAGGACTTCTGCGAAAACAATGCAGGATGCGATTATCAGGAGTAACCGCGCACTTGACGAATGAATGTCTGTCCAACTCGGACTCTTCCTCAAGGCTGCCGGTAGCATTCCAGGCATCTGCTTCCGGGTAACGGGAAATACTGGAGATCAGAGCGTTGATATGATCCGGAAGTAACAAAGGCTCGTCCCCTTGCAGGACAATGGCATGGGTACAATCCAGGCTATTGAGAGCCTCTGCGACCCTGGAACTGCCATTTCTATGCGTGTTTGCCGTCATGATGACCTTACCGCCGAAGCCAGTAATGGCCGAAGCAATGGCCTCATCACAGGTTGCCACGACCACATCAGTCAGCGCTTCAGCCAGCAAAGCGCGCCTCCTCACATGTTCAATCATTGGCAAACCATGGATATCAAAAAGGATCTTTCCGGGAAACCGGACTGAAGCCATATGCGCAGGGATGACGGCGACTACCTTACTGGATACTTCACTCACTGCGGAAAGACCCCGCAATCGACATTGATACATTGTCCAGTGATGGCTGAAGCGCCAGCGCCAGACAGGAAGTGCGCCATTTGACCCACCTCTTCCCCAGTTGGCAGGCGCCCCAGTGCAGCGTTAGCCTTGCGGAAATTATCGATAAACGCGGCAGGATCATCACCACCAGGGGCATTCTCACCTGCCAGGGCATCCAGTAATCCCGGGGTCGTCACCAGCACCGGACATAATGCATTGATTCGGATTCCCATGGGCCCAAGCTCTTTGGCCAATGACTGCGTAACACCATTGACAGCAAATTTACTCGCGCAATATACCGTGTTATTGGTAGATCCCCGTTTCCCGGCGATACTGGAAATATTGATAATTGCGGCGCCTTCCGTCATCACTTCCGCCGCAGCTTTGCATCCCCAGATGACACTTTTCAGGTTTGTATCAATCAAGTGGTCAACAAAGTCCTCTGTAATCTCTGCCAATGGTTTCCACTCGGATAACCCGGCATTATTGATATACACATCCAACTGTCCCATGGTGTCGCATGCATATGCCACTAATTTCCTGTGTTCACTTTCCTTGCGAACATCAGTGCTCACGAAATGGAGGTTGTCCACGTTTTCATCAAACATAGCCGTTCTTTCTCTAGCGCCCACAAAAACATGGTAATTGGCGGCAAGGAATACCCTGGTGATACTTTCGCCAATACCTTTATTGCCACCGGTGATAATGACGCTTTTTTGTTCATTCTTACTCATAGGAATTCTTCGGTTATATAGTCATGCAGGAAAAACCGCCATCGACAGCAATTTCTGCACCGGTGACAAATCCGGCAGCATCAGAAGCCAGCCAAAGAGTGGCGCCAATCAGTTCCTCCGGTTCACCATATCGTCCCATTGGTGTGTGGCCCAGAATGGCCTGCTCGCGCTCCGCTGTGATGAAATTTTTGCGGTTCCAATCGGTAGGAAAAAAACCAGGCCTGACAGCGTTAACCCGCACACCCTGTGTTGCCCATTCCCTGGCCAGGTTTTGCGTCAGATTCTTGATTCCTGCCTTTGCCACAGAATAAGTAATCGCCTTGGACAATGGTGGACCAGCAGATGCCGATGAAATATTTATAATGTTTCCCTTGCCGTTGCCAAGCATGTGTTCGCCGAAAACCTGGCACCCCAGCAACGTCGCGGTCACCTGGGAGTCGAGTACGGCATACCATTCCTCCAGGGTGATATCCAGCACCGGCGTCGGGGCATTTATACCGGCACCATTAATCAATATGTCTACCTGTCCAAAGGCTGCCTTGATGTCATCGAGGGCCTTGATATGCTGGTCTTTTTTACCGGCATCCAATGCCAACGGCAGGACATTGCCACCGCATTGCTCCTTGATGTTGGCACAGACGCTCTCGGCTTTTTCCAGTCGCAGATCCAGAACAGCAACGCTGCAACCAGCTTTAGCCAATCCCTCTGCCATCGCGCTGCACAGGTGCCCGCCACCGCCAATGACAGCAGCCACCTTGTTTTCAAGATTGAATAGCGCATTGATGTATTGCTTTGACATGAGTTCAGACCTTGTTCTTGATGGAATTCATGAGATTCTGCATTTGTTCCGCCCATTTCCAGAGCACAAACAGGTCGGAGCCAAGAATGAGATAGGTATATCCGAGGTCAAAAAGCTCTGAGATTTTATTTTCGGATACATCCGCAAGCTGGGTACCGCAACTGATGCCTCGCTCCTTGCAAGCAGCAATGACTTTTTTTGAGGCTGCAACAACATCCGGGTGGTCGACATTACCCGGCACACCATAGGAGCCGGAAATATCATAGGGACCAACCATCACGCCATCCACTTCATCAAATGCCAGTATCTCCTCGATATTCTCGACTGCAACACGAGACTCAATCTGGAAAATCAGGGAGGAAGAATTGTTCCAATCTGCAACGTACTGGTCAAAGTCAAAGCCATAACCCTGTGCACGGTTTACACCAAAACTGCGATTGCCAACAGGTGGATATTTGAAATCATTGATGATTGCCTGCGCCTGCTCTGGAGTATTAACCATTTGCACTATCAACCCGTCTGAACCGGACTCCAGTAATGGCTTGATCCAGTCATTGCCGTGAGATACAGGCCTGGGCAAGCATGGCACTCCTTCACTTTGCGAGGCCGCAATAATGCGCTGGGCCTGTTCGACAGAAATGGTAGAGTGCTCCATATCAATGGCCAGAAAATCAAAGCCTGCCCGGGCAAATGTCTCCGTGATGGAGGGGTGTGCATAGGACACCCAGCCGGCAAAAAGCCGCATTCTGTTTCGTAAATCGCTTTTCAGGGAGCCGCGAAGCTCGGAGGAAACTGGCATGTAAGGGGACCTCGTTTATCCGATGTTTTCGGAAGGCACAAATTGCTGCTGGTATGGATTGAGTTGCTCAAAGGCAGTTCTAGAAATCGTATAAAGTGGCTTGTGCCGCATGGCATAAAATGGGCGTGGAACAAAAACCGCATATCCGAGATCGCGGTATCCTCTCTCCGGAACCATTGCGCGATGCAACCCAGTGGTGTCTTCCAGAATGATCGTGCCTGCTTTGACTACAGACCTGAGCCTGTTTTGTGAGCCCGGGGGATAAGCAGCATCTATTTCTGAATCGGGAAAATAGTCGCCACCTGGGAACAGGCCGGAGTTGACTGACCCCAGGATGAATTCGTGCGGGCCATTTTCAATGGAGCAATCAGACAAGAAAATAAAGGCTTTCAGGATGTAGTCAGGCTGATTAACGTCCCTATGCCAGAAATGATTCATTACTTTGAATCGCGCAGGATAATTTCGTCGGATATAGGCTTCTTCCAGATATGGTTTTACACCCATATAGGCTTCTACTATCTTCAGCACGTCTTCATTCAGCCAATCGTTAATAAGTTCCTGCATTTGCGACACATAGACCTTTACAGTAGAAGGATTGTACCTGGCGATGGTTTCGGTATAGGTATCTCCCGGTTTCAGGCTGAAGGTAAGCTTGTTTTCCTCCAGTTCTTTTCTTGAGCAAAGGAAATGCCTGTCAATAAGGTGTCTGTGCTTCTCGGCACTGATCAGATTCTGCCCCAGGCATGGTGTCTCGAAATGACACTTTCCTTCCAGTTCCTTAAGATAGATCTGTTGTATCAATGCCAGCCTTTCAGGCTGTATTGCATCAGGCAATACAATGCATCCATCATTTTTCAGCTGCGCCAGTTTTTCCTTAGTACCTCTATCAATCGACTTCCCGGCTGATGTTAACCGGTTCGGATACTTGATGATTTTTTTAATAGGATTCAATGCTGTCAAACAAATCAAGAATGCCGCACCACGGCTATATATTTGCAAAATCGTTCTAGACAAAAAGGTTTTTGCAGACGCTTGAAAATATAATCCGTCGTAATGAGATTAGCGTGTTGAAACGCTGACAAGGTCTCATAGCCTGCCGTGGAACAATACATATCATCACTACTTTTTAGTGAAAAAAAGATGTCATCACACAGCAAGTAGCCATCTTTATCGAGCAACCTGATCGCATTAGTTATATCTGCAGTTATCACTGGATAGCCATGAGCACCATCAACCCAGATCAAGTCATATTGATCGTGATTTTCAAATGTTAGGGAAAGTGAGTTTTTTTGAACAAATTCAATATTGCTGAAACCCTGCAACAAATTATCGCGTTTATGGATAAAAGCTTGCCTAGTGGCAGTATTTTTTCTGTCATAAGTAGCAGCAAAGATACTGTCATCGTTGGGCAAATCCAGCGTGGTAATGCGGCTTTGCGGAAACAACTTCGCCAGGAAGGCAGCGTTTACACCATTGAAAGTGCCTACTTCCAGAATGTTTTTTACCTGACCTGAATGAGCCAGTGCCGCGAAAAAAACCTGATGCTCCGAGGACATGGACTGATCAAACACGGGATTTTCGGTATAAAGATCGGCGACAGTCTTTTTCGCTGAATCATAATCAAGCCCGTAGTATGTAAAGATCTCTTGCTGCTCGTGAATATATTTGCCTGCATCGTAGCCCTTGAAGCCAACATATAGTCTGTCATACAGGCTGACCAGTTTCTGAGGTATTCTCAAACTCGTATTCTCAAATATCGAGGAGTTGCCTGATGGCGTTATGCAGGTGCAATAGTCCTGTCAACTTGCCTTCATCATCTAGTACAGGCAAATCCCAAATCTGCTTTTCTTCCATCAATTTCACGGCATGTACAAGCGTGTCATTCACGCTGACACTCACTGCCCCCTTGATGGCATGAACAAGTGCATCATCGACAAAAAATGCAGAAAACGGTTTCTGCACTTTCAATAATTTCCTGCGCACATCACCATCTGTCACGATGCCCAGCAAGCGGTGGTCCTTGTCTACGATACAAACAATCCCCAATCTGGATTTCCCCATCTCTTCAAGGGCTTCCTTGAAAATGACATCCTGGCCTATCACAGGGAAATTCCCCATTGCCAGCATGACATCTTTTACAAGTATGTCTTCATTCCGGGTGGACATTATCTTCTCCATAGGTTTCCAGTAATTGCAGCCTCAACTCATGTACAGCCTTGGCTTGAGCAAGAACCACTTCAAGATATTGAATATCCAAAACAGTATTGGCGTCTGATTTGGCATTTTGCGGATCATCATGAACCTCCATGAAAAGCGCATTGATTCCGCAAGCTGTGGCGGCCCTGACAAGGTGGGGAATATATTCACGCTGACCACCTGAAATATTTCCCATTGATGTCGGCAACTGGATTGAATGTGTTGCGTCGAAACAGACCGGATATCCGGTTTCTTGCATGATGGGAAAACATTTCATGTCGTTCACCAGCATGTTGTAGCCAAAGAATGTCCCTCGGTCGGCCAGCAGGATCTGGTGCCCTCCAAAACTCTCTATCTTTCTGACTGAATTTTTCATATTCCAGGGACTCATGAACTGTCCTTTTTTCAGCAGAATAGGCCTGTCGGTGCTGGCCGCAGCACGCAACATGGAAGTCTGTCTGCAGAGATACGCAGGGACCTGGACCATGTCACAGGTTTCTCCCGTGGCCTCGCCCCAAGCTGGATCTGAAAAATCGGAAACGACCGGAATCCCAAATTCCTTTCTGACGTCGGCAAGAATTTGCAGACCGGATTCCAGGCCAAGGCCATGAAAGCTGTCGGGAGAGGACCGGCAGTCCTTGTCATAACATGACTTGTAAATAAGAGGGATGCCGAGCTTTTCACAAATGGCCAAGACACGCTCAGCCATCATGAAAGTGTGGTCACGTGACTCGATGGCACAAGGCCCGCCTATAAAAACAAGAGGAAGCCCCTGACCAATTGATACCGGTTTTACGCCTTCATACCCCACTTTGAGTACTTTGCTAGTCATCTATAATTACCATTAAAAGTTCATTTTTTCATTCAAGCCATTAATAACATTTCCAGTTCAACGCTGGCCAGACCCCATTTTTTTTCGCGCTCTGGCCGGGACGCCAACGGCAAGTGAGTTTTCCGGAATATCCGAAGTCACAACTGCGCCGGCACCTATCACTGAGCCATCTCCTATTCGAACACCTGATGTAACGATGACATTGGCACCCAGCCAGCAATTCCTGCCAATACTGACATCGGCAATACTGTCACCCTGTTCCCTGGCGGGCAGATTCTCTGCAACAAAAAGGTGATTTGACGTAAAAACCTTCACACCAGGACCGATCAGGGAATCACGTCCGACCGAAATTCTCCCCCCTTTGGAAGCATTGAAATGCACATCTGCATTGAAGGCGACAAAGTCTTCACATTGCACGGAACCATTAGTGGCTTCAAAAAAACATCTCATGCCAATCGTAACATTGTGGCCAAATCGTATATTCCTGGGATTTCTGAAGACACAACCGTTTTCTATCACGGGCTTTCCGTCAGCCGCCATCTTTCTATAAAACCAACCCCTAAGTCTGACCCCTATAGTCCCCGGTATCGAAGCCAGTAATGCACTTAACCAAGCGATGAGTTCTGCGAATACTCTACTCATGACTGCATACAGTGCTTCTTATAAATCTGCCATCCAATGCAGTAAATCCGTATCATTATTTAGTATGGGAATACCATGGCTCAGATCCCTCCTGTCAGGATTTAGCAATGCTGTAGGATCATAATAAATTGCTGGTACACCCAATTCACTTGCATAGTGGGCAACTGATGTGAAAGGCATGCAAATCACACCTTTGGCCTTTTCAAGTATTTTGTATGGACTCAGGCCCGCATCCACTTCCCTGACAACCCCGGACCGGGAAAGCTCATCAATCAGATTGCGATACTTGGGGTGCAACATTTTGCCGATATCACGCTTTCGTTTCAGTACCACTTTCATCCCACAGCTGGAGGCCTGCCTGCTGATATCCGTCAGAAAGCTGTTGGTGACAGCCGGAACGTAGTACTCACTATTCATTCCCAATTGCGCATAAAAAGAAAAACGTACCGGTTGAACATCAAAAACTGCAATCACATCTTCCATGAAATCAGGGCAGGCTGATGCTGTATCTTCAAGATAAACTGGCCCAACAACCTCCGTGGTGACTGGAATGGGAGAATACTTGCTTAGAAAATCCACCTGGTACTGATCCCAGACCAGATAATGCCCCCAGGTAACGATATCCCAACCGTAATTCAACTTACCGTCCAACAATTCATTGTTAGTCGAATAGAAATAAAAACTGACCTGTGTGCCACGCTTTTCAAGCGTATAAGCCCATAGCGGCTTGTAGATCCTGCAAGAATTATTGAAGAATACCGCTACCGGAAGTTGATTCGCTACTAGTACGCTTGCCTGCAAAGATTTAACTATTTCAACCATTTGCAAAGCCGCCTGCCAGCGTCCGGCAAGCAAATAAATCAACGCTTTCACGCTGACATACAAAACAAGAACAAGAAACTTGCCAATAGCAGCCGATGTCAATGGCACAGGTAATACACCTTCCATAGCACGAACAGTAAAGTTTCCATAACTCAGGTTCGGCTTGCTAGTGACATTGTGTCTGATTTCTTGGACTTCACTCAGAGGAAGCTGCCCGGCTGCCTTTTTCTTTCGCAAGTAGTTATCGACAAACCACGAAATTAGACACCGGCAATCTTGCAAATCACTATCAGGAACTGCATTGCCAGGTATGCCAGGTAGTATGATGTAGCTATTCTCCTGTTGCCCCCTGCTTCCACCAATCGAAAGTAATTTCATCTTTCCTGAAAGGCTTTTAGCAATTACCAACAGAGCGTAAGCAATGCCTTTGACCCAGGACTTGATACAAAACAGATACCATAAAAATAGGGACCTTATACCAGCCACAGCAATACCTTCATCGCTGAGAATCGAAAGCATCTCTTTTGGCATGGCGTAACAATAGCTGCTTTTACCACTACCAATAGGTGCCAACACCTGCTTTTTGAAATCCGAACTGGAGAAGTGTTGCAGGAGAAACTGCTGTAACTGGTACATCTCGATCTCGCTACCTGGTGACTGATTTGCAATCAGCTCCGAAACAGTCCCTCTGGGCTTAAGGTGTGAAATTTTCGTCAGTATTCTGTACAACAGTTCAAGGTCATCACTTTCTTTTAGTGAACCATAACCTCTCATTGCTTTGGCAGAAAGATAATCGTAAGTTTTGAAACAATATCTTTGATTAATGATTGCACCAGTGACGGGCGCGTACCGCTTGAAGATATATGCTGCAAAAAATCATTTTACTTATGCCCTATCTATATTTTTCGCTGCCAGAATGTTGATGGATGCCGGTTCCCCCTCGAAAAGATACTTGCCGTGAATATCGGCAATTTTTTCATATCCGGCTTTCATGAAACTCTTCCGCGAAGCAATATTCTCATCGTAGGTTCCCGCCTCCAACCAGCGCAAGTTAAGTCCGCTGAAACTCCATTTTGTCGCTGTTGCGATGGCAGCAGTCCCTATACCCCTGCCCCAATATTTCCTGGCAAACACGCAAATACCGATATGCGCTGTTTTGTGAACAGACTCAATTGCATGCAGTCTCAGGGTGCCAACAAGTTCAGTCGGGCTTTTACTCCATATACCAAAAAGCACGGAATCCTCTGCCTCAGCATTTGCCTTAACAAAATACTCGAGCAAGTCAATGGACTGTTTTTGTTCCCTGGCGTTGACCAGGTACCTGTTCACTTCCGGATCATTAATTCCTTCCAGATAAGCAGGACTGATGTCTTCAACCACCATTGGCTTCAAAAAGCCCTGATCAAAACTAAGGATTACATCCGGTGTCAATGAAGCAACTCCCAGGAAAGTGGCGTACCTTTCGTAACATCCTTTACCAGCCTACGACCCAGGACCAAATCCATATATTTTGGTGGCAAGCCTAACCCCGGGCGAATGGATCGCACATTTTCCACGGTAATAATTTCACCCTCTTTGATGTCCTTGACCACGTACAAGGAACGGCGGAAAACAAGGGACTTTCGTTCTTTTTCTGTTGGCCCATAAGAAACTTTGCCCAGGGCCTGCCAGGCTCTTTCAGTCTCGGTAACCAGGGTTCGAAGCTCCGCAGGTTCCAGTGAAAACGCACTGTCTACACCCCCATCATTCCTGTCGAGGGTAAAGTGCTTTTCGATGAACGTTGCTCCAAGTGCCACGCTTGCCACGGCAACACCACACCCCATGGTGTGATCGGAAAGGCCGACCTGGCAATCGAAAAGTTCCGCCATGTGCGGTATCGTCAGGATGTTGGTGTTTTCGGGCACTGCGGGATAAGTGCTGGTACATTTCAAGAGGATCAGGTCCTTGCATCCTGCACTTCTGGCAGCATCCACGGCTTCGTGCAGTTCACTGATACTGGCCATTCCTGTCGAAATAATGATTGGCTTGCCAGTTGCGGCCACATACCTGATCAGAGGAATATCGATATTTTCAAACGAAGCAATTTTATAACAAGGAACATCTAGTTCCTCGAGTAAGTCTACCGACGTGTGGTCGAATGGTGAGCTGAAAGCAACCATGCCCATTTCCCTTGCCCTTTCGAAAATCGCTTTATGCCATTCCCAGGGAGTCATCGCCTCACCATACAGCTTGTAAAGTGAATTTCCGCCCCAAAGACTTTCCGGATCCTCTATGAGAAATTCACCATCAGTCTTGTCTATAGTTATCGTATCCGGTGTATATGTCTGGAGTTTCAAGGCGTCGGCACCAGCTTTTGCAGCTGATTCCACGATTTCAAGGGCTCGCTCCAGGGACTGATTGTGATTACCCGACATTTCGGCAACGATAAATGGTTTGTTGCCATGCCCTATTTTCTTATTCCCAATTTTAACGAGATCGTTCATGACATAGGCTTCTCTACTACAGCGTCAAATTTTTTCAGGAGCAGTGTATCCAGCGGTACGGGTTCATACACTACAGGCTTGCCATTGATTTCCATGAGCGACCAGATCACATCCGAAAATCCCGCCCTGTGCCGCATTAAAGCAGTGGAGGAAAACCGGGGATTGATTTCAAAAACTTGCGGCCCTTTATCCGTAATCCTGAGCTGAATGTTCATGCTACCCCTAAGGTCGAGATATTCTGCCACTTGGTGACAAAGTTGTCTGGTTTCAGGGTCAGAAATCACCTTCGCCCAGCTAGTCAAACCACCAGACAATTGCCTGAGTAACTGCAAGACATGGACATTATCATCTCGCGTTCTGTATACGGCGCACGTGACCTCTTTGTTTTCCGGAGTCAACAGTTCCTGGAATATGCCTTGTGGATGGCGCCTGACAAAGAATCGCGCCTCGTCGACATTTGCTACCCGGTAGATGTTCCGGGATCCGGACCCGAACCGGCTCTTGAATATACAGGGATAATCCTTGGGCATCGCAGTATCCGCGACAACAGTCCATGGCATTTCAATGCCTGCATCAGCCAAAGCAAGACTGGTTTTCAGCTTGTCGATTCCTGTCTCAACAACTTTACTGCCCGGACTTATCCAGCCTAGGTGTTCAAAACCGGCACGCATTTCTGGCAGTTGCGCCAGCTCTGCTTCTGTCAAAGGAATAACAACCTCGATGGATGCTTTGGTAAGCAGGCTATGAAAGCTTTCCAGGAAGTTGTCGTTATCTGCACGGGGAATTGTCATGTACTCATCAACATAAAGTTTTCCGGCATGACGCTCATGAATATCAGTGCCCACAAGATGCAAGCCGCTGTCATGCTCCCTGAGTATTCCCGCAACAGCCTGCCCAATATCTCCACCAATGCCCGTCAGCAAAATTTTCATTGTCAATGCCTGGTCAAGACGTCTGCCAGGTATTGATGGCCTGGCGCCAGTTCCCTGCATTGGTCAAGCACGCCTGACAAATCATATTCTTCATGGCAACATTCCCAGGTCCTGGTGACAGTGTCGAACAATACCCAATGGGCTCCGGGAAC
>Ga0181593_10002589_pt1 | contig 16707 bp, 13 predicted proteins | sample 071ome_19_FD_133756 | JGI IMG/M metagenome (GOLD analysis project Ga0181593, IMG submission 133756) | Coastal salt marsh microbial communities from the Groves Creek Marsh, Skidaway Island, Georgia - 071413AT metaG (megahit assembly) | ecosystem: Environmental > Aquatic > Marine > Intertidal...
CGCGCGACTGGTTTGTGGAGCAAATGTGGGAGCATGAAGAGGGTCAAACGATCGCGCTGAGCTACTTCAAGGAACGCGGATTTAATGAGAGCATCATTAAAAAATTTCAGCTTGGCTACAACCCAGACAGTTTTCAAGCATTTACAGTAATTGCTGAGGACAAAGGATATAAAACAGAGTACTTGCTTGCTACAGGCCTTGTTAAAGAAAAGAATGACCGCAAGTATGACGGCTACAAAGGCCGCGTAATGTTTCCAATCCAAAATTTAAGCGGACGCACCATTGGTTTTGGTGGGCGCACACTTAAAGCGGACAAGAATATTCCAAAATATATCAACTCGCCTGAGAGCTTGATCTATGATAAAAGCAGTTCGCTTTATGGAATCTACTTTGCCAAAAGTGCCATTGCTAAAGAAGATAATTGTTACCTCGTTGAAGGATATACCGATGTAATTTCCTTTCATCAGAAGCACATCGAAAACACCGTAGCTTCATCAGGTACTGCGTTGACCAAGCAGCAAGTGAAGCTCGTATCAAGATATACTCAAAACATCACCCTTGTGTATGATGGTGATAAGGCAGGTATCAAGGCCAGTATGCGCGGTATAGACCTCATCCTTGAGCAGGGAATGCATGTAAGAGTGATCATGTTGCCAGATGGACATGACCCTGACTCGTTTAGCAAAGAACACGACAGCATAGAGGTGAAAGAATACCTAGCTGATAATGCTACAGATTTCATTTCCTTCAAAGCAAACTTGTTGATGGAGGAAGCCTCTGGTGATCCTATAAAAACCAATGATGTAATTCATGCCATGGTCAATAGCATCGCATTGATTCCAGACACCATTTTGCGCTCAATCTACATTGGCGAGTGCAGCAAGTTGATGCATGTGAGCGAAAAGGCGCTCATTAGCGAACTGAATAAGGCGTTAAGAAAAAATCATCGTCAGCAAAACCGGTTTCAGGGAAGAGATGAAGCCGAGGAAGCGCCTGTAATCAGCACCGATTTTCAAAAAGATCAGAAACTCGTTGATGACACCCTAGAATATCAAGAGCGAGACCTACTTCGATTAATGATCAACTATCACAACGAAGAATTTAGCATTGAGGACACTGAAGACGCTGAAGCATTTAATGTATTGGAGTTTATTCTAAATGAAGTCGAAGGGGATGGAATTGAGTTTGAAACCGATAATTACCGCCATCTTTTTTCCGTCATTTCTGAGAAATATGATGATCAAGGATTTGATCCTAACTTCTTTATTCAGCACCCCGAACCATCGGTGAGCTCCTTATTTGTGGATCTTATGACCTTCCCATATAATCTAGATAATTGGGAGCGAAAGGAAATATTTGTGGATGGGGAAGATAAAAAGCTGCGCAGAGCTGTGATTGAAGCGATTTACGCATACAAATCAAAGCGCATTGAACGCATGATAAGAGACAATCAACAGCTGCTTCATGACACGATGAAACTTGGTGGGGAAGTAGATCCACATCTTGAAAAACAGATGACGCTGGAAAGAATTAAGAAAGAAATCAACGCCAAACTTGGCAGAACCGTTTTGCACTAGTACATGGATCAGGCATCAGAAATACTCAACTATCAGCTTTTAGGCTACAGAGATTTTCATCTCACGCTGCTCGACCTGATTATTGTCATCAGCATTTTTGTATTCACCTGGTTTGGACTGCGCCTCTTTAAGCTCTTTGTAAATCGAGCGGTTAAAAAACGTCAGTGGATGGAACGGTCCTCGCTCTACGCGCTGCACAAGCTTGTTTCCTATTTTGTTTACACCTTAGCAGTGCTCATCGCGCTGGAAACGGTTGGTATTGATGTTACCATTCTCTTGGCCGGTTCAGCAGCATTACTTGTTGGTATCGGACTGGGTGTTCAACAGATTTTTAATGACTTCACTTCGGGCATTATTCTGCTTTTTGGCGGCACTGTGCGGGTTGGAGACATTGTCGAATTTGATCAAACCGTAGGTCGCGTCATTGAAATTGATTTCCGTACAAGTAAAATCAAAACACGGGATGGAATAACTCTAATCGTACCGAACAGTCATTTGGTTTCTGATAACGTCATTAATTGGACAGAGGGTGATGATCTTACCCGCTTCGCAGTTGAAGTAGGTGTGGCTTATGGCTCAGACACATCTCTGGTCGAACGTCTTCTCAGAGAAGTAGCCGAGGCACACCAATCGGTATCGAAAGAGCGGCCGGTGCGTGTTCAGTTTGCCAATTTTGGTGATAGTGCCCTTGAGTTTAGACTCCTTTTTTGGGCGGAAAACACGTGGGAAATTGAATTTGTAAGAAGCCAATTGCGCTTCCAGATTGATCAAAAATTTCGGGAGAATAACGTACGTATTCCTTTCCCGCAAAGGGATGTTCATTTTTATCGAGAGCAGTGAGATTAGTTACGACAGTTTTTCTTTCCCTAGTTACTTTTGCACTCCTCGCACAAGAAGATCCCCCTACGAACAACCTGCTGCTCGATGGGTTTTTAAAACTCGAATCTGGAGCCGTTCTACCAAATCATAGCATTAAGATAAAGAAAGAAAATGGCGAAGTTTTGAACGTAGTCACCACGGCCGAAACAGGAAGGTTTAGAGCATATTTTCCGTTTGATGAAGTTCTGGAACTGTGGTGTTCCAATACAGGATATCACACAAAAATTCTTGTTATCGACACGCGTAGTGTTCCCAAATCCAAACAAAAATGGGGGTTTGAATATGGTGGTTTTGAGGTCACTCTTAAGCCGATCGGACTTGAAAATAAAGGCGTCAATAGGGTAGCAATACTTAAGTACTCATCAAAAGTCCAAAGTTTTGATTTTGAGTTGCACTAACTCTGTCACTACTAACGGCTGACTTGAACCTTTTTTAGCCCAATCAATTTCCCTGACTGATCAGTGAGTTGGAGCATGTAAACTCCAACTGGCAATTCACTTATCTGAATCTCAGTATCAGAGCCACCAAGCTCTTGAAACAGCACGGCCCGTGCGTTGACATCGTACAGAGTAGCTACAGCCACTGTAGGCACTGAAAACTTAACATTAAGCACCTCTGATGAGGGGTTTGGATACACCGTGACTCGCCTCACTTTCGTAGATGTAATTCCTGCGGGCTCTGTTGGGGTTTCCTTGGTGTATGAGAAGCTCGATTCTGGCATACCGTTCGTGTCGGTTTCTATTTGACAGACATATAAATTGACTTTTTCATCAGCTGTCCACCATCGATAAGTGGCATCCGTAGTCGTATCATATTGCACATCATCTAAAAAAAGTAACATAAGCGGAGTAAATTCATGCCATGCACTGTCATAATAGCAATCACTTTTTGTTTCCAACACAGAATATGTTTTCTGCCGAATAGCATCAAAGCTGCCTTGAGGTAATTGAACTTCTCCCCAAGCATCAATTTCGTTATAAAATGAGAATTTGAAAGCCGTTCTGATTGAATCAATAAATGGATGTGGCCCAATGCTATCAAAATCAACCCCCAGTTCAAAAGTGCTGATATCTCTCAAAACGACTGAAGAGAATGTTGTTTCAAATTGAGCCGGAAACTGCATAAACCTCCACGTGCCGCTCAGTTCTCCTGGCGTTGGATTACCATTCGAATCATATTCTACAATCCCCACGATGTCAAGCGCAGTCGCGGTCTTTTTGAAAAACAAATGGACGCTATCTTCATAAATGTCATTCGCGACAAAATCCGCGTCTGGAAAAAGGTTGAACAAAGGAGCGGTCGAGGGCTGCTCCAAAATGGCACCATCCGGTTTTTCTTCCATCACAGAAGTAAAATCCCAAACTTGATCACCCGCTGCATCACCTATATCTAAACTGGAAGCGTGAGAGGTGTCTTCCGCAAGAAAAACTGTATCTCCGAGTCCAGCCATTGTGGTGCCGTTGTATGTGATTTGTGCATTTGCTCCTATGGCAAGAATTGATAAAAGAAACAAGAATGGCGTTTTCATATTGTATGCTTAATAACTAAGTAAAACTAGTGTAACGAAATCTCTGAGCACCGGATCACACTTCTACTTTTGCGCAAAGATTTGTGAACGATGAAAGACTTTTTGAAAGAACTCGGTGTAAATGAAATAAACGAAGGCACCTCAACAGGACAAACTTGGTTATCCTCTGGTGACCAATTATTTGAATCATTTTCTCCAACAGACGGAAAAAAGATTGGTGAGGTAAAAGGAAGCAGCTCTGGAGACTATGAAAAGGTGATTCAAAAAGCCGAAAGTGCCTTTGCCGAATGGCGAATGTGGCCAGCCCCACAGCGCGGTGAGGTTGTCAGGCAAATAGGTGAAGCGCTTCGTGAAAAAAAAGAGCCTCTCGGAAAACTCGTCAGCTATGAAATGGGCAAAAGCTATCAAGAGGGCTTGGGTGAGGTCCAAGAAATGATTGACATATGCGACTTTGCTGTTGGTCTTTCACGACAACTACATGGATTGACAATGCATAGCGAGCGTCCAATGCACCGCATGTATGAGCAATATCATCCGCTTGGTATTGTGGGGATCATATCAGCCTTCAACTTTCCAGTGGCCGTGTGGGCTTGGAACAGCATGCTCGCCTGGGTTTGTGGTGATGTGTGTGTTTGGAAACCATCAGAAAAGGTTCCGCTGTGTGCCGTGGCCTGCATGAATATTGTAGCCGATGTTTTTAAAGCCAACGATGTTCCTGAAGGAGTAAATGGACTTGTGGTAGGAGACTACACCATTGGTGAATTAATGACGAATGACCGGCGAGTTCCCTTGATTTCGGCCACGGGTTCTATCCGAATGGGAAAGAAAGTAGGCGAGGCCGTTGGTAAAAGACTCGGTAAAACCATTTTGGAGCTGGGGGGCAACAATGCCATCATTATTACCGAAAATGCAGACTTGAAAATTGCAATTCCAGGCATCGTGTTCGGAGCGGTTGGTACGTGTGGCCAGCGCTGCACATCTACACGCAGATTAATCATTCATGACTCCGTTTACGACCAAATCCGAGACACATTAGTCAAGGCCTACGGACAACTCAAAATTGGCGATCCTCTTGACGCGAATAATCATGTTGGTCCATTGATCGATACCGATGCAGTCCAGATGTATTCCGAAGCTCTAGATGAGGTCAAAAAGATGGGTGGCAATCTACTGGTTGAAGGTGGCGTGCTGGAAGGACCAGGATACGAAAGTGGATGCTATGTAAAGCCCGCTATAGCCGAAGCCGATAATTCTTGGGAGATTGTGCAAGAAGAAACCTTTGCACCTATATTGTATATGATGAAGTACTCCAAGTTTGAAGATGCCATAGCCAAGCAAAATGGGGTAAAGCAAGGTTTAAGCTCGGCAATCATGACTACCAATATGCGTGAAAGTGAGATTTTCCTTAGTCATAAAGGCTCCGATTGTGGCATTGCGAATGTTAATATCGGCACCTCTGGCGCTGAAATTGGTGGAGCCTTTGGGGGCGAAAAAGAAACTGGTGGCGGACGTGAGAGCGGATCGGATGCTTGGAAAGCTTACATGCGAAGACAAACCAACACCATCAATTGGAGCACAGAGTTACCTCTAGCGCAAGGAATTAAGTTTGATCTATAGATCAGCCAAGTCAATATACCTCGCATCAAAAATCTGATTCGAGTTGAAGTCTGAAACGAAGGCGACAAGCGCAAAATTCTCTGCTGCCAACCCTTCGAGATCATGATTTAACGTGTAGCTCGCTTCATTATTTGTGATATCAACCTCTATGCCTTCGAATGGGGTGATTAATTCGCGAATGACATTGGTATGTTCAAACCCTTCGATGTAATCCCCTTGCTGATAGTAGGGATGGTCTGGGTCTTCATTTCCGTAGTTGCGCTGATGGTAGTCGTAATCGTTCCCAAATACTTTTTTCTCCACCAGCAATACCGTGACTGAAAGTTTTTGAATAGCATCATCGAATGCTAGCATATCTAGTGCTATGTCTAGCGCATTGTCATTTTCTTTTACAGTAGCATTGAGCTCTACTACCAAGTCTCGATCACCAATGAGCGTGGAAATCTCTTCATATCGCTCAGGTTCGTAGTATTGAACGGCTCCATCAGAAACGTTGCGCTGAATAATGGCATGGGGCGTGAACTGCACGGACTTTACATTCTCCTGCACGTATTTGGTATATCCGTGGCGCATCGGATTGCCACCAAACATTTGATGTGTGATGTGAAATACTTTGGGATCTTGTATTTCTGTTTGATCCATAAAATGGTGTGCCCTGGGACAGGAACCACAGCGAATAGAACTGAAGAGCTCAACCATCACTCGCTTTTCAACCACAGAAGGCGGCATTTCAGTCGGATCTGTTTCTAATATTTGAGGCTCATCCTTATCACAGCTACTAAAAAATGTGATTAAGGCAATGGATACTGTTAGCGTAAATCTCATGTGTCAATTTAAAACGTCAATGAACAATCATCGGTTGGCATAAAATCAAAAGAAGATATCCGATTAAACTCATTACAATGTTGGCTCGTTATCCTATTTGAATCCTCGAGCTATAAACTATGTTCAGTCTGATTTGTTGTACTTTCCCATCATGATTTACGCACTCATTTTCTTTGCTGCATATTTTGGAATGGAGGCCGTGGCGTGGTTCAGCCATAAGTATATTATGCACGGAATTGGCTGGGTTTTTCACAAAGATCATCACCGATCTAAACCGGGTTTCTTTGAACGAAATGATGTTTTCTTCCTTTTATTTTCTGTGCCATCGGCCATTTGTATTTACCTAGGTGTAAGTACTGAGATTACATCTTTAATATTTATTGGAGCTGGCATCACAGCTTATGGAGCTACCTACTTTATTATTCATGACCTCTTTATCCATCAGCGCATCAAGATTTGGAGAAATACAGACAGCGCGTATTTGAGGGCCATGCGAAAGGCACACAAAATGCATCATAAACATCAAGACAAGGAGGGCGGAGAGTGTTTTGGCCTGCTATGGGTGCCTACCAAATACATTAAAGAAGCTCTAAGATAGATTGTCGTTTATTCCAGACTCATACCACTACCTTGCTATAAATTTACTCACGATAGCATATCCACTAGCGCAGAGCTATGAGCATCGTTTAAGATTTTTACAAAACTGGAAGGCAATTTTCCTTTCCATAGCAGTATCAGGAGGTGTTTTCTTGGCATGGGACGAACTCTTCACTCAATTGGGAGTTTGGGGTTTTAATACTCGCTACCTCACTGGACTATACATTGGTGAGCTTCCGATCGAGGAGTATGGTTTTTTTCTCACCGTGCCATTCGCTTGCCTGTTTGTCTTTGAGGTTTTAAACTATTTTGTCAAGCCCGATATCCTTGGCAAGTTCGCCCAAAGTATCGCCTGGTTTTTCATTCTGGTCACATTTATCCTTGGCGTTTTCTTCTACCCGCGGCTATACACGACCATTTGTTTCTTTTTTGCATCCGCCCTACTATCCTTTACTCTATTGGTAGTGCGCCCAGATTGGTTGGGACGCTTCTTTCTCTCCTACGGAGTTTGCCTGATCCCCATGTTTATTATGAATGGGTGGTTAACCGGGTGGTTAACCGATGAGCCAATTGTATGGTATAGCGATGAGCAAAATATGGGCATTCGCATTGGTACCATCCCTGCTGAAGACTTCGTGTATCAGATGGCATACTTTCTGCTTGTAATGCTGGTTTACAATAAGAATCGAAAACTGAAAAGTCCTCGATTTCATCACAGCTAATAAACAAGCTACATTTGACAAATCAAAAAAGGATCAACGGCATGAAGCATTTAGTTCTTGTATTATCCCTCATCATCTCAGCTGGGGCTTGGGCACAGGATACAATTATGGTATTCACATCCACAGAAATGGATATAAATCTGCAAGGAAAAAACACCAAAAAATCCTTGCCAAACCCGATAACGATTACGGTTGATTTGGGTGCAAATACGATCAATGTAAATACGGATGAGCCTCAAGTAAAGGAGTTGTTCCGAAACAAAATGACACAGCCCATTGAATCAACTATGGGTGAACTTGGTGATGAATTCAGTCTTGGAGTCGCGGCAAATACGTTTGCACACTTTTACTTGGACGATAGAAGAATGATTCTTTTCACAAGAAATGATATTCACCCTCTAAAATGGGGGCTGATGCTCAAGGATGTGAAGTTTGTGGGGACTGAGGATTAAAACTCAGCTATCCCCATCCCATTACAATGGGTAAATAGACTGTGATAAAACCGGTAAACCAGCCCATTGAAATTTGCTTTAGATCATGAGATTCTAAGATGTATCGGGCGCTCCCCACTAAACCACTGGCGATGACACCAATGATAACAGCGAAGGTCAATGGAAGTGAATATATCTGCGCCATTGCATAGATGGCAGCTGTTATTCCTCCCATACCAATCATGTGTATGCTGATTTTAGTGTAAAAATTGACGATCAATGCAATACCTACGGCTACGCTGCTCCCCAAGAATATTGAGTAAATGATCTGTGGCATCGGTATGTCACGGAGCAACCAGTAATTAGTCAGATAAAAGAACAAGGCGAAGGTAAACGGCACTATCCTGTCCTCTCTTGTTTCGAGCTGAATTGAGCTAACCAAATTTTTCCATCTCAGAAATGCCGTAAACAAGAAAGGAATAACGGCCGTGTTTATGAATATCCATCCTATAAGAAAAAACTGTTTCTGTGCCGGAGTGGTGGCCGCGATGTAGCTATTCAAGCCAAAGATGACAAGCAAACCAAAGGTTGGTAAGAAAATCGGATGAAATATATAAGATAGGATGTGCGCTGCTATTCTCATAACTCTTTCCTCAATCTTGCTACAGGGATATCAAGCTGTTCTCTATACTTCGCTACAGTCCTCCTTGCAATATTGTACCCTTTGGCTTTGAGTTCTTTTGCCAAGCTCTCGTCAGCCAATGGTTTTCTTTTATCCTCATTAGCAATCAAATCCTGTAAAATCTTTTTTACCTCACGAGTACTGACTTCTTCGCCCTCATCATTGGTAAGCGATTCAGAAAAGAAGTACTTGACTTTAAATGTACCATATGAGGTTTGAATGTACTTGCTGTTGGATACTCTACTGACTGTACTAATGTCCATCTTAATTATATCAGCAATGTCCTTGAGAATCATTGGCTTGAGTTTGGTTTCATCTCCCGTTTTAAAGTACTCAATTTGATAATCAACAATTGCCTGCATGGTCCGAATCAAGGTATCGTGCCGTTGCTTTATCGCGTCTATGAACCACTTGGCGCTGTCCAATTTTTGTTTCACAAAAATCATCGCATCTTTCTGAGCCTTAGTGGGTTCCCCTTTGATTCTTGAAAAGTCTTCGAGCATCTCAGCATATTTTTTACTCATACGCAGCTCAGGGACATTTCTACTGTTCAAGATTACTCGCAACTCGCCATCTTCATTTACCAATTGAAAGTCAGGCACCACATGCTCAACGGGCTTTGATGACTCATTCATTGAATTGCCCGGTTTTGGGTTTAGATCCGTGATCTCATCGATGGCTTCTTTCAGATCATCTAGGCTAATCTCTAATCTGTTGGAGATTTTATCGTAGTGCTTGCGTACAAATTCAGTGTAGTACTTCTCAAGGATTATGGTAGCCGTTTTAGTAGTTACAGATGAGGGCTTCTTGCGCATCTGCAATAGCAAACACTCTCTCAAATCTCTCGCTCCGATACCTACAGGATCCATATCCTGTATTTCATTTACAAGCAAAAACTCCACCTCCTCTTCACTCGTCATAATGCCTTGGGTAAAGGCCAAATCATCAACAACTGCAGCCACTTCTCTCCGCAAATAACCACTGTCATCTAAGCTACCGATGATATGCTCACAAATCAGCAAATGCTTATCATCCATTTGCCTTAAGTGCAGCTGTTCGATAAGTCTATCGTGAAAGGTGGTGGATGAGCCAATAGGGATGGTTTTGTCGTCATCATCCTTGCTGTAATTATTGGCATTGTACTGATACTCGGGAGTATCATCGTCATCCATGTAATCGCTAAAATCAAACTCTTGTTCGGCATCGGACAATTCTTCCCTGAGTTGATCATCTGCCTCGTTGTCCCTTTCTCGTTCTTCGCTTTCTCTTCCTTCTTCTAATGCAGGATTAATCTCAATCTCTTCTTTTATACGCGCTTCCAATGCTTGAGTGGGCAGTTGCAGCATCTTCATTAATTGAATCTGCTGAGGACTCAATTTTTGAAGCATTTTCTGCTGCAATGTCTGCTTTAAAGCCATGGGCGAAAGTTATGCAATGAGATAATGCGGTTGGGTCTTTATCGACTCAAAACTCGGCACTTTTTGGAGTCCGTGGAAAAGGAATAACATCTCGAATGTTTTGCATTCCTGTCACAAAACTCACAAGACGCTCAAATCCAAGTCCAAAACCACTGTGCACACAGGTTCCAAACTTCCGTGTTTCGAGATACCACCAGAGTGACTCTTCCTCAATACCGAAATCTTCAATTTTTGATTTAAGTACATCGTAGCGCTCTTCTCGTTGCGACCCACCTACGATTTCTCCGATGCCAGGGAACAGAATATCCATGGCTCGCACTGTTTCTCTTCCTTGGTCGTCTACCTCATTTAATCGCATATAAAATGCCTTAATCTTGGCAGGGTAATCATACAGAATCACTGGTTTCCCAAAGTGTTTCTCAACCAAAAAGCGTTCGTGCTCACTCTGTAAATCAGCGCCCCATTCGTTGATGAGGTATTTAAACTTCTTCTTTTTATTCGGTTTTGAGTTTCGCAAAATATTTATGGCCTCAGTGTAACTGCATCGTTCAAACTCGTTTTCAACCACAAACTTCAACTTCTCCAAAAGCGGCATGGTGCGTTTGTCCTGTGGCAATTGTTTTTCTTCTTGCTCTTGCCTTGCGGCTAGGGTTTGTAAGTCATTTAATCCATGATCCAAGGTGTACTTGATTACATATTTCAGGCAGTCTTCCGCAAGATCCATGTTATCAAACAAATCATTGAAGGCGACCTCTGGTTCAATCATCCAAAATTCAGCAAGGTGGCGCGTTGTATTGCTGTTTTCAGCTCGAAAAGTGGGGCCAAATGTGTAAACCTTGCCAAGTCCAAGCGCAAACAACTCTGCCTCCAGCTGGCCAGATACAGTGAGATTTGTTTCCTTCCCAAAAAAGTCGTCTTTCCAATTGATTGAACCATCTTCATTTCTACTTGGATCAATTGGGTCCATAGTTGTTACGCGAAACATTTCACCTGCACCTTCAGCATCTGAACCCGTAATGATTGGTGTATGTGCTTGATAAAAGCCATTATCATTAAAGTACTTATGAATGGCAAATTGTAGCAGGTGACGAACACGAAATACAGCTCCAAACGTTTGTGTTCGGGGTCGAAGGTGTGCAATTTCACGAAGAAATTCGAGTGAATGCTTTTTAGGTTGCAACGGATACTGATCAGGGTTTGCTGAACCAAGGATGCTGATCTTCTCTGCCAACATTTCAACCGACTGGCCTGCTCCTTGTGATTCAACCACCTTGCCTTCCACAGAGATACAAGCTCCAGTGGTTATTTGCTTGAGCAATCCATCGTCAAAGGATTCAAAGTCTACAACCACTTGTAGGTTTTTACCGGTGCTCCCGTCATTTAGTGCAATGAACCGGTTGCTTCTAAAAGTTCTAACCCAACCTCTAGTTTCTAATAATTCCCCTATAGGTTCGGTTGAAATTATGGCTTTAATATCCATCGTTCGTTGGTTTTTTAGCGGCTGCAAAGGAAACAAGTACAGCGAATTATTATTTGATCAAATCATCTTTTAAACCAAATGCGAATTTCATTGGCTTGGTCAGCATTTAGCCTTTGTGCATAGGACACGAATAGGGTCGTGTCTGTCTCTTGGACATATTTGATGCTTCCTGCAGAGTCGCTGCCATCTCTTTCAAAATCCAATTCACTGTAAAGTACAATGGTTGAATCGAGAATTTCGAAGTTGTTTGATTCAAACTCATTGGTGACCACCCCACTAAAGTTTGTGTATTCCATCAGGAATGTTGTGTCTAAATCACAACTAATGCTTAGCTCGTAGAAATAAGTGGGGCTTCGATTCACTAAAACTGAATCCAAGGAATCAGACTGTGTAAGCACCCAAACTGAATCGGAGGACCAGTCGCCTTCCATCGATTCGGGCACGTCACAGTAAACGGCCTTTTCTGGGAATGGAGAATCGATCACTACAGACCGTTCGCAGCTGATAATAATTGCAACCCCGAGGGCTAACCAAAAAAGCGATTGTGCTTTTGACATAGAATTTCATACAACGACTTTACAAGCCGTCAATTGTTCTGCAAAGTTCCAAATTCTATCGCTACTCTAACTACTCTTGTGCATGGATTGGTTATCCCTAGGATATTTTGGGCTTTTTCTTGCCTGTTTTTTTGCTGCCACCATTTTGCCATTTAGCTCTGAAGCAATATTTACTGCTGCCATCTTATCTCCTATGGATCCGCTTTTGGCATTGGTTTTTGCCACACTTGGAAATTGGCTTGGTGGTATGTCAAGCTATTGGCTGGGGTGGCTAGGAAATCTTGATCGGATTAAAAAATGGCTCTCCGTTTCTGAGCAAAAAATTGAAGTTTGGAAACGATATGCCACTCAATATGGCTATTGGCTGGCATTGTTGTGTTGGTTGCCATTCATTGGTGATGTGATAGCCATTGCACTGGGATTCTTTCGAGTGAATCTGATTTTATCTGCCTTCTTCATGCTCGTGGGAAAAATGCTTCGGTACATGGTTGTTATGTATTTAGCTCAAGTGCTTTTTAACTGATTAATTATTCACCATCACCTCTTCAAGCAGCGTTATTGCCTTTTCCAATGAATTGACATTGGTAAAAACCATACTTAAACGGTCGTTGCGTTCGCGCATTTGAACCTTCGTTGCATTCAGCTGAACATAAATAATCACCTTCTCAAATTTTGGTGATTGATAAAACGAAGATTCTTTGTCTGCAATGAAATATCCGATCAACTTTTTCTGTTTGAATACCACCTTCTCCATGCCCAAATCTTTCCCCGCCCAGATAAGTCGTTTCGACTGAAGTAATCGATTCACTGCTGGCGGTATTGGACCAAATCGATCAACCATCTTTTCCTCGAATTTTTGGAGTGCCGCTTGATCATTTACGTCTGCCAATGATCGATATACCGTCATCCTTTCGGTAACGTTGTTGATATAATCGTCTGGAATATGCACCTCTAAATCGGTTTCCAACTGGCAATCGCTCACATATTGGCGGTCCTTCTCTTCTGCAAACAGGTCTTTAAACTCTTTCTCCTTCAGCTCTTGTATCGCCTCATCCAATATTTTTTGATAGGTGTCAAAACCAATATCTGTTATGAAGCCACTCTGCTCACCTCCTAGAAGATTTCCAGCTCCTCGAATATCCAAATCGCGCATGGCGATATTGATTCCGCTACCAAGGTCACTGAATTGCTCGATGGCTTGAAGCCGTTTTCTCGCTTCAGTTGTGAGCTGAGACATTGGTGGGCACAACAAGTAACAAAAAGCCTTACGATTGGACCGCCCAACCCGACCCCGCATCTGGTGTAAGTCACTGAGACCAAAGTTTTGCGCTTGGTTAATGATGATGGTATTCGAGTTTGGAATATCCAACCCACTCTCGATAATGGTGGTTGAAACCAACACATCGAATTCGCCTTCTATAAAGCGTAACATAATGTCTTCCAAGTCTTTTCCTTCCATCTGGCCGTGAGCAAATTCTACCGTTGCTTCAGGTACAATTTTTTTAATCATGGTACAGACCTCCCCAATATTCTGCACACGGTTATGGATGAAAAATATTTGTCCATCTCTGCTCAACTCTGAATAGATAGCATCGCGAATAACTGCTTCGTTGAACGTATGCAGTTCGGTTTGCACAGGAAATCGGTTTGGTGGAGGTGTATTGATTAAGCTCAAGTCTCGCGCACCCATCATAGAAAACTGCAACGTTCTTGGAATTGGAGTGGCTGTCAGTGTTAGCGTATCTACATTCACTTTGAAGGTCTTCAATTTATCTTTTACGCTCACCCCAAATTTCTGCTCCTCGTCAATAATCAAGAGCCCTAAATCAGCAAATTTCACATCCTTACCTACCAGCCGATGCGTTCCGATAATGATATCAACCTTGCCCTCCTCCAGATTCTTCAAGGTTTCTTTCTGCTGCTTCGAAGATCGAAACCGATTGATATAATCCACAGTCACAGGAAAATCTTCCAGGCGCTTTTTGAAGGTCTTGTAGTGTTGCAAGGTGAGAATGGTTGTTGGTGCTAATACGGCCACCTGCTTGCCATCCGTAGCGGCCTTAAATGCCGCTCGCACCGCAACTTCCGTTTTTCCAAACCCTACATCTCCACACACCAAACGATCCATAGGCCACTTTTCCTCCATATCCTTTTTTACGGCTGCTGTGGCTTTCTCTTGATCAGGGGTGTCCTCATAAATGAAGGAGGATTCGAGTTCGGTTTGCAAATAAGTATCCGGAGAGTAGGCAAATCCTTCCTTGAGCTTGCGCTCAGCATACAATTTAATCAGGTCGTAGGCAATCTCTTTGACCTTCTTTTTGGTTTTATTCTTTAAGTTAGTCCAAGCCTGCGATCCTAGTTTATTGATTTTAGGTGCAGTACCATCCTTGCCCACATATTTGGATATGCGGTGCAAAGAATGAATGCTCACGTATAGTGTATCTCCACCTGAATAGATAAGTCGGATGGCCTCTTGCATATGGCCATTGACCTCAATCTTTTGTATTCCCGAATATTCGCCAACTCCGTGATCAATGTGCACTACAAAATCTCCCTTTTGGAGATTGGTCAATTCATTAATTGTGATCTGTCGTTCGGCTTCGGCAAAGCCTTCCTTTAGCCGATATCGGTGATAGCGTTCAAATATTTGATGGTCGGTATAGCATACCAATTTCATATCATGATCAACAAAACCTTCGTGTATAGCGGTGTTGATTCCAATAAAATCGAATGGGGCTGTATTGTGCTCTCTATTCTTGAGGATATCGTCAAAAATTTGGTGAAGCCGAGTAATCTGTTTGGGATTTGATGCGAAAATGAAATTGGTAAACCCATTTTTCTGATGGTTGGTCAAATCAGTAATGAGCATATCGAAATTCTTGTTGAAGGGTACTTGGGGCGATTGATTGAAATCAATTTCCACGTCAGGCTTGAACACCGAAGGCCGGTCAAACTCAACTTGGGTGAACTCTTTCAACTGCTCTAAAAACATAGTTTCTGAAAGAAACAGCTCAGATGGATCTAATGGAGTCACCCCACTTTTTGTGTTGAATACTTCAGTAGCTGCATCGAATTGAGAAACAATCCGCTCTTGAACGAATTCAAAATTTTTGAGCCAAACTGCTGTATCCTTTGGTAAGTATTCAAAAATGGACTGCCGCACCTCTTTCATTGCTTGTTTTTGCACATCAGGTATGATGGTGATGTGTCCGTGATCTTTGACACTCAGCTGATTTACCGGATCAAAAGTGCGAAGGCTATCTACCTCACTTCCGAAAAGCTCTACTCGATAAGGTCGGTCGTTTGAGAAACTCCAGATATCTATGATGCCACCTCGAATCGCGTATTGACCAGGTTGATAAACAAAGTCTACCCGCTCAAACTCCAACTCCTGCAACATGTCGTTTACAAAGTCTTGGTCCAGTTCGTCACCTGTTTGAATAGCTAGCGTATTCTTTACTAAGTTTTGCTTGGTCACCACTTTTTCAGTCAGTGACTCGCAAAAGGCGACAATCACAAAGTTTCGCTTACGCGTATTAATGGCATTGAGCACTTCTGCGCGCATCAATACGTTTTCGCCATCGCGCTTTTTGGTGGTGAGCTCATCCTCATCGACCACCTCATATGGTTTCCTTCCGCTATGAGGAAAGAAGAATACACGATTGGGGGAAATCAGGTTTTGGAGATCATTGTAGAAATAAGCAGCTTCTTCCCGATCGTTGAATACGAGTAAATGATGGCATTCGCTTTTTTTGAACGCTGCCGACACCACAAAACTGAGCGCGGAGCCTACCACGCCCTTGATTCTGTGGCGCACAGGCACAGCAAGGTCTGGTCCAAAATCGAATTCAGCAATTCGTGGACTTTTTTCAAAAAGCTTTTTCAGATCATCTATTCCCACCGCTCAAACGCAAAGGTGAAAATAACCATAGTAACATAAGGCACGGATGTTTGTATGTGCCACGCCCGAAAGATTTTTTCATCAAAAATTGGAAATGTCAGTTCTTTTTATATTCGGCACAAATCATTCAATCATGAAAGCACTTATACTGGTAATCGCTACTATAGTTTTTTTTGGAACCCTATCTGCAAACCCAATCGAATCTGAAACCAAGCATGAAAGAGATTCATATTATGAGAAGCATGCGGTTACAGAATCAGCCGACACTCGCTGCATGATGGCTTGTCAAAGGGATGACTGCGATGGTGATGGCGCCATATGCGGGATGTGTTCATATAATGGATGTGGACCTCAGAGTAAATGCACCTGCTTAGACTATGGAACTCAGTGGGTTCAAGATATAGCAGATTGTCTCGGTTTAAGTCAGTTAACGCCACAGATTTGGTCTGGACTTACATTAGAAGAAAGAAATAATCAATGTGTAGTCAGGGTA
>Ga0181593_10002593_pt1 | contig 16692 bp, 13 predicted proteins | sample 071ome_19_FD_133756 | JGI IMG/M metagenome (GOLD analysis project Ga0181593, IMG submission 133756) | Coastal salt marsh microbial communities from the Groves Creek Marsh, Skidaway Island, Georgia - 071413AT metaG (megahit assembly) | ecosystem: Environmental > Aquatic > Marine > Intertidal...
CTCGCCGCGCCACGCATTTCAGTACTGGTCTTTTGGACGTTGTCCAGAATATCGCCGATTTCGCCGGTCCGGCCCGCAAGCTCGCCGGACAGCGCCTCGACATCGACGATGATGCTGGTGAGAGACGCGATATTCTCGTCGCTGACGAATTTCTTGGTTTGTTCGAGAAGTTCCACCCCCCGAGCGATCAGGTCCGGCGCGCCCTGGAACAAGCGCTGGAACTGCGAGGGTCGCGAGTCGATCACCGGGAACCTCTCCCCTTCCGGAATTTCCGTGAGCGACGGGCTTCCCGCGCTTCCCCCTGTGAGAGCCACCAAGGAGACGCCGGTAATGCCTTGGGCTTGAAGCTCGGCAACCGAGTCACGCTTTACCGGCGTATCGGTTGCAACCTCGATGACGACGCGAACCTGCTGGGGGTTACGCGGATCGATTCCAATGGTCTGGACGGTACCGACCGGAATGCCATTGTAGAGAACGTTGCTGGCCGTACTCAGCCCGGCAACCGACCCTTCAAAGTAGATCGTGTAACGGGCGAATTCGCGATCGACCTCGAGCTTGGCAAGCCAAATCACGAAGCCAAAAAGTCCGAAGACAACGAGAAGAACGAACGAGCCGACTAGGACGTAATTGGCTTTGTTTTCCATGCAATCCCCGTCCTAACCCAATGCGGCCCGAGCACGCGGTCCGTGAAAGTATTCGCGAACCCACGGATGATCGCTTGCCAGCATCTGGGCCATCGACCCGATCACCGACACGCGGTGATCGGCAAGAACGGCGATACGGTCGCAAATTGCGTGAAGACTGTCCAGATCGTGGGTCACCATGAAGACGGTCAGACCCAGCGACTGCTGGAGCCGACGGATCAACTGATCAAACGCGGCGGCGCCGATCGGATCGAGCCCAGCCGTGGGTTCGTCGAGGAAGAGAATATCGGGATCGAGAGCCAACGCCCGTGCGAGCCCGGCGCGTTTGCGCATCCCACCCGACAGCTGCGAGGGAAACTTGTGACAGGCCGACAACGGGAGGCCGACCATCCGTAACTTTAGTGCAGCAACTTCTTTGCGAAACTCGCGCGACATCGCCGTGTGTTCTTTGAGAGGGACTTCGATGTTCTCATCGACCGCGAGTGAGCTGAACAACGCGCCGTCTTGGAACAAAACGCCCCAGCGCTTTTCAAGCTCCAGCATTTGCTCTCGCGACGCCCCGGTGACCGGACGGCCGAGAACTTCGATCGTGCCAGCGGCCGGCCGGTTGAGACCGATGATCGTGCGCAGCAACACCGACTTGCCTGTCCCCGAGCCGCCGACAACACCGATCACCTCGCCGCGCCGGACATCCAAATCCAGGTTGTCGTGAATGACCTGTTTGCCGAACTGGGTGCGCAGGCCGCGAACCTTGATGGCGATGTCCCGGTCGGTCATCAGATCCCCACGACCTGAAAGAAAATCGAGAAGGCAGCATCGACGACGATGACCAGGAAGATCGCCTCGACGACCGCGCGCGTGGTGCGCTGACCCACGCTGGTTGCGCTGCCAGTGACCTGAAAGCCCTCATAGCAGCCGATCATGGCGATCAGAAAGGCAAAGAACGGGGCCTTGAGAATACCGACCCAGAACGACCATAAGCTGACCGCTTCGCGAAGGCGTTCGATGAAGGTCGCCGGCGAAATATCGAGCGTGATCCACGCCATCAAAGCGCCGCCGACCAGCCCCATGATGTCGGCAAAGAACGCTAGTAGCGGCAAGGTAAGGGCGAGAGCAAAAAGGCGGGGCAATACCAGAACCTCCATCGGGTCTAGCCCGAGGGTCTGCATCGCGTCGACTTCTTCGTTGACTTTCATCGAACCGATTTGCGCGGTAAAGGCGCTGCCCGACCGACCCGCCACGATAATCGCGGTCATCAGCACGCCGATTTCGCGCAGCACCGAGATCGCCACAAGGTTGACGACGAACACCTCGGCCCCGAAGCGTTGCAGCTGGCTCGCACCCTGAAAGGCAAGGACGATCCCGATCAAAAACGACATCAATCCGACGATGGGAATCGCGTTCAGACCGACTTCTTCCATGTGATAGAAGAGCGATGTCGCGCGGAGCCGCCTTGGGCGGGCGATGACACGCCCGGCGGCAACAAGGGTTTGACCGAAAAACCCGACAAGATCGGCCGTTTCCTCGGCGATCTCGATGGCGCTTTGGCCGACATGGGCGACCATGTTGACGAACGAATTGCCGGTTGGTTCGTCGGGGGGCACCTCGGTCTCTGCGGCCCGCACCGCTTCGATCAACGAGACCTGATCATCGGTTGCGCCGACGACGTCTACGGCAACGCCGTTTGCTTCGAGGTTTCTTGCCGTTCGGTAGATGGTCCAGGCGCCGGCGGTGTCGAGCGTATCGACCTTGCTGAGATCGATAAGGACTGCGCCGCTGGCGGCGTCGGCCTGCGCACGGATTTCTTTCTCGACGAGAAACAGGTCACCGATGGCCCAGCGACCGACGGGCGCTAATACGTGGCGGCCGTCACTTTGCCACGTTTCAAGCCAAGCTCCCTCGCCCTGCGCCATACCTCGAACACTCTCGCCTTTCGACGCGCCGATTGTAGCCCGCAGCGCGGCGATCAAGAAATCGTCATGCGGTGTGAGACTTGTTCCGACGGTACGGCTTTTCTATGTTCGGCATATGTCTTTCTATGAGGTCCAAATGCGCAAAGTAACGTTGGTTCTGGCGGCTGCCGCCATGAGTGCACTGAGTACCACCGCTTTCGCCGAAGGCGATGCGGCGGCGGGCGCCAAAGTTTTTAACAAGTGCAAGGCGTGCCACACCGTCGAGGAAGGCGGCAAACACAAGGTCGGACCGAACCTGCACGGTATCGTCGGGCGCGCCGCGGGGGCCGCCGACGGGTATCGGTATTCCACAAAAATGGCCGAATCGGACCTTACTTGGGACGAAGCGACATTGTCGGCTTATCTCGAAAATCCCCGCAAGTTCCTTAAAGGCACCAAGATGAGCTTTGCAGGTTTGAAAAAAGCGGCGGATCGCGACAACGTCATCGCCTACCTCAAAGCCCCGCAATAGGTAGCAATCGACGCGCTATTTGCGGACGACCATCACCGAACACGAAGCATGCCGCACGACCCGCGCGGCATTGGGCCCGAGCAAGTAGTCCTTGAGCTCGGGTCGGTGCGAGCCCATGACAATCAGATCGGCACTTATTTTCTCGGCGAGATCGATGATCGCCGAGTAGGGCTGGCCCTGGGCAAGATGCGGAACCACTTTCGTTCCGCCGGCATGCTCCTTGGCGAAGACTTCGATCGCCGCTTTCCCTTGGTCGATCATCTTGGGTTCGAAATCTTCCGGGAAATAGCCGTAGATCTGACCCGGCAAGGGCGGTACGACCGTGAGGATGTGGAGTTCGGCGCCATCGTCTTTGGCCATGCGAAGCGCCACCGGTAGTGCGTTTTGCCAGGAACTTTCTTCCTGAAGGTCGACGGGCAAAAGAATCTTTTTGAACATTGGTAATCTCCTTTAGGCAGCGATACGCCGACGCGCCCGCATGCGTTGCATCATGTAGAGCCCGCCATACGCCAGGAGGCCGAGGCCCTGAACAATCTCTCGCGCCAGCCCGATTTGATCGGTGATCACTGCGGGTCGGAAGAGAATGATGCAAATCGCAAGCAAGACCAGCCGTTCGATCCAATTGCAGCGGTCGGCAAAGTAGCCCTGGATGAAGGCCGCGAATGCGAACATGGCGATCAAGGCCACCGCAAATATCCACAGCAGCTGGACGATGTCGTTGATCCAGATGATGTCGCCACTTTCGGTGAGACCGGCCATCATCAACAAGTCGATGTTGAAGATGAACACGAAGGGCAAGATCGCGGTACGCAAATCGTAGGTGAAGCCTTGCACCCCGGTACGAATGGGGTCGGATTTCGCAATCGCCGCGGCCGCATAGGCAGCCAGTCCGACGGGCGGTGTGTCGTCGGCTAGAATGCCGAAGTAGAAGACGAACAGGTGTGCGGCGAGAACCGGCACAACCAATCCGGCGTCACCGCCGAGTTGGACGATCACCGGCGCAGTGAGCGTCGCCATAACGATGTAGTTCGCCGTGGTCGGCAAGCCCATCCCGAGGATCATGCTGGTAACGGCGGTCAACACGAGCATTAGGGTGACGTTGCCGAACGATATGGTGTCGATCACGCTAACGAAGCGGCCGACCAAACCGGTAATCGTCACGACACCAACGATGATGCCCGCCGAGGCCGTGGCGACGCCGACCGACATCATGTTGCGCGCGCCGGCGATCAGCCCGTCCCAAATATCGCGCAGACCATCATAGACCGCACTGATCAGCGTCGGCATGAGAGCAGCTTCGGCCGCCAAGTTGCCGGCTTGTTTTTGAGCGTGGAAGCCGAGGAAGGCGATGATCGGTCGTTGCACGACCATCAAGACTGCGAGCGCCTCGATCGCAAAGAGCGCGGAGGTGATGGCTGAGCGACGCAAGACCACCAAGTACAGCACCAACACCGCGAGCGGGATGATGTAGTGCATGCCGCGCAGGAAGGTTTTTGCCAGAGCCGGCAGTTCCGCCTTCGGAATGGCGCTAATCCCGAGCTTCAGCGCCTCGAGATGTACGACGTAGAACAACGCGATGTAGGAGATGAGCGCAGGGATCAACGCCGCGCGGACCACATCGAGATAAGGGATACCGATAATCTCGGCCATGATGAATGCGGCCGCACCCATGATCGGCGGCATCAATTGGCCGTTCGTGGACGCGGCGACCTCAACGGCCGCAGCCTTAAAGGCCGGTAGGCCAACCCGCTTCATCAGTGGAATGGTGAAAGTGCCGGTGGTGACGGTGTTGGCGATCGAGGAGCCCGACACGAGGCCGGTTAGACCCGAAGCCACGATGGCGGCTTTGGCCGGACCGCCGCGGAACCGACCGAGACCGGCGAAGGCGACATCGATGAAGTATTTGCCCGCCCCCGCTTTGTCGAGAAGCGCGCCGAACAGGACGAACAGAAAGACGAAACTGGCGGACACCCCGAGCGGCACGCCGAAGATGCCGGTGTCGGCGAGGTACATATCGTTGATGAAAAAATCGAGCGGGACGCCCCGGTGCCTTAGAAACTGCGGCATGATCGGGCCGGCGAAGGAATAGGCGATGAAGATCAATGCAAGAATGCTTAGCGCGGGCCCAAGAGAACGGCGCGCGGCCTCGAGCAGCAAGATGATCATGATGACGCCCATCACGACATCGGCCCGCGTGGGCAGACCCGAGCGGCTGATGATCCCTTCGAAGTCGAACCATATGTAGAGCGCGGCGCCAGCGGCCATGAGCGCCAGAATGATGTCGTAGACCGGGATGTATTGCCGATTGGATCGCGCAGCACCGCTGCGAAAGACCATAGCGGCGAGGCCCGACTCTGGGGTGCGCCCCATCTTATGGGCGAAAAACGCGAGGAGCCGCCGCACACCTTCGGCGATTCCGGCAATGCCGATCGCCACCACGAGGATATTGATGACGGGGTCGAGCCCCTCGTTACGCATCGCGCCGAGATTGGCAAAGAGGTAGATGCCAATCGCCGCGAGCACCAGGCCGATGAACAGTTCCAGGACGACGACAAAACCGTTGTCGCCCAAGGACAACGTTCGAGCGACGCCCGAGGCCAGGCGCGAGGGCTGCGATTGTTTGAATGCCGGGTACGCGAGATAGACCAGCGAAATCGCGAGCGCCAGATGCCAGGAGCGCGCGATAATCGAATTGATGGGATCGAAGGCGATCCAGAGCTGGAACGACGACCACCCCAAGCAAAGCGCCAAGATGGCCCATACGGCAATGCGGTGATCGGGACTGCGCGGGCCGCTTTCGACTTGCGCGACAATCTCTTCAGCAGCGCTGAGATCGCCTTGCTCGGACTTTGAGTCAGTCATGGGGCCCCCGCGAAAAAAAATGGGGCGGCCGAAGCCGCCCCAACACGTTGTTGCGACCCTACATCCAGCCGCGTTCTTTGTAGTACTTGGCCGCACCCGGATGCAGCGGAGCGGTGAGGCCCTTAAGCATTTCGGCGGGCTCAAGGATCCTGAAGGCAGCGTGGCTGCCTTTCAGTTCTTCGAGATTCTCGAAAACCGTCTTGACGAAATCGTAGACCATTTGCTCGCTCGCGGCTTCGCTCGTGACGACAGTCGCCTTTACGGCATAGGTCTCGAACGCGCCGACATCCTTGTAGACACCGGCCGGATACTTGGCCATGACGTAGTACGGCTTGTCGGCGATGAACTTCTTGATCTCCGGCGTGTTGATGTCGACGATCTTGATTTTCGCCGAATTTGCGGGCTCTTCGATCGCCGCGCTCGGACTACCGACGGTGTAGAAGAACGCATCGACTTTTTTGTCGATCAACGCCCGCGACGCTTCGCCCTGCTGCAGGCCCTCGGCGTCGATGTCGTTGTCTTTGCTGATGCCATGAAGACGAAGCACGTCTTCGGCATTGCCGCGCTGACCGGAACCGGGATTGCCGATGTTCACGCGCTTGCCCTTGAGATCCATGATCCCGTTGATCCCGGTATCGGCGCGAGTCACCAGAAGCACAGCTTCGGGATGCATGCTGAATACGCTGCGCAAACCTTTGACCGCCTTACCGTCCCAGTCGGCTTCGCCGTTGGTCGCTTGGAAGTTGCGGTCCGATTGCGCGACGCCGAAATCAAGCAGCCCGCGGTTCACGGCATTAACGTTGAACACCGACCCCAACGCGGGACGACCGACGCAGTTGTATTTGTCCTTGGCGTGTTTGTTGATCAACGCACAGGTCTGCAGCGCGACCTGGTAGTACACACCGGTGACGGAACCGCCGCCGATCAGAATGTCTTGTTGCGCATGCGCGGCTTGCGGCGCAAACGTTGCCGTCGCCATCAAGGCTGCGCCGGCAAGCGACAAGGGAAGTTTCTTCATGAGGTTCCTCCCAATTCCTGTAGTTTTCTTACTGCCGCACTATACACGCGACACAACGAATCAGTTAACGACGCAACGAATCAGATAACGACGCACCGCTATTGATGCGGTGCAACATTCAGACTTTCTGGCAGAATCCCGCCGACGCCTCGGACTACCCCGAAATTTCTTGCAGAGCGTCGTCAACCGCATCGGCGAGCCGATCGGTGATCGCGGCGATGTGAGTTTCGTCGATGATGAAGGGGGGCGCGAGCAGAACATGGTCGCCGCGGCGACCATCGATCGTGCCGCCCATCGGGTAGCACATCAGACCGCGTTCCATCGCCGATTTCTTGATTCGCGCGTTGAGACCCTGAGCCGGATCGAACGGCTCCTTGGTCGCCCGATCTGCAACGAACTCCAACGCGCGAAACAGACCGCGACCGCGAATGTCGCCAACGTGCGGATGATTGCCGAACCGATCCGTCAGCGCGGCGTCAAGTCGGTCGCCCATTGCCCGCACGTTTTCCAGCAAGTTGTTCGACTCGATCTTCTTGATGACCGCCAGCGCAGCCGCGCAGGCGGTCGCATGCCCCATATAGGTGAACCCATGTTGCAAATAGCCGGTGCCCGATTGGAACGCCTCGAAGATCGGTTCGGCCACCAACACGCCGCCGATCGGCTGATAGCCGGCACCTAATCCTTTTGCGACCACCACGATGTCGGGCGCAATGTTTTCCTGCTCGTAGGCGAAGAGCGTGCCGGTACGCCCCATCCCGCACATCACTTCATCGAGGATCAGCAACACACCGTGCCGGTCGCAAATCTCGCGAATGCGCTTGAAGTAGCCGGGCACAGGGGCCAGCGCGCCCGATGTCGCGCCGACGACCGTCTCGGCCACGAAGGCAGCGACGGTTTCGGGGCCCAAGCTTTGGATCATGGCCTCGAGCTCGTCGGCGACGCGTTCGCCGTAGGCGGATTCGGATTCGTCGTCGCGGCGGTCGCGATAGGGGTAGCACGGGCCGACGTGGCTGGCCGGCATGAGAATTGGGTCAAAGGGCTCGCGACGCCACATATTGCCGCCGACCGATAGCGCGCCCAACGTATTGCCGTGATAGCTCTGACGGCGGGCGATAAAGTGGCGGCGTTCGGGCTGGCCCACCTCGAGAAAGTATTGGCGCGCCATCTTGAGCGCGGTTTCAACCCCTTCCGACCCGCCGGAGACGAAATAGACGTTGCTGAGCGGGCTCGGTGCGCGGTCGCAAAGAGTTGTCGCGAGTTCTTCCATCACCTCGGTGGTGAAGAACGCGGTATGGGCATAGGCCACCTGATCGAGTTGATTGACGATGGCGCGGCGTACGTCGGGATCGCTATGGCCCAACGAGGAAACCGCCGCACCGCCGGACGCGTCGAGGTAACGGTTGCCCTCGCGATCCACGACGTAGACTCCATCGCCCTGCGCGGCAATCCGTAATTTGGTCTTGGTGTGGCGGTGGAAGACATGGGTCATCGCCCGGTTCCTTTCCTGAGCCGGAAACTAAGACGTTCCGACGTTCTCGCTGCGGCGCTCGAGCAAAATGGTATCGCGCCACAGACCCTTGCGCGGCCCAAAATGCATCAGGCCGATCCGCTCGCGACGCCCGACGACCCGAAACCTATGGCGGGCATGAAGCCGCGCGCTGGCGGCGTTCTCTTCGAAGATCGACGATTGCAGAGTCCAGATTCCGTTTCGCTCGGCGCTGTCGATCAGCGCCGACATGAGCCTACCGCCCACCCCAGCGCCGGCCGCCGTCTCGACGACATAAATGCTAACCTCGGCCACGCCCCGATAAACGGCCCGTGGGGAGACCGGCGCCAGCGCAGCCCAGCCGACTATGTCGCCGTCGTTGTCGGCCACGATCCGGCTATGGGCATGGTGGGCGGCCGACCATGTCGGCCAGTCCGGTGCGTGCTCTTCGAAGGTGGCTTCGCCGCCGGCAATGCCGGCTTGGTAGATCGCCAGGACCGCGGGGCCGTCGGCCTCGACCATCGGTCGGATGGTCGTCGCCATGGCTAGTGACTCAGGATTTGGCTCAAGAAGAGTTTGGTGCGGTCGGATTGCGGGTTGTTGAAGAACTCGTCCGGCGTGTTCTGCTCAACGATTTGCCCGGCATCCATGAAGATCACGCGGTCGGCTACTTGCGAGGCAAAGCCCATCTCGTGGGTCACCACGAGCATGGTCATGCCGGTTTGCGCAAGATCGACCATGACGTCGAGCACCTCTTTGATCATCTCCGGGTCGAGCGCCGACGTCGGTTCGTCGAACAGCATGATGTTGGGTTTCATGCAAAGACTGCGCGCGATGGCGACGCGCTGCTGCTGACCGCCGGAGAGCTGGCCAGGGTATTTATCCGCTTGTTCGGGAATTTTGACCCGCTCAAGCAGTTCCATGGCGATCTTTTCCGCTTCGTTTTTTGGGGTCTTGCGTACCCAGATCGGACCCAGGGTGCAGTTCTCGAGTACCGTGAGGTGGGGAAAGAGATTGAACTGCTGAAAGACCATGCCGACTTCGCGACGGATGGCATCGATGTTCTTCAGATCGTGCGTTAACTCGGTGCCGTCGACGACGATCGAGCCTTCTTGGTGCTCTTCCAGTCGGTTGATGCAGCGAATGAGGGTCGACTTGCCGGAGCCGGACGGTCCGCAGATTACGATCCGTTCTTGCGGCGCCACAGAGAGATTGATGTCGCGCAGGACATGGAAGGGCCCGAACCATTTGTTCAAACCGACGATGTCGATCATCGGCTTGGCATCGGCGGCGACTTGGTCTTGTTCCGTGGACATGACGGGTTCCTAGCGTTTTGTCGTATCGAGGCGCTGTTCGAGATGCACCGAGTAGCGAGACATCGAGAAACATACGACGAAGAAGAAGATCGAAATGAAGACCTGGGTCTCGACCGCCAACCCCAACCAATCCGGATTGGAAACCATGGTGCGACCGATGTTGAGCACGTCGAAGAGGCCAATGACGATGACCAGGGTCGTATCTTTGAACAACCCGATGAAGGTATTGACGATTCCGGGGATCGAAATCTTCAACGCCTGGGGCAAAACGACGAGCCCCATCATCTTCCAGTAACCTAGTCCGAGCGCGGCGGCGGCTTCGTACTGGCCCCGAGGGACCGCTTGGAGCCCGCCACGGATGACCTCCGCCATGTAGGCCGAGGCGAAGGCGGTCACCACGACGATCACGCGAATGACGAGGTCGAGACTGAAGGACGGCGGCAAGAAGATCGGCAACAGGATGGCGGCGACGAACAGCAACGTGATCAGCGGTACGCCGCGGAAAACTTCGATGAAAGCCACGGACAACGCGCGGACGATCGGCATGCGCGATCGACGCCCGAGGGCCAAGACGATTCCGATGGGCAACGACAAGACGATCCCGGCAAGCCCGACCGTCACGTTGAGCATGAAACCACCGAACTTGTTGGTGGGCACCTCTTCGAGCCCGAAACCGCCGATCAGCAGAAACGTCGCGACGAACGGATAGGCTAGCGAGAACCACCGCAGACGTTTCGCGCCCGGCATTTTGTCGAACAGCACCGGCGCCAACGCCGGGATCAGCAGGAGCAGGGCTATATTGACCCGCCATGTTTGCTCGCTGGGATAAAAACCGTAGAGGAACTGGTCGATGCGCTGGTCGAACCACGCCCAACAGGCGCCGGAACTGGTACAGGCAAATCGGTCGTCGCCCGTGAAATCGGCATCGAAGAACGCCCAATCCAACAAATTCGGAATGATTAGCCACAGAACGTAGAGGCCCGCCAGCGTCAGAACGGTGCTGAGCCACCCCGAGAACAGGTTGGCCCTTAGCCAGCCGACCACGCCGATGGTGGCGGCCGGTGGGGCGCGTTCGGGCAAGAGTTCGCTTTGTTGGCGGAAGAACGGTTGCGACGTCATCGCTCCACCAACGCAATGTGGCTGTTGTACCAGTTCATGAACGCCGAGGTACCCAAGCTGAGACTTAGGTAGACGACCATCCAAATCGCGACGACCTCGATCGCTTGGCCGCTTTGGTTCAGGACCGTGTTGCCGATCGACACGAAGTCTTGGTAGCCGATGGCGATCGCGAGCGAAGAGTTCTTGGTGAGGTTGAGGTATTGACTCGTCAGCGGCGGAATGATGACCCGCAACGCTTGGGGGATGATGATTTTGCGCATCGTCAGCCCGGGCCGCAGTCCCAGCGCATGGGCAGCCTCTGACTGCCCTTTGCTAACGGAAAGAATGCCGGCCCGAACGATCTCCGAGATAAATGCGCCCGTATAGGTCGCCAGCGCCCACCATAACGCAACCAGCTCGGGCGTCACGTTGAAGCCACCGCGGAAGTTGAACCTCGTCCGCTCGGGGACGTCCCAGTCGAGCGGCTGGCCGAGCGCGAAATAGACGATCAGGGTTGGGACGATCACCAATCCGAGGCCGACCCACAGCATCGGGAACGGTTGGCCCGTCGCCATATGTCGACGGTGTGCCCACCGGCCCACGATCAACGCCGCGACAATGCCGAGGACGAAGAAGATCGCGACCCAACCAAACCCATTCTCGAGAATGGGTGCCGGCATCCGAACGCCGCGATTGTTGAGAAACAATGCGCTGCCAATCGAAAGACTGTCGGCGACCTTGGGCAAACCGGTGAGAATCGACCACCAGAAGATGATCTGTAGCAAGACCGGAACGTTGCGTGTGAATTCGACGTAAACGCCGATTAGCCGGCCGATCAACCAGTTGTTCGAAAGGCGGAGGATCCCAGCCACGAAGCCAATGACGGTGGCGGCGATGATGCCGAGCGCCGATACCAACAGGGTGTTGAGCAGACCAACGACAAGCGCACGACCGAATGTCGACTGCGACGAGTAGTCGATGAGTTTTTGATTGATGTCGAAGAATGCTTGATCGCTGAAGAACCCGAAACCGGGATCGAGGCCACGCGCCTGGAGATTGGCGATCGTATTGGCCACGAAAAACGCGACCAAGAGGGCAAGCCCTAGGACGACAAGAATCTGGAATAGCGCGCTTCGGGCGCGCTCGTCACTCCAGATACGGCGGAGTTCAAAACCTGCTGGCGCGCCTGCGACGGCCACTGGCTCTCGCTCGCTACGAAATCGTTAGGCTAAAAAAAGAATGTGCGCCGCCCATGAACGGGCGGCGCACAGCCCTTCCTATCGCATCGGCGGGGCGTAGAGGAGCCCACCCTGCGTATACAACGCGTTCTGACCGCGCTCCAAGGCGAGCGCGGTGTTGGGACCAAGGAAGCGGTCGAAGATCTCGCCGTAGTTGCCCACGGCCTTGATCACGTTCACCGCCCAGTCCTTATCAAGGCCAAGCATGGACCCGAGCGAGCCTTCGTTACCGAGCATCCGGTTCACTTCCGGATTGTCCGTACCGTTCATCATCTGACCGACGTTGGCTTGCGTAACGCCGTACTCCTCGGCATTGATCAAAGCATTGAGCGTCCAACGTGCGATGTCCGCCCACTGGTCGTCGCCCTGACGGACCAGCGGCCCGAGCGGCTCTTTCGAGATGATCTCCGGGAACACCATGTGGTCATCGGCGTTTTCGAACGTGGTTTTGGTCGCGGCCAAACCGGAAGCATCCGTCGTATAGACATCGCACCGCTCGGCGAGATAAGCGGCCCGCGCTTCTTCGTTGGTTTCGATCGGCACCGGTTCGTAGGAAATGTTATTCACCCGGAAGAAGTCCGCGAGGTTGAGCTCGGTTGTCGTACCGGTCTGAATGCATACCGACGCACCGTCGAGTTCCTTGGCGCTTTTTACGCCGAGCGATTTGCGACCGATGAAGCCTTGCCCGTCGTAGTAGTTCACACCGACGAAGGTGAAGCCGAGGTCGACGTCACGCGAAAACGTCCAGGTTGTGTTACGCGACAACAAGTCAATTTCGCCGGATGCCAACGCTGGGAAACGATTGGCGCCAGTTAGATTGACGAACTGCACTTTGTCGCCGTCGCCCAGCACGGCGGCGGCAACCGCTTTGCAGAACGCGACGTCGAACCCGGTCCAGTTGCCGGAGTCGTCGGTATAGGCGAATCCCGGCAAGCCGGTGTTGATGCCACACTTGAGAACACCCGCATCGCGGACGTCGTCCAGCGTTGCGGCGTGGCTGACCGACGCGGCGCCAATGACGGCGGACGCGACAAGTGCTGCGCCAAGATATTTGATCCATTTCATGATTAACCTCCCATCGAATGACCTGCCGACGGGCACGTAACCGGTCTCAACCGGATCGCCCCTACCCGCCTGCTTAACCAAACACTATCGATAACGTTGCGCCGGACCAAGCAGCGGGAATGAAAAATACGGCAGCGCAATTGACCCGACGTCAAGGTAGACATCGTCTCGGACGGTGCGATTCGGCGAGGTCGGCGTCTTAACACGATGGCAACCACAATCGCCGAAGATGGATTGCAGATTGCCTTCCAACGGCCCGATTGCAGGCAATCGCCCCGGGTGCGTATGGTGCCCCTTTCGGTACGGACAAATCGAGCGGCATGAGTCTCGTTCTTGAATTACTGGCGCATGTCGAGAAAGACGCGCCGCGCAGCGTCAGTCAGCTTCTCGACCGCTTCCTCGGCAAATGCCGTGAGATGACCGGTTCGGATGCAGGCACGGCCTATATCGTGCGCCGCCGCGGGCGCGAACGGGTTCTTGCGCCCCTTGCCCGACAGAATGCGATTTCGACGAGCCGGGCGGCACCGGACAACGCCATTCCCCTCAATGCGGCGACGATCGCGGGTTACGTTGCCGGGTCCGGCGAAGTCGTTTCCTTGAACGACGTTAAACGCGTTCCCCATGCGCGGCCCTACCGGTTCAACGCTGCGTTAGAGGCGCCCGGGTTCGATGTCGGCGCGTTGATGTGTTTTCCGATCATGACGTTCCAAGGCCGTGTGGTCGCCGTTATCGAGCTGATGATGCAGCGCGACGCCGAAAGGAAAAATCCCTTTGCCGACGACACCGTCGAAGACCTGATGGAAGTCGCCGCGGTGATCTCAGGCTACGTCGAACGCACAGACAACCTCGAACAGATCGAAAAGAAAAACGTCAAACTGCGACAGCGCAACAAGGCGCTGGCGCGGCAACGTGAACGGATCGGGCAACTTCAAGAGGAAACCGAAGAAGCGTTCAAGTTGTCTATTAGTCTTCTGGCGCGGGCCGCGGAGATCCATGACGAAGGCACCGGAAACCACATCGTGCGCGTGAACGAATACGCATACTATCTGGCGCAGCGCCTCGGCATGCCGCGGGAGTTTTGCGAAGAGATACGGTACTCGGCGCAGCTGCACGACGTGGGCAAGCTAAGCGTCGACCAAGGGATCTTAAACAAGGGCGGCGAGTTGACGGCGGCCGAACGTCAGCAAATGGACCAACACCCCATTTTCGGTTTTCAAATTCTTTCCCATTCGCATCGGCTGAAACTGGCGGCCGAAATCGCGCTTTTCCACCACGAGAAGTGGGATGGGTCAGGCTATCCCCATGGCGTAAAGGGCGAAGAAATTCCGATCTCGGCCCGGATCGTGGCGCTGGCCGATACATACGACGCGCTGCGAGCCGAACGCTCTTACAAGCCCGCCTATTCCCACGATCAAACGGTTGACGTCATCATCAACGGAGACGAACGACTGGACCCAAGCGGGCATTTCGACCCCGGCCTGATCGAAATCTTTAGCCGTAACCACGAAGGTTTCGACAAGATTTGGCAGGAGTTCGCGGACACCTAGAGCCGCGCCGCCGGAGCGCGTAGTCTGTCCGTTATGACCCGACGTAACGGCTGTATTTGATGCTGACCCGCCTTCGACGCGCCCACCACATCCTGATCCCGCTGGTCCTGATCGCCCTCGCAGTCGGCGCTCGGGTTTCCGTGCCTCAGGTCGAAGAACTACGGATGCGGGTTTTCGACGTGTACCAGCGCATCGCACCACGCGAATACGTGCCGGTGCCCGTCAAATACGTCGACCTCGACGACGAATCGCTCGAACGCATCGGGCAGTGGCCGTGGCCGCGTACCTTTGTCGCCCAGCTGATCGCGCAATTGGCCAATGCCGGTGCGGCGGTCATCGTCTTCGATATCGTGTTTGCCGAACCCGACCGGACCTCGCCGGAATATATCGTCGACCTTTGGCCGCTGACCCGCGAGGTCGAAGCGTTGAAGAAGAACCTCGACAACTTGCCTGACCACGATTCCATCTTGGCCGACGTGATCGCGCAGGCCCCGGTCATTACCGGGTTCGTCTTGACCGGCGACGCGAATCTGCCGCGCGTGCCGAAGCAGAAAGCGTCGTTTGCCTATGGCGGCGACAATCCCCTCGACTACCTGTTTGGGTTTACCGGCGCAGTCGGCAACCTTGAAATTCTCTCTGAGGCCGCAACCGGAAACGGCTCGTTCAACTTGGTTGCCGAACGAGACGGCATCATCCGGCGAGTACCGATGTTTTTGAGGCTCGAAGGCCAGAGCAACCCCTACCCGTCACTTACCGCCGAGGTGTTGCGCGTCATTCAGGGTGCGCGGACGTATGTCATCAAAACGACCGGTGCAAGCGGCGAAGTCGGCTATGGCGGCGTCAAGTTGGGCCTGAACAATGTAAAGATCGGCAATTACGAACTGCCGACCGGCCCCCAGGGCCGGATGTGGCTGCACTTCACCGGCAATGTACCGGAGCGCCGCATACCGGCCTGGCAGGTTTTCAGCCCCGACTTCGACCCCACGCTGGTGGACGGCCAGATCATTTTTATTGGAACCTCGGCCGCCGGCCTTTTCGATATCAGGGCGACGCCGTTGCAAGCCGCGGCGCCCGGCGTCGAGGTCCACGTCCAAGCCGTGGAACAAATACTGCTCGACCATTTTCTTGAGCGACCGGATTGGGCGGAAGGCGCCGAGATCCTGTACATGATCTTGCTCGGCCTCATTCTCTTGTTGATCCTGCCCCGCGCCGGCGCGCTTGTGAGCGCGCTAGTCGGCGGCCTGGGCATTGCCGTAGCGATCGCCGCGTCCTGGTACCTTTACAAAGATCAGCTTTGGCTGCTGGACCCGATCTATGCGTCGGCGGTCGTCGTGCTGGTTTATATGTCGAGTTCCTTGCTCAACTTTTTGCGCACCGAGGCGGAGAAGCGCCAAGTACGTGGCGCGTTCAGTCAGTACCTGTCGCCGGCACTGGTCGAACAACTCGCGGACGAGCCCGACCGCCTCGTGCTGGGCGGCGAAATGCGCGATATGACGTTGCTGTTCTGCGATATCCGCGGCTTCACCACGATCTCCGAACAGTTCAAAACCGATCCGACGGGGCTAACCAAACTGATCAACCGCTTTCTCACGCCCATGACCGACATGATCCTGGCGCGACGCGGAACGATCGACAAGTACATGGGCGATTGCATCATGGCGTTTTGGAATGCGCCGCTTGACGACACGAAACACGCCGCACACGGGCTTGAGTCGGCGCTCGCCATGTTCGATGCGCTGCACGGCCTGAACGAAGACCTACGCCAGGAAGCAGAGCGCGAAGACCGCCCGCACTACCCGATCAATATTGGAATTGGCTTGAACTCGGGCGAGTGTTGCGTCGGCAATATGGGATCCGACAAACGCTTCGACTACTCGGTCCTCGGCGATGCGGTCAACCTAGCGGCGCGGCTGGAGGGTCAGTCCAAGAACTACGGCGTCGGCGTCGTGATCGGGCAAGAGACTCGCAAAGAAGCGCCCGAATTCGCCACCATC
>Ga0181593_10002596_pt1 | contig 16681 bp, 14 predicted proteins | sample 071ome_19_FD_133756 | JGI IMG/M metagenome (GOLD analysis project Ga0181593, IMG submission 133756) | Coastal salt marsh microbial communities from the Groves Creek Marsh, Skidaway Island, Georgia - 071413AT metaG (megahit assembly) | ecosystem: Environmental > Aquatic > Marine > Intertidal...
CCTGCCTTTTCAAACTAACTGTGAATGCCGCGATTCTCATGAACCGCATCTATCAACTACAATATTCTGGTGTGACAGGCAAGAAAACCACAATATGTTGTGGATAACTCTAAATATTGTGGAAATCACCGCCAATGGCCTGAAATTGCGGGATATTAGCCCTCTCCCGCCGTATTTGGGGGTCCGCTATACTCGGCTTGATGACTGATTTTCCGAAAAAAAACCTGAAAGACTGGCAAGCCGCCGTACAGGCCGGCATCCCATCAGACGACAGAAAAGGCCTGCCCGGCAACGGTGAATTGTCAGGCAAAGCCCTCTATACCGCCCAGGACCTTGAAGACCTCGAACACCAAGACACCCTACCCGGCTTTGCGCCGTTCACCCGCGGCATTCATGCCAGTATGTATACCGGCAAACCTTGGACCATCCGCCAGTACGCCGGTTTCTCGACGGCCGCCGAGTCGAACGCGTTCTTTCGCGATAACCTCGCCGCCGGGCAAAAAGGATTGTCGGTTGCCTTCGACCTCGCCACCCATCGCGGATTTGATTCTGACCACCCCCGTGTCGCCGGCGATGTCGGTAAAGCCGGTGTGGCGATCGATACCGTCGAGGATATGAAAATCTTATTCGACGGTATCGCACTCGATGACATGAGTGTGTCGATGACCATGAACGGCGCCGTATTACCGGTCCTGGCCGCCTTTATCGTTGCCGGCGAAGAACAAGGCGTTGCGCAGGCCGAACTCAACGGCACGATTCAAAACGATATCCTCAAAGAATTTATCGTCCGCAACACCTATATCTATCCGCCCAAGCAAAGCATGAAAATTGTCGGCGACATCATTGCCTATACCGCCGAGCACATGCCGAAATTCAATTCGATTTCAATATCCGGCTATCACATGCAAGAAGCGGGCGCGACAATCGTCCAGGAACTCGCTTTTACGTTGGCCAATGGCCTGGCCTATGTGCGCACGGCGTTAGACTCGGGGCTCGCCATCGATGCCGTCGCGCCACGGCTAAGTTTCTTTTTTAATGTCGGCATGAATTTTTTCATGGAGGTCGCAAAGCTGCGCGCCGGACGAATGCTATGGGCGGAATTGATGCAGCAATTTTCACCACAGAACCCCCGTTCTTCAATGCTGCGCACCCATTGCCAAACGTCCGGCGTTTCCTTAACCGCGAAAGATCCCTACAACAATATTATCCGCACGACGATCGAAGCCATGGCTGCCGTCTTAGGCGGCACGCAAAGCCTTCACACAAATTCATTTGACGAGGCGCTATCCCTGCCGACTCCCTTTTCGGCACGGCTGGCGCGCAACACACAGTTAATTTTGGCGGAAGAAACCGGGGTTACAGACGTTATCGATCCCCTCGGTGGCAGTTACTATATCGAACACCTGACACAATCGATGGCGAACGAAGCCCGCCGCCTCATCGAGGAAACCGAATCCATGGGCGGCATGGTCAAAGCCATCGAGGACGGCTGGCCTCAACGCAAAATCACCGAAGCGGCGACCCGCCAACAAGCACGCCTGGACCGGGGCGACGATGTCATTGTCGGCGTCAATAAATATGAAATCGAAACCGAAGAAGTGGTTGCGGTGCTTGAAATCGATACCTGTGACGTGCAACGCCAGCAAGCTGAGCGGCTGAAACATATTCGTGCCACACGCGATCAAGTGGCCCTCGAAAATTCTTTACACGCATTGCGGGACTGTGCGCGTTCGGGAAAAGGAAATTTACTGGCCGGTGCTATCGAAGCGATGCGGGCGCGCGCCAGTGTTGGCGAAGTCACCCAAGCGTTAGAGGATGTGTTTACCCGGCATCAAGCCCCGAACATCACCGTTACGGGTGTTTACCGGACCGCGTTCGGAAATGTCAGTGGCCTCAAAACGGTCCGTGATGAGGTCGCCCAGTTTACCGCCGTGGAAGGCCGCGCGCCGCGTATGCTCGTCGTTAAGCTTGGTCAAGACGGCCACGACCGGGGGGCGAAAGTCATCGCGACCGCATTCGCCGATGTCGGGTTCGACGTCATCCTCGGCCCTTTGTTCCAAACACCGGAAGAGGCGGCCCAAGACGCGGTGAATGAACAGGTCCATATTATCGGTGTATCGACCCATGCCGGCGGCCATACGACCCTCATACCACAACTCCTCAACGCCTTAAGGGCTAAACAGGCCGACGATATTCTGGTTGTCGGCGGCGGGGTTATTCCGGAACAAGACCGGAAAGAACTCTTGGATCAAGGCGTTGCCGCCATCTTCGGGCCCGGCACACCGATCCCGGATGCCGCCGTCGAAATCTTGCAAAATATCCGCCGCCGCAATGCTACCTGACATTAACCCGATATCCGTTGTTTCGATGCCGCCACCGGGTCCGTACACCCCCTGACTCCCGTCCTATTATTTTTTAAGCCGCTTAAATTATTAACTTAAAGTCAGTTAATCAAAATGGCTTATAACAGATGACCCGAAAACAAGCTGATCGAAAGGCCTTTCATTTAACCTTTTATCGATTAACGTTTAATTATTGTTGATTTTCAATAGGATATAAAGTTTCGCCAATTTAGTTAACTGGTCCAACCATAACCGGATTTCCATAATCTCAGGCATTAACCGGTCAATACACGACTCGCCCAGGCAGGATTTCTGACAGAATGAGGATGATTTCTGGGTGCAAAAAAATCCTGTATGTGAGACAACCTTCCCATGCTGAGACATACGGACATTTGGCGGGCCATCGAACGCTTGGCCCAAGAAAACGGGCTTTCGCCTTCGGGCTTGGCGCGTCAGGCCGGTCTCGATCCGACGACGTTCAATAAAAGCAAAAGAACGACCCGGGAAGGCAAGCTCAGATGGCCGTCGACCGAAAGCATTGCCAAAATCCTCAATGCGACCAACACCTCCATCGGCGAGTTTGTCAGCTATCTGAGTGAAGACACTGGCGGCGGTGTGTTCCGCAATATTCCGCTGATCGGCTTCGGCCAGGCCGGCGATGCGGGTTATTTCGACGATGCGGGCTACCCGTCCGGCACGGGATGGGATGAAATTCCGTTTCCGGGCCTCGGCGATCCGCACGCATATGCCCTTGAAATCAGCGGCGACAGCATGGCACCGGTTTACCGGGACGGCGATATCGTCATCGTCGGTCCCTCGGCCAGTATCCGCCGTGGTGACCGGGTTGTTGTGAAAACCCAAACCGGTGAAGTCCTGGTCAAACAACTGCTACGCCATTCGGCCCGGCGAATTGATTTGCAGTCCCTCAATCCGCTGCACGAAGACCGCAGCTTCGATGTCGACGAAGTCGAATGGATGTCGCGCATCGTATGGGTCAGCCAATAACCGGCGAGTCCCTCGCTCGATCTCGACAATTTCCCGCAAACCGCTAAAACAAACCGATGCGACGTTTACTGCGCACGGCTGGAACTTTGGCATGGCTGTTGGCCGCATCGGCAGGCTTTGGTGGGTTACCGGCGCATGCCGATTTTGAGGCCGGCATGCAGGCCTATCACGAAAAGAATTACAAACTGGCGCTTGAGAACTGGCTGCCGGCCGCCCAAAGCGGCGATCCGCATGCTCAGCACATGCTCGGTTTTTTATTCGCTCATGGCCGCGGCGTTGCAAAAGATCTGAAACAAACTGTCGAGTGGTGGCAACGGGCAGCCAAGCAAGGGCATTTACCGGCGCAATTTACGCTCGGCAATCTGTTCCTCAATGGCCTCGGCGTCAAAAGAGACACCAAACGGGCGGCAAAGTGGATCGCCTCCGCCGCCGACGGTGGCTTTGCAGATGCGCAATACATCTACGGCCTGATGCATGCCAAAGGCGAAGGTGTCGCGCGCAATGTTGAGATGGCGATGATGTATTTGAATTTAGCCGCCCGCAAGAAAGGTGTCGCGCCGAGCGCGTATTGGACGGCGATTTTACCGTACCTCACGATCCAGGAGAGGCAGGAAACACGCAAACTTCTGGAGGACTGGCAGCCGAAACAAAAAAACAAATAAGGTTAGCGTGTCTGCGCCGTGTTCACAGCCAAGTGCCGGCTCATCAGCTCTTCATAGACGCTGTCCATCAGAATTTGGCGGGCCCGCTCAATGATCTCATTGACCGACGGCGTGCGGACAAACATTTCAGCCGCGCGTTGTTGTAATTCAGCAGCACTGGGCATTGCGGGCACGTGCAAGTCTTCCATTAACTCTTCAAGCTCGTGCCGTGCCAGTTTGATTTTTTTATCGAACTGATGACGCCACGCTTCAAACCGTTCGGTGACATTGCCCTGCAAGGCTTCAATATTCGCGCTGAATTCAGCGACGATATGATCGACTTGAAAACTATCCGCCAGCTCGCTGGCCGCTTTCTCGACCACGGCGCGGCCGAGTTTTTGTTCGTTATAAACCACAGCCCGGGGCGGTTTGCGTAAATCCCAAACCACGCCGATTACGGATAACGCTTTGAGAATGTAATAGGTCACATCAATCTCATACCAACGAAATCCCTGACACGCAGCGCTTTGATAGTGGTGATGATTATTGTGCCAGCCTTCACCCAATGTAATTAGGGCAAGCCACCAGTTATTGCGCGATTGATCGCCGGTTAAGTATCGCTTACGGCCCCAAACGTGTGCCAGCGAATTAATCGCAAACGTGCCATGCCACGTGGCGACCGTCGACCAGAAGAACCCGACCACCAGCCCCGACCAGCCGGCACATAAAGTCACCAATACAGCCAGCATGATCGCCGGCAGAAACGGATGCCGGTCGAGCCACACCAATTCGGGATATTTGGCAAAGTCGGGTATCAGCTCCATGTTGGTGTTTTGATAGCGCTCGGTAAAGATCCAACCAACGTGCGAGAACCAAAACCCGCGCTGCACGGGTGAGTGAACATCTTCCGGTTCGTCGGAATACCGGTGATGGTGGCGATGGGTGCCGGCCCACCACAACACACCGCTTTGCGCCGATGTTTGAGCCAGAAACGCGAGAATAAAACCGACAACACGGTTTGTTTTATAGCTGCGGTGCGCAAAGTAACGGTGAAAGCCGGCCGTAATGCCGAACATGCGAATAAAATAAAGCCCGACGGCAATTAAAACATCGGCGAGGTAAACGCCGGTCCAAATGGCGGCGAAGCACGCGAGATGGGCAAGCGCGAAGGGAATTGCATCGCCCATAACATAACGGTCACGAATAACATGATTTGTGGCGGCTCGATCAGCCGCCGTTTGAGAATAGGATTTCATAATGAAAGGCGCTCAAAACAGCCAAACAAAAGCGTTAAAAAAACAAAGGCTACAAAAATCTGCCCTTACGCTTCAGTATAACATGGGACCGGACGGCCGTCACTTCAATGGTGTTTTTTGCCGCCGAACCTCTCCCATGCGCGTACACAGCAAAAAAGCCTGCTTCAGCCCTTCGGCGCTGGCAATATTCTGACCGACAATATCGAACGCCGTACCGCTCGCCGGCGTCGTGATCGGCACCGGATGGCCGCCCGAAACGGTCACCCCCTGCTTGAGAACGCTTTGATCGCCGATGGTGGCTTTCATGGTTCTCTTCCCTTAACCGATAACTTCATCCTGAGGAGACCATTCGCCTTCTATCCTTCGAGACAGGCGCCCATGCACCTTCATCAGGATGAGGCGAATGGGTGTCTCGAAGGATGCCGCATAAACTGCGATCAACACGATCATAAACGAACTTATTCCGCCGCGAGACTGTCGCCGGCGAGCACTTTATCAATCAGCGCGATAGTTTCATCAATGCCATAAAGCGCAATGAACGAACCCATGCGCGGTCCTTGGCTCTGCCCTAGCAGAATCTCGTAAAGTGCTTGGAACCAAGCGCGCAGGTCCTTGAACGCACCGCGCTTGCCGATTTCATAAACTTGCGTCTGAATGTCTTCCGCCTTGGCATCATCCGGTAGCGCCTCCAAACTTTGGCGCAAATCTTCGAGGGCGACACGCTCGTCAGCACTCGGCGCGCGGTATTGTTTCGCCGGCTTCACAAAATCGCGGAAATAATTAACCGCATATTCGACGAGATGATCCAGTTTCGGCGAACTTTCCGGCGAGGCGTCGGGCGAATAACGCGAAATGAAATGCCAGATCACGGATTTATCTTCCGTGTTGCATACACTCGCGAGATTAAGCAGCACATTAAAGCTCAATGGCACATTGCCTTCGGGCGGATGGCCGGCGTGGATATGCCATGCCGGATTATTAAGCTTATCTTTCGGCTCTTGCTCTTGGAATTTGCCGAGATGGGAAAAATATTCGTCAACATTCTTCGGCACGACGTCGAAATAAAGCCGCTTCGCCGTTTTCGGCTTTTGATACATAAACAGCGCCAAACTTTCCGGTGGGGCGTAGCGCAGCCATTCCTCGACCGCGAGGCCGTTGCCTTTGGACTTTGAAATTTTTTCGCCTTTATCATCAAGAAACAGTTCATAAATAAAGCCCGCCGGCGGGTTGCCGCCGAGAATCCGGCAAATCTTGGAGGACAAGTTGACCGAGTCGGTCAAATCCTTGCCGCACATTTCATAATCGACATCAAGCGCTGCCCAACGCATCGCCCAATCGGCTTTCCATTGCAGTTTGCAAGCACCGCCCGTGACCGGCGTTTCGACCTTCTTGCCTGCTTCGTTTTCGTAAACAATCGTACCCGCGTCCACGTCGCGCTCAAGGATCGGCACCTGCAGCACGATTCCGGTATCGGGACACACGGGCAAAAACGGGCTATAGGTCGCCTGACGTTCCGCGCCCAATGTCGGCAAGATCACGTTGATCACCGCCTCGTATTTTTCGAGCACTTTTAGCAATACATCGTCAAACTCACCGGCCGCGTAACATTCGCTGGAGCTTTTGAACTCATATTCGAAACCAAATTCGTCGAGAAAGGATTTCAGCCGCGCGTTGTTGTGATGGCCGAAACTTTCGTGCGTGCCGAACGGATCGGGAATCTTGGTCAGCGGTTTACCGAGATGCTCGGCGACCATCTCCTTGTTCGGGATGTTGACGGGCACTTTGCGCAGGCCGTCCATATCATCGGAAAACGCAAAGAGGCGCGTCGGGATGTCGGTCAGCAGCGAAAACGCATGACGCACCATGGACGTGCGCGCAACCTCGCCGAAGGTGCCGATGTGCGGCAGGCCCGAGGGGCCGTAACCGGTTTCGAACAAAACGTACCCCTTCTCCGGAGTTTCTTCTTTGAGGTGCTTTAATACCGCACGGGCTTCGGCAAACGGCCACGCGTTGGCATGTGAAGCAAAATCACGCAAGTCAGTCATTCATGGTCCTTATTTCTTCCAAATCGGTTTACCGGAACCCGGTAAGCCGTATTGCTGCCACTTTCGGGTCACTTCCTCAATTATATTATCGCTCATACGAATCTTGCGCCCCCAGTCGCGTTTCGTCTCGGGCGGTAATTTGGCAGTCGCATCGATCCCCATTTTCGAACCAAGCCCGGATTCGGGCGAGGCAAAATCCAGATAATCAATCGGCGTGTTTTCGATCATGGTTACATCGCGCGCCGGGTCGACATTGGTCGAAATCGCCCATATCACATCATTCCAATCCCGCGCGTTAATATCATCGTCTACCACGATGACAAACTTGGTGTACATGAACTGACGCAGATACGACCATACCGCCATCATGATCCGCTTGGCATGACCCGGGTAGGCTTTCTTAATCGATACAACGGCGACGCGGTAGGAGCATGCCTCGGGCGGTAGCCAAAAATCTATGATCTCAGGAAATTGCTGTGTCAGCAGCGGCACGAATACATCATTGAGCGCTTCGCCCAACACGGACGGCTCATCCGGCGGACGGCCCGTGAACGTGGAGAGATAAATGGGCTCCTTGCGCATAGTGATCGCGGACACCGTAAACACAGGAAACGGCTCGATGGCGTTATAGTATCCCGTGTGATCGCCATACGGCCCTTCATCGCCATACTCTTCGAGCGACACATGCCCTTCGATCACGATCTCGGCTTCGGCCGGCACTTGTAGCGGGATTGTTTTACAATCAACGAGCGCTACTTTTTCACCGCGCAACAGACCGGCGAATTGATATTCGGATAAAGTATCGGGCACCGGTGCGACGGCGGCAATGATGGCACCGGGATCGGCCCCGATGACGGCGGCGGCGGGAATGGGCTCGTTATTCACTTCCTTCCAACGAGCATGGTGCTGCGCCCCACCTCGGTGCTTCAACCAGCGCATGTAGGTTTTGTTTTTGCCGACAATTTGCATGCGGTATATGCCGAGATTGAAAACATCCCGTTTATCGCCACCCGCTTGCCCCGCTTGCGGGCCTTGCGTCACCACCAACGGCCAAGTGATGACCGGCGCGGGCTCGTCCGGCCAGCAGCTTTGGATCGGCAACGTGTTGAGATCGATGTCACCCCCGGTCAAAACGACTTCCTGACACGGCGCACTCGAAACGGTTTTCGGCTTCATCGCCATGACGGTTTTTAGCATCGGCAGCATGGCGAAGGCTTCTTTCCAACCGCCGGGCGGTTCGGGCTGACGCAAAAACGCCAATGTTTCACCGAGGGCTTTTAATGCGTCCGGCTTTTTATCCATGCCGGCTGCAACGCGATCTACCGTGCCGAACAGATTGACCAGTACCGGCATCGAGGAACTTTGACCATTGGCACACGTGACATTTTCAAAAAGTACCGCGGGGCCTTTTTCGGCCAACAGGCGTGTTTGGATTTCCGTCATCTCTAGCACCGAGGATACGGGTTCGGTAACACGCACCAATTGGCCGTCACGCTCGAGCCGGTCGATAAAATCTCGTAAAGAACGGTACGCCATCGCAGAAACTTCACTCACAATACCTTGAGGCGCCCTTTAGAGCCCGAAGTCCATCTTACCGTCAAGCCCGTTACCCCCGATCAGGGCCTGAAAAGCATCAGAAAATCATAGGGTTTTGCCTGGTTCCGGGATGAAACACCGCATCTCGATGTCCATCAAGGCCATCGCCCACATTGTCTTAACGCGCGAAGACCGGTACTCTTCCGCGGGCGTCTTCAGGGAATATCACGCCAAAAAGACCGCCGATCGGACCCTCTTCAACACCATAACGATCAACCGACGAACCAAGCTATAGGGAAAAGATGGCCAAAAAGAAAACAGCGAAAAAGCCGGCAAAAAAATCCGCGAAAAAAACGAAAACACCGGTCAAGAAGGCGGCACGAAAATCGTCTAAAAATCCGGCGTCGCAAATTAATGCCGCGACCGAGCACGGCTTTCAACGGCTTATTGAAATCGGAATCGCCCTCTCCGCCGAGCGCAACCATGACCGGCTGATGGAGAACATTCTGATCGAAGCAAAAACCATCGCCAACGCCGATGGCGGCACGCTGTATTTGCTGAAAAATGAAAATCAACTCGAATTCGCGATCATGCGCACGGACTCGCTGAACATCGCCATGGGCGGCACGACAGGCAAAACAATCGACTTCCCGCCCTTGAATCTTTATGACGAAAACGGCGAGGCGAACATGGCGAATATCGCCAACTATGCGGCGATTACCAAAGAATCCGTCAACATCAAAGACGCCTATCAATCGCAAAAATTCGATTTTTCCGGCACCCGTAAATTCGATGAAGGCAGCGGGTATCGTTCAAAATCTTTTTTAACCGTCCCGCTCAAAAACCATGAAGGCGACGTGATCGGCGTGCTGCAGCTTCTCAACGCGCAACACCCGAAGACCGGTGAGGTCGTGCCCTTCTCAGAGCACATCCAGCCATTGATTGAAGCGCTGGCATCGCAAGCCGCTGTTGCGCTCGACAATCAACTGCTGTTGGAAGCGCAGCGTGTCCTGCTCGACTCCTTCATCGAGTTGATCGCATCCGCGATTGACGCCAAGTCTCCCTACACGGGTGGTCACTGCCAACGTGTGCCTGAGCTTACAAAAATGCTGGCTGGGGCCGCATGTGATGCGAAAGACGGCTCCTTCGCCGACTTCGATCTCAACGAAGAAGAATGGTACGAACTGCACATCGCTGGCTGGCTGCACGATTGCGGCAAGGTCACGACGCCGGAATATGTCGTCGACAAGGCCGTCAAGCTCGAAACAATTTTCAACCGCATTCATGAAGTGCGTACGCGGTTCGAGGTCGTCAAACGGGACGTCGAAATTGAATACCTGAAAAAACGGTTGGATGGCGACGGTGATCCGGCTGAGCTGGAAAAAGAAAAAGACGCGCGCCTCAAACAGCTGGATGATGATTTCGCTTTCATCGCCCAAACCAACATCGGCGGTGAGTTTATGGATGAGGAGAAAAAAGAGCGGGTCAAACAAATCGCCGAGATCAAATGGACCCGCACGCTCGACGACCGGATCGGATTATCTTACGACGAAGCGAAACGTTTTGAAAAAACACCGGCAAAATCATTGCCGGTTGAAGAGGGCCTGCTCGCCGACAAGGAGGAACACATCATCGAGCGTGAAAGTTTCGACCTCTTTAACGATGACAATCCTTACGGCTTTAAGATGGAAGTGCCGGCGCAGCAATACAACATGGGCGAAGTTTACAATCTCTGCATCGACCGCGGCACCCTAACGACCGAAGAACGCTTTAAGATCAACGATCACATCGTGCAGACTATCGTTATGCTCGATCAGCTGCCGTTCCCGAAAAATCTCCGCCGTGTCCCGGAATACGCCGGCGGCCACCACGAAACCATGATCGGCACCGGTTATCCGCGGCGATTGTCAAAGGACGACATGTCCATCCCGTCGCGCATCATGGCCATTGCCGATATTTTCGAAGCGCTCACCGCATCCGATCGACCCTATAAGGCACCGAAAACGTTGAGCGAAAGCATGAAGATCATGAACTTCATGAAGAAAGATCAGCATATCGATCCGGAATTATTCGACTTGTTCCTCACCTCGGGCATTTACAAAAAATACGCTGAACGCTTTTTGAAGCCGGAACAAATCGACGAGGTCGATATCGAACAATACCTCGGCTGATACCGGCATCATTGGAATGACACCAGATCAACATTACCGAGCGACGCAATACCCCTACAGCATTCCCGATTATTCTTTTGTGTTTGATCAGGGTGAAACCAAACCCGTCCGCACTAAAAACGAAATGCCGGATTTGACCGGACGCACACCGGTCATCGCGTGCGGCTCGAACTTATCCCACGAACGATTGCTGCAAAAATACGGTGAAAAAGCTGAACCCCTGCCGGTTATCCGCATACAATTAAATGATTTTGACACTGTTTATGCCGCCCACATTGCCCGTTACGGCGCCGTTTGCGCGACCCTACACCCCTCGCCCGGCACGACCGTTTCGCTCGCGATTAATTGGCTCAGCGAAACGCAATTGACCCGCATGCACGAAACCGAAGCCGATAATTATCACTACTGCAAACTCGGCAATTTAGAATTAACACCCGAGTTCGGCCCGTCACTGACGGAGGCTTATGCCTATATCGGCACCGCCGGCTGCTGGGCGCCGAACGAAAAACCGATCCCACTCGCGGCGGTTCGAGCGGACAACCGCCGATGGGAGGCGCACCATCAGGAAAGCGTTCAACAGTTGGCGCACCAACGGCTCGCACCGGACGGCACGCTTCGCGATTTTATCCACGCAAATATCAACGACGGGCAATCCCGCGAGACGCATGCGCGCATGCTGCAGCAAACCACGCAAACATTTTCTTATACATTTACCGAGGTATTGGAAATGGGCGTTCAGCCGGCCGAATGACCCGCTATAATCGCCGCGAGGATAATAAAGCCGAAATCGCGGTTCGTTTTAAACTTCACCAAACAGTCTTTCGCGTTATCGGTATCGACTTTCATGGCCTGCCACAGCAGGTGAGCAACGCCCAAGGCAAGCACAGCGAAATATGCCCAGTGCAGTTCGGCAAGCACGCCGGCAAGCGCTAACAACGCCGCCGTCACACCATAAAACCCAAAAAGCCAGACCCGGGTCTTGTCACCGAACTTAATTGCGGTGGACTTAACCCCGATCAGCATGTCGTCTTCTTTGTCCTGGTGGGCGTAAATTGTGTCGTAACCGAGTGTCCAAAACACGCCGGCGAAATAAAGCGCTACGGCCGGCGCGCCTAAACTGCCGTGCACGGCTGCCCATCCGAGCAACGCCCCCCAGTTAAACGTAAAACCGAGCACCAGCTGCGGCCAGTGAGTGACTCGTTTCATGAACGGATAAATTGCAATCAAGGCGACCGACATCATACCGACGGCGACCGTAAACGTATTGAACTGCAGCAACACCAAAAGACCAATGAAGAGTTGAAAGCCGAGAAAGGCTATCGCCTGGACTACCGAGATTTGACCGCTGGGAATGGGCCGCATGGCTGTGCGGGCGACACGGCCGTCGAAATCACGGTCCGCGATATCGTTCAGGGTGCACCCCGCACCGCGCATGACGACCGAACCGACCGCAAACAAGGCCAGCAGCCACACACTCGGCCAGCCGGGGCTGGCTAAGGCAACACTCCACCAGCAGGGAATCAATAGCAGCCAGGTGCCGATCGGCCGGTCGACCCGGGCTAGGCGCAGATACGGCTGAACGGCCGCCGGCGCATACCGGTCAACCCAGGTACCCTGCGGCATATCGGTGGCTGCACTCTTGACCATGTCTGACATGGATGAAAGTAATACGGGATTAACCCGTCTCAAGCAATTACCGGCCCCTGCCCGTTCGACGAATTAAGGAACCGCCTCATATGTATAAGGCCAGAAACAATGTCAGGCTTTACGTTTCGAGCGCTCTATCGGCAAACGGCCCAGTTGAATTGACCGCCGGACAACAGCACTATCTCGCCCAGGTCATGCGAATCAAAGTCGGCGATTCGATCCTGCTGTTTAACGGCTCAGACGGCGAATGGCGGGCCAGCATCAAAGCCATCAGCAAGAAAACATGCACGCTTCAAATTACCGAGCAAACCCGTGAGCAAGAAAAACCGTTCGATGTCTGGCTCGCATTCGCGCCGGTCAAAAAAACCCGCACCGATTTTATCGTCGAAAAGGCAACCGAAATGGGCGTTGAACGGTTGCTTCCTGTTTTCACGGATTTTACGGCGAGCAAACGCGTAAATACCGAGCGATTGCACACGATCGCCATTGAAGCCGCCGAACAATGCCACCGGCTCGATGTACCGGTCATTGATCCAGCACAAAAACTCGATGAAGTGATACAGCAATGGCCGGAATCGCGAACACTATTTGTGCTCGATGAGCTGGGACACGAAACAGGAAAAGCCGAACCCATACTTAATGTCCTTGAATCACCGGAATACAACACCGGCGCAAAGCCTGTCGGGTTTCTGACCGGGCCCGAGGGCGGATTCAGCGCCCAAGAACTTGACGGATTACGAAAACTGCCCTTTGTTAGACCGCTTACTTTGGGATCGAGAATCCTACGGGCAGAAACAGCCGTGGCGGCGGCACTCGCCTGTTACCGGGCAACCGTCGATAAGGCACGAATATGAACAACGATCCCGTCACCGATAAAGATATTTTACTTTGCTACATGCACGACGGTTGCAAAGCACCCGAAGCGTGGCGCATTGGCACCGAGCATGAAAAATTCGCCTATGACCTTGAGACACTGAAGCCGCTGCCTTACGAAGGGGAAAAAAGTATTCGCAACCTTCTTGAAGCTTTGCAGCGGTTCGACTGGGAACCGGTCCTCGAGAACGGCAACATCATTGCGCTTAAAAAAAGTGACGGCAGCTCGGTCACCCTGGAACCCGCGGGCCAACTTGAACTGTCGGGAGCTGCCGTCGAAACCATCCACCAAACCTGCTACGAAGTGAACCAGCACCTCAGTCAGGTTAAAACGGTCGCCCGAGAGATGGACATCGGATTTTTAGGCCTCGGTTATCAGCCTAAATGGCCGCGCACGGACATGCCGTGGATGCCGAAAGGGCGCTACAAAATCATGCGCGAGTACATGCCCAAGAAAGGCAGCATGGGTCTTGAGATGATGCAGGCTACCTGCACCGTGCAGGTCAATTTGGATTTCGATTCCGAAGAAACCATGATTCAAATGTTTCGCATTGCGTTGGCCTTGCAACCCATTGCGACGGCGCTTTGGGCCAATTCGCCTTTTAAAGAAAGCAAGCCTTCCGGATTTCTCAGCTATCGCAGCCACGTTTGGACCGATACCGATCCGGACCGCTGCGGCATGCTCGATTTCGTTTTCGACGACGATTTCGGCTTCGAACGGTACGTCGATTACATCCTCGATGTGCCGATGTATTTTATTTACCGCGACGGAAAGTACCTCGATGTCTCCGGCAAATCATTCAGGGATTATATGGCCGGTAAGCTCGACGGTTTCGAGGGCCAATACCCGACGATTAAAGACTGGGAAGATCATATGAGCACCGCGTTTCCCGAAGTGCGCCTCAAGAAGTTTCTCGAAATGCGCGGTGCCGACGGCGGCCCTTGGGCGCGGCTGTGCGCACTCTCGGCGTTTTGGGTCGGCTTGCTGTATGACGATGAAGCGCGAAATGCCGCCTGGGATTTGATTGAGGATTGGTCCGTCGAGGAAATTTCGGCCCTGCGCGATAACGTACCGCAAACGGCATTAAAAACCCCCTTTCGCAACCGCACGGTCCGGGAAATCGCGCTGGATGTTCTGCTGATTGCACGTAAAGGCCTAAAAAACCGTGCCCGGTTTGATTCCGCCGGGATGGATGAAACGCATTTTCTCAAGCCCATGAACCGCATTGCCGAATCCGGCTTCACTCCGGCGGAAGAATTGCTGTCGGCGTACGAACACCGCTGGGAACAAAACGTCGATCCGGTTTTCTTGGAATATGCGTATTAGTCGCGCAAATCATCTTGTCCACATTATTTCTGGCGAACACTTAGAAAGTCCCTATATTCCGGACCATGACCGCCCTTATCTCCATCACGAATTTATCGAAAACCTACGATACCGGATTTGCCGCCCTTAAGGGGATCGATTTGGATATCGAGAAAGGTGAAATCCTGGCTTTACTCGGACCGAACGGTGCGGGCAAAACGACACTGATCAGCATCATTTGCGGGATCGTCAGTCCGTCGACGGGCAGTGCCACGATTGGCGGCCACGATATCATCCGCGATTACCGCATTACCCGCGAGATGATCGGATTGGTGCCGCAGGAACTGACGACGGATGCGTTCGAGACTGTTTGGGCCACGGTGTCGTTCAGCCGCGGACTTCACGGCAAAAAACCGAATCCGGCGCACATCGAAAAAGTCCTTAAAGACCTCTCGTTATGGGACAAGAAAGACAATAAGATGATCACCCTCTCGGGCGGCATGAAACGCCGGGTCCTGATCGCCAAGGCCTTATCGCATGAACCCGATATCCTTTTCCTTGATGAGCCCACTGCCGGTGTCGATGTCGAGTTACGTAAAGATATGTGGCGGCTGGTCAACGATTTACGCGCTTCCGGCGTCACCATCATCCTGACGACGCACTATATCGAGGAAGCCGAAGAGATCGCCGATCGGATCGGCGTGATCAATCATGGCGAGTTGATTTTGGTCGAGGAAAAATCCGCGTTGATGAACAAACTCGGCAAAAAACAGCTGATCCTCGATTTACAGCAACCCCTCACCTCGATCCCGGCAACACTCGATTCGTTTGGCCTCGAACTTGCCGCCGATGGCGAACAGTTGATTTACACCTACGATACGCAAGCCGAACGTACCGGCATCACCGCGTTGCTCGGTGGCCTCAGCGAGGCCGGTATTTATTTTAAAGACCTGAACACGACGAAAAGCTCTCTGGAAGATATTTTCGTCGACCTGGTGAGGAAGCCCGAATGAACATTCAAGCGGTCAAAGCGATTTATAAGTTTGAAATGTCACGCGCTCTGCGGACCCTGTTTCAAAGCCTTGTTTCGCCGGTCATTTCGACGTCGCTTTATTTCGTCGTGTTCGGTTCGGCCATCGGTTCGCGCATTACGGACGTCGAAGGCGTTTCCTACGGCTCGTTTATCGTGCCGGGCTTGATCATGCTCTCGATCCTTACACAAAGCGTTTCAAATGCATCCTTCGGTATCTTTTTTCCGAAATTCACCGGCACGATTTACGAACTGTTGTCCGCACCGGTTTCGTATTTCGAAATCGTGCTCGGCTACGTCGGCGCGGCGGCGACAAAATCGATTATCCTCGGGCTCATCATCCTGGGGACGGCTGGTTTGTTCGTTCCCATACAACTAGCGCATCCATTTTGGATGCTGCTGTTTCTGGTGCTCACGTCCGTTACCTTCAGTCTATTCGGCTTCATCATCGGCATTTGGGCCGATAACTTCGACAAGTTGCAACTGATCCCGCTTTTGATCATTACGCCACTGGTTTTTCTCGGCGGCAGTTTTTATTCGGTCAGCATGCTGCCGCCGGTGTGGCAAACCGTGACGCTGTTCAACCCGATTTTGTATTTGATCAGCGGCTTTCGCTGGAGCTTTTATGAAATCGCCGACGTGACCATCGCAACAAGCCTGTTGATGATCATGATTTTTCTCGCGATTTGCCTCGTAACGGTTTGGTGGATTTTAAAAACCGGCTATAGGGTGAAGCAATAATAAAGAAATATCCGTATTTGTTGGCGTTTTGCGTGTTATGATCTAGGCATGAACACCACTCCGGATCTCAGCAACGGCTTTTCCCGCG
>Ga0181593_10002599_pt1 | contig 16668 bp, 13 predicted proteins | sample 071ome_19_FD_133756 | JGI IMG/M metagenome (GOLD analysis project Ga0181593, IMG submission 133756) | Coastal salt marsh microbial communities from the Groves Creek Marsh, Skidaway Island, Georgia - 071413AT metaG (megahit assembly) | ecosystem: Environmental > Aquatic > Marine > Intertidal...
AAGCCGCCGCTTCTCTTCGAAATTCACCAAGCTCTTCAAACGTTTTTGGCAGGTTGCCCGATTGTTCAGCCGCTGATATCATTAATCGCTCAGCAGACTCTAAAAAAGCGCCCTCATTTTCGACGGCCTCTCTCCAAGTGCTTCCCGATTCCATCCGCTGAATGAGTCTGCTTCGGACATTATTGGGGAGGGACCCCGCTAGCCTAACGGCGTCAGCCGGACTAAATCCCGACTTCAACGCATCTGAAAGGCTCAGAAACCATGAGGAAACTTTTCTATCTGAAAATCGGGCCATTGTTGCAACTTTGATTAATGCGGTCGGCCCGTCCTCGCTTCAATCGCTAAAGCAGGGATTCGACTCAACCATTACTGGCCTGACCGTAGTAGGCGCTCGAGCCGTGCTTCCTCAAGTAATGCTTGTCGAGCTGGGCCTGCGACAGTGGCGCCGCATCGGGATTCAAAGCCAGCGTCTTTATAGCCATCTCAGCTATGACTTCCAAGGCGTAGGCCGTTTCTACCGCTTTTTTCCCAGAGAAACCCCAAACGAAAGGGGCATGCCCGTGAAACAGGGCGCCGTTGATCTCGTTTTCGTCCAAATCTTCGAAAAGCTCCACGATGACATTGGCGGTCTCCCATTCATAATGCCGCCTAATCTCTTCTTTTGAAATCGGCCTGGTTACAGGAACTTCCCCGTAAAAATAGTCGGCATGCGTTGTCCCGAAACAGGGAATCGCCATTCCGGCCTGGGCAAAGGCTGTAGCATTTCGCGAATGGGTATGCGCCACCGACTTTATGTCACTAAACGCTTGATACAGTTTCAGGTGCGTAGGCGAGTCGGAAGACGGTCGCAATGAACCTTCGATCTTGGCCGCCTCTAGATCCAGATTGCTCTCATCGTCCGGAGTAGAGTCCAGTCTCAGCACGACAATATCTTCCGGCTTTAAGACATCATAACCCACGCCACTCGGCTTAATCGCCATCGCTTCACGGTCTCGATCCACAATGGATACGTTCCCGAACGTCAGGTCGACAATCCCCAGTTTTGGCAATTCCCTGTTAGCTTCGTAGCACTCTTCTTTCAACGACGCGTATATGCTCATGAAATGATAATTTAGATGACAACGGTTAGGAATTTGTCGCTCGCGCTCCCTCCTTGATGGAAAAAAGATTTTTCATGACGCCTCCCAGGCTCTCTTCAGACACCCCGCCAAATGCGTCATGCAATTGCTTGTACAGCTGGAAAAGCTTGTCGTAAACCGCTTGAGACGCCGGATTCGGTTTGTAACTGACATCCTTCAATCGAGTCATCTTGGCTTGGGCCGTTTCAAAATCATCATAGCCCCCAATTTCGGAACCGGCCAGAACGGCCGCTGAAACCGCCGAGCCCAGGGCGCAAGTTTGCGAGCTGCCGGAAACGAGCATTTCCCGTCCCGTAATATCGGCGTAGATTTGCATCAGCATGGGATTCTTCTCCGCTATACCGCCCGCGCAAACAACCCGCCTCACCGGCACTCCATACTCCTCGATTCGCTCGAGGATCATTCTAGCGCCAAATGCAGTTGCCTCGATAAGCGTACGATAGATCTCCGCTTGCGTAGTGTGAAGGGTTTGACCGAGCAGAAGTCCGCTCAACAAGGGATCCACCAACACAGTCCGATTGCCGTTATTCCAATCTAGAGCCAAAAGGCCCGATTCGCCAGGAGCCAAATTATCGGCTTCTGTCGTCAAAGAAGCATGAGTATCCGGATCGCCCTTACAAACCGATTTGACAAACCATGCAAATATGTCGCCCACGGCGGACTGTCCGGCTTCGATGCCATAATAACCTGGAAGAATAGCCCCTTTGACAATGCCGCAAATACCGGGAATGTCGGCGACTTCCTTATCGGCTCGCACCACCCCGCAATCGCAAGTCGAAGTGCCTATCACCTTGACCAGCGTTCCCTCGTCAACCCCGGCTCCAATCGCTCCGTAGTGAACGTCAAACTCGCCTATGGCAATCGCGATTCCTTCCGGCAGCCCCAAACGATCAGCCCACTCTGGACAAAGTTCCCCCGCTTTCTCGCTAGCGTCATAGGCTATCTCATACAGGCGATCCCTGAGATCCGCCAATTTCGGGTCCAGCATCGCAAGAAATTCCTTGTCTGGCAATCCGCCCCAATCATCCGCATAGAATGCCTTGTGGCCCGCTGCGCAAATCCCTCGCTTGACCGCTTTCGGATCGGTAACTCCGGCCAGAACAGAGGGAATCCAATCGCAGAGCTCCACCCAACTGTTGGCAGAGGCAAACACTTCTGAATCGACCTTTAAGCAATGCCAAATCTTCGACCAGAACCACTCGGAAGAGTAAGTGTTGCCGCATTTCGCCAAAAAATGGGGGCGATGCTTCCGGCCCAAATCCGTAATTCTCGCAGCTTCTTCCACGCTGGTATGGTCTTTCCACAACCAGCATTCAGCAGCTAGCCGTCCTTGGAATTTCGGTTGCATCGCTAAGGCCTGATTCGTCGAATCTACTGGGATCGGGCTCGATCCGGTCGAATCCACCCCGATGCCAATTACCTTGTCCGGAGCAAATTGATGATCCGATTGACCAGCTTCGGCAATGGCATGCCTTGTAGCCGACTCCAAACCAGCAATATAGTCGCCGGGGTGTTGCCGGGCTAGATTGTGATCGCTAGGATCCAGCAAGATCCCTGATTTTCCTGAAGGGTATTCGAAAACCGAGGAGCCCACCTCCATTCCATCCGAACATCGAACGACGATGCTCCGAACTGAATTCGTACCGTAGTCTATTCCAATCGTGTAAGCCATGGGCAGTTTACTTAGATAAAACGGCCGTTCTAGGTCTCTACCCGACCAAAGTAAAAGCCTTTATCAGCGCAAAAGCGACGTTCGCTGGAGCAATTGTAATTTCCCGGCTATTCAATATAGGAAACGCGCCATTCAATTTGCCTATACCCGACGATCCGAGACGGAAATTTACGAGCCACCCGCCAGACCGCGCTCGGATGCTTCTGCAAATTCAATGAAGATTTTTGCCTCTTCTGAATCGGCAATGTCGCTTTCCCTGATAGCAGCCATAGCCTGCTGCCGATTGAGACCTTCTCGATAGAAAGTTCGAAACAAGCGTTTCACGATGCTGATTTGCTCGGAATCGAAGCCATTTCGCTCAAGCCCCACTTTATTAAACATCCGAATCTTTGCCGGATGCCCATCGCCCAGCATAAAAGGCGGGATATCCTGCTCTACTTTAGCGCAACCTCCAATAAAAGAATAGCGACCGATATGGCAAAATTGGTGGATCGCAGTACCCCCTCCACCAACACCCACGTAATCCTCGACGACAACGTGCCCCGCGAAGGTGGCCCCGTTGCTGGCAATCAGGTGGTTTCCGATGCGACAGCAGTGCCCGACATGACAATACGCCAAAAACAGATTGTCATTCCCGATCTCCGTATACTCGCCTTCGTTGGTGGCCGCGTTTATAGATACATACTCTCGGATCACGTTTCGATCGCCTATTCGCGTTCCCGGAGCCCCCCCTTGAAACTTCAAATCCTGGGTTTTCATCCCCACGCTCGCGAAAGGATAAATTTCACAGGATTCGCCGATCTCCGTATTTCCCCAAATGCTAGCCTGATGCCAGATCTTCGTGTGGTCGCCGATTTTCACTTCCGGACCGACTACGGAGTAAGCTCCAACCTGGACGCCCTCGCCGAGCTCCGCTCGGGGATCGATTATAGCTGTGGGATGCGCTTCAACCGCCATAGTGAATTGATTGTATCCAGTTAATCAGACATCCGCTTCTTTGTCGACCAGCATGAATTTCAGTTCTCCAGACGAAGCCACTTTGTCTCCAACTGAACAGGTCGCTTCGGCTGTGCCGATCTTCCCCCGCATAATTTTGGTTAGCTTGACATCTATTTTGAGTTGGTCGCCGGGAATGACTTTATTGCGAAATTTGACCTTGTCGATACTCATGAAAACAGCCGTCATCCCCTCGTTTTTGGTCACCCGAAGCATCAGGATACCCGCTGCTTGCGCCATGGCTTCGATTTGCAGCACCCCTGGCATGATTGGCTGACCTGGATAGTGGCCTTGAAAATACTCTTCGTTGATCGTGCAATTCTTTATGGCTGTGAGTTCATTGTCGCCTCGAAACTCGATCACCCGATCCACCATAAGCATCGGGTAGCGGTGGGGAAGCGTTTCGATCACTCGCCGGATATCCAGTTCCGTTTCCGTTTCGACGACAATCTTTCGGCTTTCGCTCGCTTTCTTAGCATGCCCTTTTTCGAGCTCATCCATGCGCTCATGAAGCTTTTTCGTCAGCTGGGAATTAAGGGCATGCCCTGGGCGAACAGCTATAATGTGAGCCTTCAATGGCTTGCCCAGCAGGAAGATATCCCCTACGACATCCAATATCTTGTGACGCACGAGCTCATCCTCGAAACGCAAGGGCTCCTTGGATAAGATTTTATCTCCCTTAAGAACGATCGCGTTTTCCAAACTTCCGCCCTTGATCTTGCCGAGCTTTATGAGCTCCTCAATATCTTCGAACACAGTGAAGGTCCGAGCAGCTGCAATTTGCGCGGAAAAGACTTCCGGGTCAATATCGAGTGACAGGTGCTGAGTATGTATTCCTCGATCGTCCGAGGATGTACACGTAACTTTAAATCCATCGTAGGGAAGCGCGATTAGCGAAGAATTTCCCTGGGAAACGGAAATTGGCTTATCGAGAGAAAACACCTCGCGCTCCGCCTCTTGCTCCACGGGCTCGCCCTCGAGAATCATATTCACATAGGCTCGAGCCGAACCGTCCATTATGGGAGGCTCGTTGGCATCCATCTCGATCACCACATTATCGATTCCCATCCCATGCAAGGCCGCCATCACATGCTCCACCGTGTGAACCTGAGAATGGCCTGTCTTCAAGGTGGTGTTGCGAACGAGGTCGCCCACTTGGGAAATGTGGGGCTTAAATTCCGGCTTCTCGTGCAAGTCTACACGCCGAATGACGACCCCATGGTTCTCTGGAGCGGGCTTAAGGGTGAGTCGAGAGTTATTTCCGGTATGCAGGGCAGGACCATTGATGGAAACTTCTCTCAGGATGGAGCGCTGCTTCATGGGGATGGCTTAGTGGCGCCTATCCTCGCAAATGACAAGCATGGAGATTCCTGGGCCAGAGCGATGAACCCTCTTGTTGACAGCAAACCGATTAGCGTCTACTCCCCATTTTTTCAATCTACTCAATCCATGCCAAGTGCTTTAGACCTCCGAAAGGGTAACGTCATCAATTACAACGGGAATCCCTGTCTGATTCTGGAGTCCCATCACCGAACTCCCGGCAAAGGACAGCCAGTCGTGCAAACAAAGATGCGCAATCTGTCTACGGGCCGATCAGCAGACGTGCGGTTCCAGTCGACCGAGAAGGTCGAATTGCTGATGACCGAGCGTAAAAACCTCGAGTTCAGCTACGAAGATCGCGGAGTGTATAATTTCATGGATCTAGAGACTTACGAGACCATTGAGCTCCAACCCGACATTCTTGAAGACGCCGTCGATTTCATGGTTCCCAACACCGAGTACGAAATTCTATTCGTCGATGGCAAACCTGTGCAGCTAATCCTCCCTTCAACGGTAGAGCTCAAAGTTATCGAGTCGCCCGAAGGCATTCGGGGCGACACTGCCAGTAATGTCCAAAAACCCGCTAAGCTGGAAACGAACCTGACCATACAAGTTCCTCTCTTCATCAAAGAAGGGGAGGTTATAAAGGTAAATACGAGCGACAAAAGCTATTCCGGCAGGAGCTAAATCAGCGGCGATTAGCGAGAACACCGGCATTGTTGACGCCTCCAATATTTGGAGGCGTTTTCTTATCGGCCCTATGCGTCCGATAGAACCTTTGAGAACTACGGAATCAATCTTCTACGCAACGCGCTCAACGATAAGCGGTGGCGGTGTCGGCCGTTTAGGCGCAAGACGGTAAGCCGCCTTGAAATATTCGAGGGCTTGCTCGAGTTTGGCCTCATCATTATAGTGAATCATCATAAGCGGCTCGCCCTGCTTGACTTGAGTACCCACTTTTTTGATCTCCGAAACGCCAACTGCGTAATCGATATTGCCTTTCTCATCGGCCCCTGCTCCTAGCAAGTGAACCCCTTTGGCAATCTGCGAGGCGTTGATGGTATGAACGTATCCACGCTTTGGAGCCGGCAACTTTCGGATGTGTTTAGCTACCGGAAATTTCTCCGGATCGTCGATGTAGCTCGTATCTCCGCCTTGAGCAGCAATGATTTCCTTGAGCTTCTCCAAAGCCGTTCCGTCTTCGATGTGACGCAGCACGGTTTGCTTGGCTGAAAGCGTCGAACCGGCCACCCCTGCCAAGCGGACTATCTCCATACCCAGCTTCAAAACGAGTTCTTTCAAATCTTCGGGACCTTCGCCCTTGAGCAAATCAATGGCCTCCTTGAGTTCTAGCGACGTGCCAACCGTATCGCCCAACGGCTGGTTCATATCCGTCACCAAAGCCACGCAGCGACGCTTCATGGAACGACCCACCCGCGTCATCGATCGAGCCAATTGCTTCGCCTGTTCGAGGTCGCGAATAAAGGAACCGTTACCCCATTTAACGTCGATCACCAGTCCTTCCGCCCCTTCCGCGAGTTTCTTGGAAAGGACGCTGCCAGTAATCAGCGGCAAGCTCGGAATCGTCGCCGTTTTCTTACGCAATTCGTAAAGTTTCGCATCCGCGGGCGCGAGCTCCTCGCCCTGCCGCACCATGGCGCCCCCAACTTTTTCCAATTGCTCGATGAATGCATCGATCTCCATAACCGGATTGAACCCCGGAACCGCACTGAGCTTGTCCAATGCGCTGACGGCGAAATCTTGATCTACACTACCCATCATTGGCAGCACAATTCCGCTAGCCACCGCCAGAGGCACGAGCACGAGCGATGTTTTATCCCCCACGCCACCTGTTGAGTACTTGTCGATCTTAGGTTTGGCAATGTGCGAAAGATCGATCACTTCCCCCGAAAGCATCATTTCCTCTGTAAGAATGGCCGTTTCCTGAGCTGACATACCCTGGAAAAATATCGCCATCGCAAGGGCGGCCATCTGGAAATCCGGCATTTCCCCATCTAAAATGGAGTCAATTATGTACCTGATTTCCTCCTTAGAGAACTCTTGCCCATCTCGCTTCTTCTCGATGAGATAGGCATAGCTCGGTTTAATGAATCTGCGTGTGCTTAAGGTTTTTCTAACCATTAGAGGATTGCTAAAACGTGCGTTGCTAAAAACAGGACACTGAACGACATCAGCTTGCATGAGAATAGCTCAGGCACTCCAAGTTCGTTCAGCACGATTTCAAAGCTAGCGGAAACGGTGTTAAAACGATTTTCGTGGATGCGTTTCGCCTGAGCGACCACCAATTTTGAAGGCGCTATTATGCCACACGTGTCAAGACCCCTGATGCAAGCGATTTAACAGGGTTAACCCTTACGTTTTGAGCCATTATTTGCTCAACCATCTTTCCCGGCAAGTTTTGATCTAGATTATCGATCATCGAACAGACAATGCGCTTGCTCAGCAACCGAGTCGCTCTTTTATTCCGCCTTCTCTATGCAAGACTGGTTCGACGTCGCGAAGAAACTCGAAGTTCACGCTCTGGAGGCAGCGAAAAGGGCTAAGCTGGATACCGACGTTTTTACGCCCGATGTTAATCCAGCGGATCCAAGATTTGGTGACGCTCAAATCAACGGAGCCCTCCCCTACGCGAAACTCCTGAAAACGAATCCCAGAGAGATTGCTCAGCTACTCGTCTCTCACATTGAGGAAGACTCGGAAATAGCGAAGGTGGCCGAACTCAGCATCGCCGGACCGGGATTCATTAACCTCCGATTCAAAAGCGCGTTCTCCCTCAAGTGGCTTCAAGCCTTTTCCACGGAAGAGGATTTTCGGGCTTCCGCATCGCGGATTTACGCTGGCGAGCGGGTTATCGTCGACTACGGCTCGCCTAATACTGCCAAGCAAATGCACGTAGGCCATATCCGCTCGATCGTGATCGGAGAAGCTATTTGCCGACTTCTCGAGTTTTGCGGGGCTTCGGTCACGCGTGACAATCACATCGGCGACTGGGGGACGCCTTACGGAAAGCTGTTCTACGCTTACAAACGGCACTTGGACCCATCCGCTCTAAAAGACGATCCCTTGGGCGAGCTGGAAAGACTCTACAAACTTGGAAGCCAATTAGCCAACGACGACGAAGCCGTCCTGGAAGAATGCCGGGAAGAGCTGGTTAAGCTCCAATCGGGCGACCCGGACGCGATTGCTCTTTGGGAAAGGGTTAACGAATTAAGCATCGATGGGCTAAAAGAGATCTACGATTTACTCGATGTACACTACGATACCTACTTGGGAGAGAGCTTCTACCGGGATCAGGTCGAGCGGGTCTACCAGGAATTAGAGGAAACAGGGCTAGCCGGGGAAAGCGAGGGGGCCCTCGTCGTATTCCACCCAGAACATAAGCGCTACGCGAAACAGCCCTTTATCATACGCAAATCGGACGGAGCCAGCAACTATGCTACCACCGATTTGGCCACCATGCTCTACCGGCAGGAGAGTCTCGAGGCTACCCGAATCGTAATCGTAACGGACGATCGCCAAAAAGACCACTTCGAGCAACTGGACCTAACCACAAAAAAGTGGTTCGACCGAACCCAGCGATCCCGACCTGATTTTCGGCATGTAATGTTCGGAAAAATCATGGGCGATGATGGCAAGCCTATCAAATCCAGATCTGGCGATCCCATTCGCCTCAAGGACCTAGTCTACGAATCGATCGATCGCGCCTATGCCATCGTAAGGGAGAAGAATCCTGATATGGCCGAAGATGAATTACGGCAAATCGCCACGACCGTGGGCGTTAGCGCCATCAAGTACGCGGATCTCTCCCCAAATCGGACAAGCAACTACGTTTTTTCGTGGGAAAAGCTGCTTTCTTTCGAAGGCAATACGGCTCCCTATCTGCTCTACGCGGCCGCCCGCATAAAAAGCATCTTCCGGAAAGCAGGAGCCTCGGCAGAGATTGACGAATCCGCGGCTACACCCTTCGAAACTGACGAAGAAATGGCTCTGGCCCGAAAAATCATGGAAATAGTGGGAGTCCTCCAGTCGACGATCGAAACGCTGCGGCCCCACATTCTTTGCACCTACTTGTACGAGCTAGCCGGCGCTTTTAGCGCGTTTTACAATGCCAACAAAGTGATCGTCAACGATACAGGGACAAAAACGCGGCGGCTCATCCTCTGCAAACGGTCGCTGTTGGTATTGAAAATCGGCTTGTCCTTGCTGGGCATCAAAACGCTGGAACGCATGTGATGCCCTTCGCGAAAAGAATATAAATTCCAGTCTGAGTAGAGCCTTGGCTTTATCTAAAAATGCCCCTTTTCAGTAGCCAAAACGGTCCTACCCAATCTGCAGCCCATAATACGTTCCCATAACTTGACTTTTCGCTCAAGTAGCAAGACTCCTTACCCGAAAATCGTACTGATGCGAGAATACTACGTAAGAAAAAAGGGCGACGAGGAAGCGAGTGGTCCTTACAACCTCGACCAGATCACCTCACTGATCGAGGCCGGAAAGCTTGATAAGGAAGCTTACGTATACGACATCGACAAGGAGGCGTGGATACCCATCGAGGAAAACGAAGAGCTAAGGGAGATCCTCTACCCGCAAAAAACGAAGCTCTCGCTACAGGTTGAACCTGAGGAAACCGAGGAGGAAGCGAGAGAGCAGGAAAAGGCCGAGAAGAAAAAGGCGAAAGGTGGCGAGGAGAGGAAGAAGTCGATCTCCGTTACTGAGATGCTCGCCCAAGCAGAAGGCCGCAATGATTCAGGAGGCCGTTCTCCAGTCGAAAAGCGGGCACGGTCCGCCTTCATTGGCCTGCGCTTCACCACCCTGTTTATTCTCGGAGCCGCGGTAAGCATGATTTTCTTGGAGTGGGATCTGGTCAAAACCGCTAATGCTCTGCAAATGTTGCAGAGCCCTTACTTCGTCTTCGCCGTAATCGATATTGTTCTCGGCATTATCCTTCTCTTGCAAGTTACGGAAATTTATCCGCTCGTAAGACTGCGAGCAGCCATCGGCCTCGGCACCTTGAGCATACTCTTTCTAACGAGTGGCGATCACCTCCTCGCTATCGCCAATGGCGTACTCTGCATCAGCATCTATTTTTGCACCGCTACCTTGAGCATGCCTAAGGTGATACCATTCTGCATCACCGGCATTGTCGGCCTGGCTGGCTACATTACGCTCGTCATCCTCCCGATTTTCTCGTAAACAGGCGTCATTCAAAAAGGCGCCTCATGAACCCGTGGATAGCCCGACTCATTGCCCACAAGAACCGCATCCGAAATCGGATGTGGAAAACCGCCATTGCCGATGCCCACCGCAGCGAGCGAGCCCTCTATGCCGCTTTGCGAGTGGTCTCCCTCACCTGGATAGGGATCAAGGAAAACCGGCTCATTAATCGGGCGGCAGCCCTAAGCTTTAGCTCTTTGATCGGGCTCATCCCGATGACGGCGATCATGATCCTCGTTTCCGGGTTTGCTCTGGAAAAGACCGATCCCGATCTAGTGGTTAATAATATTTATAAAGGAATCAGCTATATTGCTCCCCAATTAGCCAGCTTAGAAGAATTCACCAACGAGGATGCATCCGTTGGAGAGGAAAGCCGAGCCCAGCTCAAGAGCTACATCGAGAAATTTGTCGATGCCAGCCAATCGGGAGCGGTCGGAATCAGTGGTATCATCGTTCTTATTTTGATCGTGGTTCAACTGTTCTCCTCGATCGAAGGCGCCTTGAACGATATCTGGGGCGTCAATCGGGGAAGAAGCTGGATTCTCCGCGTGGGCACCTACTGGACGGTGATCACCCTGGGTACCGTCCTGGCTGGAACCGGTCTGGCCCTACTAGCAGCACAAGCCCTGAAATGGAGCGATTTCGCGGCAAATTTGCCCGATGTAGTAGCTCTGGAGACATTGATAAAGTGGGTTTCAAAGATGGGCAGCTTCCTAATGCTCTGCACCGTACTGGCCTCCTTTTACAGATTCATACCCAACACAATCGTCACTTGGCGGGCCAGCTTCATCGGGGCGATTTGCGCCTTGGGTCTAATAGGAGCGAACAATCTAGCCGCTTTCACTCTTTACTCAAATCGCGTGCAGCTAGACCAAACCCTTTATGGCTCGCTGGCTATCGTTCCCGTGCTCATGTACGGGATGTACTTTTTTTGGCTCTTCATTCTGTTGGGGGGACGGGTGTCTTATGCCGTGCAAAACGCCCACTTTAAGAGTGACAATATCGCTTGGGATAAGCTGAGCTTCGCATCCAAAGAGAGTATCTCGCTCCTTCTCTTCGCCACCATCTGCCGGCGCTTTCGGGATTGCCAACCCGCTTTGAGCGGACGCGAGCTCGCGGAAATCTCTAAACTTCCTACCCAATACGTGAATGCCAGCCTTATCAGGCTAGGCGACTTGCATTTGGTTTCTTCCATTCCGCCTGACGCAGGCGAACCGTTTCAAAATTATAAATATCAGCCCGCTCTTCCCTTGGATAAGATCGAGCTGATCGACTTCAAAGACCGCTTTGAAGGGCATGGGAAAATGCCTGACGAATCGCTGTTCGACGACTACGATCCAGTCGTAAAACGGTTTCACGAGTCATTGGCCCAAGCCCAGAGATCCGCCCTCAGCGACTTGACTATGGAAGATGTTATCGATCTCGCTGACGAGTCGAATCGGTCCGATGACCTGAACTCGAATCCGACAAATCCAAACGAACCATCACCCACTCTATAGGCGACCCTCGAGGAGATGGCAGGGGGCCATGGGTAAGCCTCCCGGCATTATAGGTCGAAACCAGGCCGTTTTGCCAATTGACAGGCGACCTCGCCATCCTAACTTAGCCCTTCCAAGATTGCCAAACAACCCATGATTTCCTGGCTTCAAACCAATCTGCAAAAGCACTTTCGCTTTCTATTCGTCATCCTTCTCGGAGTCGTAATCGTCGCCTTCGTATTCACGATTGGAGCGGCTCCCGGTATCGGCGACGGCCGTCAGAACATTCCCAATTTGAGATTCTTCGAGGTCGAGCTAACCACCGATTCGCAGCGTCAACAGTTTTTCAACGAAGCCTATTACAGCTCGCTGCTGAGCGGCGCCCCCATGAACCAGCAACAGCTCAATCAATACGCCTTCAACCGAGCCGCCGCCCTGCATTTGGCTAACATTCACAATCTTCCTGGACCCAATACCGAACAGTTAACGGACCATATACAAGGCTTAGGGATGTTTTTGGGACCCGACCAAACATTCAGTCGCGATGCCTACTCGCGTTTTCGGGACGAAATTCGGGCCTCTGGTCAAATAAGCGAAGGCCAGCTTTCGCGGATCATGGAGGCCGACTTCCGAGTCAACAAAGTATTCGAGACGCTTTCCGGACCGGGCTTCGTCTTGGAATCCGAAGTGATAGAGGAGCTCAAGCTGGATCAAACCCTCTGGTCCGTTGCCGTGGCCGAACTTGATCTTAATGAATTCGAACCGGAAATCGACGATTCCACCGAGAAGCTCGAAGCCTTCTTTGCCCAGAACAGCTTTCGCTACGCCGCTCCCGCCCGGCGCTCTATTGCCTACCTGGAATTTAGGGCTCTCGACAATATGAGCAAGGTGGACGTCGAGGACTCCGATCTAAAAAACTACTACGAACGGAATCGATCGCGCTATACGAAAACGGTCGAAGCGGAAAAAAGCGGAGAAGATCAGGCGAACGAGGCTGAGTCTGGTGCAACCCAGACCGTCCAGCTAACCTTCGAGGAAGCTCGCGACCAAGCCGAATTTGATTACAAACTAGAGCAAGCCCGCCAAATTAGCCGTAAAATGGCTGAATCGATAGGCTTAGCCATTGTCGAGCTGGACAATGCTACCGATACTTCGGAATCGCTTACACTCGAACGTATCGAAGCTCTAGCCGAGAACAGAAGTATCCAAGTTAAACGTACCACTCCATTCGCCAGAAATGAAAGACCTCTAGGTCTTAACTGGAGCCAAAACCTGATCGCCACCTCATTTCAATTGACGGACAGCTACATTTACTCTCAGCCCATCATCGAAGGAGACACTACGTACATACTATTGCTAGAGAACGAGAATCCTGAGTTCGTTCCCTCGTTTACGACTGTCGAAGCCCGCGTCAAAGAGGACTACATCGAAGAGGAGTCGCGGCGACTGCGAACAGAACATGCCAACACGCTGGCTTCTGAGCTTGATGGCCTCGGCGTAGCCGAATTCAAAACCGACGCGGAATCCAAAGGGATGACCATTTCCGAATTCTCGAAATTCAAGCGACGCGATACCGTCGAAGGCCTCGACTCCGGTCTCATTTTTTCCATTACCAATCTTGGTGTTGGCGATGTATCTAACGCAACCATACGCGAAGACAAAGGTTACATTGTTCAGGTAGTCGGGAAAGAAATTCCAGAGATCGACTCGTCCGACGAAGACTTTGAAACGCGAATGGCAGCGCTTTCTGGAAACTACGAGCGCTACGCGGTCGCTCAGTACATCAGTAAATTGGCAAACGACGAACTGATAAGAGCAGGTCTAGCGTCTGCTCCAAATTAAGAGCGAACCGAATGCCTTTGAAGCGATTTAGGCCCGTCTCCGGTAACTGCAAGCTATGCCACGGCGAGCTTGAACTGAGCCTCGGCGGGAATTCTGAATGGCCACGCGACTGCCCGAAATGCGGTCAAATCATCGAGCCCATACAATCCCTTGCCGCTCCCCCGCCCCGCCTTGCCCGAAAACCCAGTCCGACGGAGGCGAAAGCTGCCGGCTTCCAAGTTTATAAGCGGTTGGGAAAAGGCGAATACGAGAAGCAATAATCGCCATCGCATCAGATGATGCGACGAATGGAGCTGGCCAACCAAGCCTCATTTCGTCATCAGGAAATTCAGTGAAACGCGACAAACGGCATCTCCTCTACGGGCTTTCAACCGATTCCTATTCGCCCAAGGGTTTATGGCTACTCGGCTTGCTCTACTTCGGCTCGCTTTTCGTCGCGGTTTTTCTCAGCCTCGCGGCCTGGAAAATCACCCATTACGTAGACCCTGACGGCAGTAGCTACCTAGCAAACAAGCCCTACACGAAATTCTTCGACAGGAGTCGCTGGTTCTGCGTACTCCTCATTCTGCCTTTCCTCTTTTGGAAATGCCGCATCACCTCCTTCCAAGCGGCAGGATTTGTTCGGCCATTTGCCATAACAGCAGCCAGTTGGTTCGCCTACGGAATAGGCATGATCGCTATCATTTACGCCAGCTCCTCAGCCCTCGGAGCTATCCAACTTAGGCCCGATGCATCGATAAGCGGATTCGTAAGCAATCTAGGCAATGCCTTGCTAGCGGGCATTCTGGTGGGCGTTTTGGAAGAAGCGGTATTCCGGGGGCTCGTATTCAGAATGTTTTATACAGCGATGAAACCGATTCCGGCTATCATCCTGTCTTCCGCCTTCTTCGCTATCCTGCACTTTAAAGCCCCAGCAGATGTGCTTACCGATTCCTCCCCACAAGAAATCGGGCTCTACGAGGGGTTTTTCACCGCTTGGGCCATGATATCCGCATTGGTAACCGAATTCGATTTCACTTATCTAGCCTCGATATTTCTCGTGGGCATTCTTCTGCACCAGGTCTTCCTGCTTTCCTCCAACCTCTGGGCAAACGCAACCCTGCACGCGGGTTGGGTCTTCACTATCAAAGCGGTGGGCGGCGCCTTTCAAACCTCCCCCGCCGCGAATGCCTTCACAGGGACGACGCGCGTGGCAGACGGTTACCTGGTAATAGTCGTACTCATCGGATTTTGCGCGATCTTCAGTTGGCGATTGCGGTCCAAAACAGCGAGTAATGACGAAAGGAAATAAGCTAAATGACAAATCCGCTTCCTGCTCCACTAATTCGATTCCTCCGATTTCCGATCCGGCAACTGATAACTGCGACTCTCTGTCTAACAGCGCCTAGCCTCGAGGCTCAAGAAATCCTGACTGTCGAAAAAGCCATTCAAACTGCTTTGAAGAGCAATTTCGACGTTCGGATAAGCGAGAACACGACCAGACGAGCTGAGCAAGACGTCAAGATAGCCGACGCCGAGTTCGAGCCCAGCTTCGGCATATCGACTTCCGATAGTTTTTCTACTCAAGTACGCTCTGCCAATGTTCTCGACGGCAGCCCCCAACCTCAATCGAATAGTCAAGCTAGTCGAGCTATCGTATCCAAAGATTTAAATACAGGGGGAAACCTATCATTGAGCACAAGGTTGAATCGAAATTTCTCCAATTCAACTAACAGCACTATTAATCCCCGCTACGTCGCCAGTACAACCCTCAGTTTGCGACAACCCCTTCTAAGCGGCTACGGTCCAGACGTCGCCAAGGCCCGACGACGATTGGCTCGGCTTTCCCTTGATCAAGCCAATCTTGATTTCCAGGCTACCGTGCTCCAAGTGGTAAACGCGGTGGAATCCTCATACCACTCCTTGGCCTTTGCACAAGAGCAGCTGAACGTTAGACGAGCCGCTTTAAAACTGGCTAATGCCTTGCTCTCGGAAAATAGGACGAAAATGGATACAGGCATCGCCACCAGTCTGGATGTACTCCAAGCGGAAGTTGGCGTGGCCAATGCAACTGACCGACTCCTGAGAGCGGAAAAAGCCGCTGAAGATGCCAAGGACCGACTGATCACCGTAATCGGTGACGAATCTCTTCGCGACAAACCCTTAATCGTAGAGGCACCCGATGTCGAAAATCCTATCGAACCTGATGTGGAACAGACGTTCAACCGCGTAATTGAAAACGCTCCACGCTACTTGACTCTGGTAAATCAGCGACGCCAACGCGAAATCGAGCTACGGCGAGCCAAGCGCAACCGTCTACCATCGCTCAATCTCAATGGCGATTACGCATTAACCGGCCTCGAGGGCTCGCTGAAATCGGCCTACGACGACGTCACGGAAGCCGATAGTTTCAACTGGCAATGGTCCCTCTCTCTCGATGTGCCTTGGGGCCTCAATGAAAGAAGGGCTAACTACCTGAAGGCCCAAATCCAACTGGATACCGAGGAAGCTCGAGCGATTCGCGAAAAACAGCGGTTGATGCGCGATACGAGAATTGCCGTTAGGAATGTTACCACCGCGCTTGAGGGAATAAGTATCAGAGAACTGGCCACAAAGTTGAGCATCGAGGAATTCGAAATGGAGAAGGCCAAGTTCGACGCTGGCTTGAGCACAGGAAGGCAGGTACTGGAGGCTCAACAGAGAATGGACGAATCGCGGGTAGATGAGCTCCAAGCCAAGATCGACCTGTTGAATGCCTATTCCGATTTAAGGGAACTCGATGGAGCCTCGATCAATCGTTACGGAATACATTTCGACTAAGCGATCATTGATGGAATCAGCATTATCCATTGCGGTCATATCGGACACGCACGATACCGTTCCCCAAAGTCTAATTACATCGATAGAGTCTGCTGACGAGATCTGGCACCTCGGGGATATTTGCGAGCGAGAATCTCTGAACCGATTGCGGGTACTGCCTCCAGACTTCCTATCCGTGCAGGGCAAT
>Ga0181593_10002601_pt1 | contig 16661 bp, 12 predicted proteins | sample 071ome_19_FD_133756 | JGI IMG/M metagenome (GOLD analysis project Ga0181593, IMG submission 133756) | Coastal salt marsh microbial communities from the Groves Creek Marsh, Skidaway Island, Georgia - 071413AT metaG (megahit assembly) | ecosystem: Environmental > Aquatic > Marine > Intertidal...
GAGAGGGAGGGGGGGAGGCAGGTGCTGAGGGGGGGTCAGACCGCGCGCTGAGGCCACGCTCTTTTGATGAATATATCGGCCAGCGTCACGTGAAGCAGAAGCTCAAGATCTTTGTCGAGGCTGCGGCACAGCGCGGGGAGGCCTTAGATCATGTCCTGCTGAATGGGCCACCTGGCCTTGGGAAGACCACGCTCGCGTTGATCATCGCGGAGGCCCTTGGCGTCCAGCTTCATATCACCAGCGGGCCCGCCTTAGAGCGTAAGGGTGACCTCGCGGGGATCCTGACCTCGATGGGGCCACGCGACGTGCTGTTTATCGACGAAATTCACCGTATGAGCCCGATCTTAGAGGAGAACCTATACCCTGCGATGGAGGACTATCGCTTTGATGTGATGATCGGAGAGGGGCCGACCGCTCGAAGCTACTCGATCCCACTTCAGCCCTTCACGCTCGTCGGGGCGACGACCCGAGCGGGTCAGCTGACCGCGCCTTTACGTGACCGCTTCGGGATCGTAGAGCATCTTGAGTTTTATCGAGCCGAAGAGCTCTCGGAGATCATCACCCGCTCCGCGAGGCTCTTAGGTGTTCAGATCAGCGCTGAGGCCTCGCTGTCAGTCGCGAAGAGGGCGCGTGGGACACCAAGGATCGCGAACCGGCTCTTACGGAGGCTCCGAGACTTCGCTCAAGTTGAGGGAGGCGGGCGAGTGGATCTCGCGCTCGCCGAGCGGGCGCTCAGCCTCCTCGATGTCGATCACGCGGGCTTTGACCGAATGGACCGACGGCTCTTGTTGACGATCATCGATAAATTCTCAGGGGGCCCCGTGGGGCTCGAGACGCTCGCCGCTGCCCTTGGCGAGGAGCGTCACAGCGTTGAGGACCTGTATGAGCCTTACTTGATCCAAGAGGGCTATCTGAAGAGGACCTCTCGAGGCAGAGTCGCGACCTCACGGGCATACGACCACTTTGAGAGGCCGTTTAGGGGTCAGGCGACCTTGCTGTAGTGAGCTGTGAGCCTCTAGGGGGTCACTATAAGCCACGCGCGAGGAGGTAGTGGATCGCAGACTCCAGGCGCGCCTCATCAAGGCGCTCCCCTGAGTGAGACGTCCGACCTACGAGAGAGCCACAGAGGTTCAAGGCTACACAGCGCTCTTCGGGCGGGTCTTGATCAAGGCGCCTCACCATCTCAGTGAGGGCAGGCCCCTCACCCTCAGAGAGGTCGATGAGCAGATCAACGCTCGCGCTCCCGAGCAGGGTCGTACAGGGGAGCTGGGTGAGGTTGTTCTGCGCGGTGAGGAGCTTTGGACCAATGACCTGAGGGGCGATATACTCAGCGTCAATCCTCGAGATGATCGACTCCGCGCTGTAGAGATAGAACTCGAGGAATGGGTTCCCTCGCTCAAAGACGCACAGCGCGTTACAGAGGTTTTGGTAGACCTGCCATCCGTAGCGTAGGCCTTTCTTGTGAGGCTGAACCCAGCGCTCTAGCCCAAAGAGGAACCCCCCGCTTGAAGGGCGCGCTCCCACTCTGTCTCCCTCAGCTTTAGAGTGGAGCAGAGCGCAGGGCTTAAAGCGCTCTGGAGTGAAGATCAGCACATCCGCGTCCAACCAAACGACGCGCTCATAGCGTGTTAAGGCGTCACGAGCCCACCGCAGGCGAGCGACGTCGCTCTTGATCGGGCCTCGCCCCTGTAGCTTGTCATTCAGCCAAGCGGGGTTGCGCTCGAAGAGCGCGTCCCCCTCGAGCCGATAGCTGTACCCAGAGCGCTCAGCCCACCGCGCGACGCTCTGTTGACAGCTCGTCAGCCAAGCGGGCCTCCGCTCGGGGCTGTCTGCGAACGCGCATGACTGCAGGACGACCGTTGAGGGCTGACACGCTGTCTCCCTGTCCCTGCCGTCCTGCGAGCTCAACAGCCCTCAGTCCTCTGAGGTCACGGTCCGAGCGAGGCGAGCGCCGATGTAGTCAAAGCGCACGCTCGGGCTCATCTCCATACGGTAGGTGTTGGTGAGGGTGCTAAAGTCGGAGCGCCAGCTCCCACCACGCACGACCCTGCCTCCTGTGTCGCTGTCTGCAGCGCTCCCGTCGCGTGGGGTGTTTGAGTAGCTGCTGTTGTAGCCATCCTCTACCCACTCCACGACGTTACCGCTCAGGTCACAGAACCCAAGCGGTGAGTCTCCGAGCGGAGACAGCGAACAGACAGGCGCAGAGGAGCCTGTCCCACAGCCCTCACCGCTCGCGTTGTTGTAATGGGCGCGATCACAGCTCAGCGCGTCTACACCCCATGGGTAGCGCGCGTCTGTCCCACGGTTACGAGCCACAAACTCCCACTCCGCCTCTGTTGGGAGGCGAGCGCCTACCCATGAGGCGTAGTTTTGGGCTTCGTTCCACGTGATCGAGTTGATCGGGTACAGCTGTCGACCTGGGACGTTCCAGTTGCTCTCAGGGAGGGTGGGGAGCGCACACTCAAAGGCCTCGACACAGAGGCGGTACTGAGCGACCGTCACCTCGGTCCGGCTCATCTCAAAGGTCGGGACGCTCACTGGGTGGATGGGGCGCTCATTCGCGCGCTGGTTCCAGCCCATAAGGTAGTCGCCACCGGGGACACACACCCAGTCGATCCCATAGCTGTCTAGACGGCTCAGCTCACCCTCGTCGGTGGAGCCATCACAGTCATCATCAAGCGTGTTACAGCGCTCCGCGACGCCCTCGCCAGGCTCGGCGTCACAGACCAGCTCACCGCGCAGGCTATCACAGCGATAGAGGGCCTCACGGGCGCACTCGCCCACCCCAACTGTGCAGACCTCATCTGTCCCCTCGACCTCCTCATCGGTGCTCCCGTCGCAGTCGTCATCCATGTTGTTACAGAGCTCAACGCCAGGGTCGCGTGGTTGAGCGTCACAGACGATCTCACCCGCCTGCCCATCACAGACGAGCGCGCCAGAGTTGAGGCAACGCCCCTGACCCACGCTACAGCCTTGACCTACGCTTGGGATCTCCTCGTCGACGCGACCATCACAGTCATCATCTACCGCGTTACAGCTCTCAGCGACAGGCTCGCTTGGCTCTTGTGAGCAGACGAGGGTGTTGCGCTCGCTGTCACACTCGAAGATCCCGTAGCGAGAGCACGCGCCTACCCCTACCTGACAGCCCTCACCAACGCCGGGCGCCTCCTCATCAATGGAGCCGTCACAGTCATCATCCGCCCCGTTACAGGCCTCAGGTGTTGGGCGGAGTGGGGTCGCGTCACAGATCAGCGCGCCCGTCTCATCCGCGCAACGCAGGGTCCCCTCAACCGCGCAGGCGCCTTCGCCAACGACACAGCTAGCCCCAGTGTTCGGGAGCTGCTCATCGAGTCGACCATCACAGTCGTCGTCTAGGCCATTACAGGCCTCAGCGCGAGGGGTGCCCCCTGTCACGGTACAAGCGAGGCGGAGCTCGAGTGGGCGACACTCCACGACCCCAACCTCATAGCAGACCCCAACGCCCGCGCCACAGCTGTCACCGACCCCTGGGATCGCCTCATCCACCACGCCGTCGCAGTCATTATCTAGCCCGTCACAGAGCTCGTCCACAGAGTAGGCCTCGACCTGACTGTAGTCGGGCTCTTGGAACGCGCCGTCTACACAGACAAGGTTGAGGCCCTCACAGACCCCGAGGGTCAGCTGAGCGCGGGGCGCCTCGTCGACGTAGCCGTCACAGTCGTTGTCGAGCCCATCACAGAGCTCACCACCCTCAACATATCCCTCGATCGCGCTATAGTCTGGGTTCACATAGCCACCTGTAGGGCCACAGACCTTCAGGGCGCCGGCGCAGATCCCACGTTGGTTGTCTGCGGGTGGCCCTTCGTCTACTACGCTGTCCCCATCATCATCAGCGCCGTTACAGACCTCACCCTGCGCGACCTCACACGCGCCCCCAACAAAGACGCCAGCTTGGGTCTGTCGTGCGCAGTAGAGGCCACTCGGACAGCCCACACCACAGGCGGAGCAATTCTCATTGCTGAGTGACTGACAGCGGGCGTCTAACGGGAAGTCATCCACGCCGTTAAACACCCCATCTCCGTCTGCGTCCTCTAAGGCGCAGGCCTCATCGGCGGGGTCACAGATCACCTGTGGGTTGCCAGTGTCTTTTGTGTCATCATCGCCATCACAGCCCCAGTTCGCGAGGCACATGAGGAGCGCTAGCGTCCACAACCTAGGCTGGTGAGGCGTCGCTCCCCAGGTCGGGTTCTTCGTTGTGGTCATAGTTTTTTCTCTCTCTTAGCGGGTGAGGTGACGTGTGACAGAGGCTTATGAGTGAAGCCTACACGTCTGATATTCAAGGCGAGCATAGCCCATGAGAGAGGCGAGGTGAAGAGGCCTGACGCGATCTAGGTGAAGAAGGGCAGACTGATCGCTCAGCTCGGGGTGACGGTGAGCCATGATGGGACCCAGCTGGGGTCAATATAGTCGGCGAAATAAGCGGGGATAGACGCGACGATGAGGTAACGCAGGAATCGACCCGTAAAGATCAACGGGAGGAGGGGTAAGAAGCGGATTTTAAGCGCTGAGATCGCCACACAGCTCACGTTAAGCGGTGGGAGGCCGAACAGAGAGGCGAGCGAGATGAAAGCAGGAGCCCTCCCTTGGAGCGCCTTGATATCTAGGCGGGCCAGGCCCTCTTGGATCCTCTGAGAGCGAGCCGTGATCCAGCCTCCGAAGAGGTAGATAAGCCCAAAGCCTATCGTCTGACCTACTGACAGAGACAGCGAGATCAAGAGCGGTGGCTCTCCTTGTAAGGCGAGCACGACCGCGATCGCCTCACTGCTGATCATCATCAGCACAGGAGAGGGGATCACGAGCAAGCTGAGCAGGACATAGATCATCGAGTCGCCTTTACTTTACCCTGAGCTTAAGCGCTGACGTCAGTCATCAGCGCGGAGTGAACAAATAAGTCGACAAGCGGGCTCAGATCAAGCACCTTCCACCCAAGATCTCTATACTCAAAGCATCCGTAGGAGGAGCGTGTGAGCCCACTCAAGATAGCCTTCTTGACGACCTTTATGGACCTCATTGGCTTTGGGATCATCATCCCCATTCAGCCCTTCTATGCGAAGTCATTTGGCGCGAGCGCGACCTTGATCACCTTGCTTGGCGCCTCCTATTCGCTGATGCAGTTCCTCTTCTCGGCGCCGATTGGTCGGCTCTCGGATCGGGTCGGCCGACGGCCCGTCCTGCTCGTGAGCGTCGCGCTCATCTCGGTTGGCTACCTCATCTTTGGGCTCGCGACCTCGATCCCGATGCTCTTTGTCGCGCGGATGATCAGCGGGCTTGGGGGCGCGAACCTTGGGGCTGCTCAGGCGATCATCGCGGATGTCACAGCGCCTGAGGAGCGCTCAAAAGGGATGGGCTTGATCGGGGCGGCCTTTGGGCTTGGCTTTATCATTGGCCCTGCGCTCGGTGGGCTCTTAGGTCAACATCACCCCACCACCCCAATCTTCGCGGCGGCGGGGCTCGCGCTCCTCAACTTTATTTTTATTGCGGTGTACCTGCCTGAGACCCGTGGGAGCAGACCGCTCAGCCCTGAAGAGGAGCGCGAGGAGCCCACAGATGATGCGGACGTCGGTCGCTTTAAGGCGCTCCCACGTCTCCTCTCTAAGCCCAACATGGCCCCTCTCCTCGGGCTCGCGCTGTTCTACACGCTCGCCTTTGCGCTTATGGAGCAGACGATCGGCCTCTTTATCGAAAAGGTGTGGGTGACAGGGCTACCGCTCAGCGCTGAGGAGCAGACAAAGCAGGCCTCTAAGCTCACCGCCTATTTCCTTGTCATTGTTGGGGTCGCGGCGACGATCGTCCAGGGTGGGCTGATCGGTCGCCTTACTAAGCGCTTTGGGGAGGCTCGGCTCTGTAAGATAGGCGTCGGGGTCGTCTTGGTGAGCTTTGTCTTGATCCCGCTGGCGGGGCGTGTGGGCTCCTTCCCGATGATGTTGGGGGTCGCGCTCTTAATGGCCTCAGGCTCAGGGGCGCTTCACCCCTCTCGAAACAGCTTGATCTCGAGGAGCGCGCACCGGAGCCTACAAGGGCAAGCGCTGGGGTTGAACCAGTCGCTCTCTGCGCTGGGTAGGGTGTTGGGTCCGGCGATGGCGGGCGCCCTGTTTGAGTTGAGCCATGAGCGCCCGTTCTGGGTCGCGGTCATCATCCTCAGCTTCACCGCGCTGATCAGCCTTAAGATCACCCAGCCGAGCCAGGCGCCCGCTGAGCAGTGAGCTGCGCGCTCGCAGAGAGAGACCATCACGCTCTGAGCGCGCGAGCGCTGTGGCTCAGCTCGCTCGCCTTCGCGCTCTTGATCCACTCCACGCTCCCTGACTATGAGCAACGAGAGTGGGGAGGACAGCGGGCGTGGCTTCAGGTGAGCGCGATAGCCCTCCTGTGCTCATCGCTCATGATGTGCACAAGAGGGGGCGCTCCTAAGGCTTTCTCCGCTTGGGCGACATATCAAGCGAAGCTCTCTCGTTGGGCTCCATGTGTAGCGCTGAGCGCTCTTATGCTCCACAAGCTCTGGACCCTCTTGACGCTCAGAGATGTACTCACCCAGTCTATGATCCTGCTCTGTTTGTGTGCCATCGCGCTGATCTCGAGCCTCCCATCACAAGCGGAGCGCTTAAGTGAGGTCACGCTCAAGCGAGCGCGAGACGTGACCGCCCTGACCTATGTTGGCGCGGCGCTCCATAAGCTCAACACGACTTTTTTAGCCTCCGCGCAGAGCTGTGCGCTCCACGGGGTAGAGGTGAGCTTTGAGCTGATTGGTCTACCGTGGCCTGAGCCTCCACACATGTCGCTGAGCGCTGTCGACGCGCTGGTCACACAGCTCTATCAGCTGAGCGCCTCTCCACTGTTTGTGGGGAGCGGGGTGATCGCAGTTGAGCTCGCGCTGGCCTGTGCGCTGTGGCGAGGTGAGCGCTGGCTTTGGCCCCTTGGTCTGCTCTTTCACCTCCCCCTCACGCTCACGATCGCGCCCTCATTTTCAGGGGTGATGTTCTGTGGATATGTGGCGTCAACCCTCCTACGTGTGCCCTCTATCGCTACGCTCTCGGTCGCGCGCGCCACGTTGGGCGCGGGGGTGGCCTTGTGGATCTGCTTTGGGCCAATGGGCGAGGCGCTCAAGGCCCTGAGCTTGTGCGCGCTTGCGGTGTGGGGGTGGCTCGCGCTCGCCCCTAAGGCCTCTCCTCAGTCGAGCCCACGCTCAGTGACACAGGCGCCCCCGCTCGTTCGACGCCTCTTGATGACCATCACCGCGGTGTATGGGCTTCATCTGCTGAGCCCTTATCTTGGGGTTGAGGTACAGCACAGCGGAGCGATGCTTTCTAACTTGAGGATAGACCCAGCCTGCTTTAACAGCCTCGTCGCGCCTCGAGTGGGCTGGGACCCATATATCCGTATCGAAGAGGCACAGCTTGGGCGCGCTGAGCGACCAAAGAAGGTCAAGGTCTTAAGAGAGCAGCTCTGGGGGTGGGCGGCCTTAAACACCATACGCAGGAACTGGTGTAGCCCTACGACCTCTCCCTTTGTGCTACGCGGGAGCTGGGGAGGGGAGCCCTTTGAGATCGATGACCTGTGTGCGTCAGGTGGGCTGTTAGAGCTTGAGGCCTCGCGCCCTCTCCAGACCTCACTCCCAGTGGGATGGCAACGGCTTCAGAAAAACCTAAGCCGGCGCTGTGACCAAGCCTGTGTCCACTGAGGCAGGTCAGTCCCCTATGACCCTGACCCCCGCTGGGGGGGTAAAGCTGAAGCCCTCGATCGGGAGGTCGCTGTTCACCTTCGCGTCTGCGAAGGCGATGTGGTTGCTGTTCCCTACGGGGTCTATCAAGACGCTCGCGGTCACGTTGAACTGATCTGGGTCAACGATGAGCTGAAGCTCACGGTACTCGCTTGACGGGGTCTTGGGGTGAAGGGTGAGCTGATACGCGCGCTCATTTTTGCTGAGCGAGGCGACCTTAAAGTCATCCGTTAAGCGTCCCTCACCTTTCATAAAACGGAGCGCTACAGGGAGCTGGGCGGAGGCGAGAGGGCGCTTGAAGACCTGAGCTTCTTCAGGCTCATAAACCCATAAAATCGACCCATCGGCGATGAAGAGGCGCTCATGAGGAGCCTCGTAATCCCAGCGCATTAAGGCGGGCTTCTTAAAGAACACCTTCCCTGTTGAGATTTTCTTTCGTTGATAGATCTTATAGGTGAAGGTCTGGCGGAAGTCCGCCTTGAAATCTTGAGCGGTCGCGTAAAAGGACTGGACCCCTTGAATGACTCGCTCAAGGAGCGCGGGGTCAATCGCGGGCTTGGGGGTGGGCTCCTTGTTCAGCTCCTTTGGCGGGAGGGGCGCGGGCTGAGGCTCAGCTGGGGTAGGCGCTGGGTCTGCGAGCGCTGAGCGTGTAGGGTAGCTGAGGGTGAGCTGGACGGAGAGGCACAGCGCAAGCGTCAACAGGAGCTGGCGAGCGCCTGTTGGCTCGAGCTGGTCACGTGAGGTCAGCGAGCAGGTGATCATAGGTCTCCTTTGGTTGTGAGGGACATTCACAGCACAGAGCACCGTGAGGGGCAAGCCTTAACATACCGTCGGTGAGCTCAGCGCATTCACAGCACATCGAGCCTGACAGGGCTTGAGATTTGATCGGAGTTCTTTATACTAGCACGCATACGACACGCGCGAGCGAGCGCATGAGGTGAGAACCATGGCCCCAATCTCAAGTAGCATTAACCGCGCCAACGCGCACCCGCTCTCGACGCAGGTCAAGCAAGGGAACAAGCAACAGCAGCCCTTTGAGCCTGCGATCCAGCTAGAGCGGACAGACAGCGCAGGGGTCAGCCAGCTCAAGGGTCCACAAGAGAGCGCGCGCGTCCAAGCCGTTGAGCAACGACAAGAGCCTCTCTCCCTCTCAAGGGCGGCCCTGGTCGCGAAGGGATATGACCAGGCGCTCCGTGGGAGCGGGGAGCAGTTCTCTTTCGTGCAGACGACCCTCGGCGCTGTCCAGCAGAGCCAGAGCGTCTTGACTGAGATGCGTGGGCTCGCGGAGCGCGCGCTCTCGCATGAGCTGTCTGCGCAAGAGCGGACACAGCTCAATGATGAGTTTAAGAGCCTCAACCACATCTTGAGTCGCGTCGCGGCGCGCACTCGCTTCCAAGGCGAGCGGATCCTGAACCGGCCAGTCACTCACCTCAACATCGAAGGGGAGGACGTCCGACTGAAGAGCGTCCGCCCTGAGACCCTCGGTAAGCAAGCGCAGGTGCTGACGTATGGCGCTGTGATTGGCGAGGTCAGCCTGCTCGGGGGCGACGATGAGGGAGCGGGGCAAGATCAGCTGATCATCAATGGGGTGAAGATCAGAGACTCTCGCCCTGAGGACGACGTCGTCTCCACCCATACTCGCTCAGGTTCAGCGATCGCTAAGGCCACCGCGATCAACGCGCACAGCGCAGAGACTGGGGTTGAGGCCTTCGCGACCGCGACCGTGACCGACGCGACGATGGTCGCGCTACACAGCAACCTCTTAGGCTTCATGGCGCTCGGTCATCAAGGGCCGATCCAAGGCGCCTCTCTGACCTCAGGTGAGGCGCTTTGGGTAAACGGCGCACGCGTAGAGGGTGTAGAGGTGCAGCCTTATGACGCAGATGGGGCGCTCCGAGGCGCGATTAACGCGCACCAAGCGCAGACGGGCGTCATCGCGACCGTAGGGGCTCGTGGGGAGCTGATCCTCACCGCGCCTGATGGTCGTAACATTCAGCTCACTTATGAGGGAGCGCATGACGGTCGCGCCCTTGAGGCTCAGCTAGGCTTGATGGATGGCGCGGCGGGGACGCTCGTGTATACGGGCCGTGTCACCCTCACCTCTCAGGCTCCTATCGAGGCTGACTTTGGCGCTGAGGTGAGCGAGTCACTGGGGGGGGTCGTCGGAGCGATGAGCACGCTAGGTCCTGTGGTCTTAGGTGTCGATCGAGCGGCAGCCTTAGACGCGATGAGCTTAAGCGACCCCTCAACCGCGCGTGGCGCGCTCAGGAGCGTTGACCTGGCGACACAAGAGGTCGAGGGCCTCCTACGAGAGCTGTCGCGTTACCAAGGGAGACTCGAGGGGGCCCTAGACTCTCTCTCCACTACGCTCCCTAGCCGTGATCAAGTCGCCACAGCGACCCAGTCTCCAGAAGAGGCTCAGCGCCTCGCGGAGCAGGCGCGCGCTCAGCTTGTGTCGGCGCCATATCGTGTCCTCGTGGGCCAAGCGAACCATGATCAGAGCTTCTGTACAGAGCTCTTAGACGCCTCCTATCATACGATCTCGGTTGAGATGACGGGCGTCGGCCCAAGCTCCATTTTTTAAGCGCGAGGTGGTCTTGTGATAAGCGGTCAATGGGGTCGAGTGAGCTCATGTCGAGCAGGCTTGGGCCGAGCCTGTCGAGCGCTGTCGTTCGGCGCGCTGGTAGGGGCGCTCGTCTTGACGGGTACGCCGGACGCAGAGGCTAAGCGGACGCGGGCCTCTTATGAAGAGGAGGCGAGCGCTCTCCAGCTCACCCTTGAGCGGAGCCCAAGCGACCATAAGGCGCGCCTTCGACTCACGAAGATCTTATTGACCATGAAGCGCTACGAAGAGGCGCTCACGACGATCAAGCCCCTCAGCGTGCTGAGTGAGCCTCCCCAAGAGCTAGAGCTCCAGTCTCTGTATTATCGAGCTTTTATCGAGCGCCAACTGAAGCGTTATGATCAATCTGTAAAGAGCTTTCAGGCGGTCATTAACACAGGGTCAAACGTGGGCTTAAAGTGTGACGCCCTCTTTGGTTTAGCGAAGGCGCTAGAGCTGAAGGGTGACCCAACAGGGTCCGCGGAGACCTACAAGGAGTTCATCTCTCTTGAGAAAAGGCCCAGGAAGGCGAAGTGGGTAGAGGCCGCAAAGCGTAACGTCACGCGCCTCAGCGGTGCGGTTGTGCCGATTGAGCGGGGGGGGGCTGACCTTGAGGGTGAAGACAAAGAGGCGACCCCTCCCGTTCAACAGCGACAGACAAAAGCGGGCGTGACAAAAGCGGGCGTGACAAAGACCGCTCCGCCTGCCCTTGACCCCAAAGAGGGCCGGGCGCAATCGACCCGCCCAAAGCGCACATCAAAGGCTCCAACCAGCGACCAGAGGACAGCCTCCTCGAGCCGCTCAACAGAGGAGGTTGGCGCAAAGCCTAGGGCGGGTGACGTGTCGATCTCTCAGGCAGATCAGCGCTTTGCGAAGGGAGACTACCGCGCAGCAGCTGAGCTCTATCGGACCCTCTCACAGGGCAACTTACCTGGCGGAGATGTGCGCGCAAACTTACTCCATCGCGCCTCGGTGAGCGCCTTCCTAGGTGGTCAATATCGAGACGCGCAGATCGACGCAGAGGAGGCCCTCAGCGCTCAGCCTCAAGGTGAGCCTCTTAAGAGGACCCTCAAGGGGCTCGCGGTGATGAGCGCCCTCATGGCCCCTCCTCTTAAAGTAGCGCGCTCAGATGTGAGGCTCGCGCTACGAGAGGGTCGCTTTGAGGACGCGCTACGCCTCACGAGACAGCTCCGCGCGAAGGAGGGGACGTCTCCAGACCTGAGCAGATATGAGGGGAGGTCTCTGATGGGCTTAGGCAAATATCAAGGAGCGATGAGCGCCTTACAGCGCGCCTCTCGCGCAGGAGGACACCCTCACTTGAGCTTAGAGCTCGCGATGGCCGCCGAGCGGGCAGGGGACGTGAAGGTCGCGACGCGCGCCTATCGAGAGGTGCTTCAGTCCCTTAAAGCCGAGCGACGAGCGCACTCAAGCGTCGCTCAGCTCGCGAGCGAGGGGCTCGCTCGCCTCGGCGCGCCGGGGTCCAAGGCGCCAGGGTCAGCGAGGGGAGATCAATGAGCTCAGGTCATGAGCGCCCTGCGCAGGGAGCGGTTGAAGGTCCAAGAGACGAGGCTAAAGGGGGGCTCAAGATCCCCCTCGTTCACACCTTGCTCAAGGGGGTCATTGAGACCGGCGCAGATGTCCTCGGCTCTACCTTAGGGCAAGAGCTGAAGAGGGAGCTTGAGGCGAGGGACTTGAGCACAGGTGAGCTCCTTCGAAAGACGCTCGAGCAAGGGGTCAGCAGAGGGGTGGAGGTCCTCGATCAAACAGAGGAGCTCAGGCGCTCTCTGCAGGTCAGTAGAGCTGAGCTTGTTGAGCGCGTCTCGCTTAAAATGGACGGCTATAAAGCCGAGGGGGTAGAGCTCGCCCGAGCCGAGCTCAGGCGCCTCCTTGATCGAATCGACCTCAACCATGAGCTCCAGGCGCTCTTATCTCAGTTCTCGGTCGTCGTGACGACAGAGATCCGCTTCACTCCTACCGACGACGGGAGCGGAGTGAAGCCCGTCGTGAAGACCAGCGCTCAGGTGAAGCGTGACCCTGCCCCTCCCGCCGATGAGGGAGAGGCGTGACGCTAGGGACAGCGCCTGACCCATTCTCTGTGCTGTATGGGCTCACGCTGTCAGGGATGGCGGTGTATGGCTGGCATCGATCAGCGCTCGCGCGTAGCTACCTGAGGACGAGGTCCCTCCCTCCACCCGCCGTCCCCCCCCTTGAGATGGGCGCATGTGAGGACGCCCCACGGGTCTTGGTACAGCTACCCCTGTTTAATGAGCGCCTCGTCGCGGAGCGCTTAATCGACAGCGTCTGTCAGCTCGACTACCCAAGCGCTCGTTTACAGATCCAGGTCTTAGATGACTCAACAGATGACTCAGCAGGGCTCGCGGAGGGGGTAGTGGAGCGCTGGGCGTCAAGAGGCATAGCGATCACATATCATCACCGCGTTGATCGAGTCGGGTTTAAGGCCGGCGCCTTGCGTGAGGGGCTCAGCTGTGCGCCAGACGCAGAGCTGATCGCGATCTTTGACGCAGACTTTATCCCTCCCGCTGACTTCCTTTTAAGGACAGTCCCATACTTCCGCTCCCCGCTCGCTCATCAACCCACCCCGAAGCATGAGCGGGTGGGCGTAGTTCAGGCTCGCTGGGAGCACCTCAATCGAGAGCGGTCGCTCTTAACCAGAGCCCAAGCGATCTTGTTAGATGGCCACTTTATGATTGAGCACACCGCTCGACACCGCGCGGGTTGCTTTTTTAACTTTAATGGCACCGCAGGGCTGTGGGATCGAGACTGCATCGAGGAGGCAGGGGGGTGGGAACATGACACCATCACCGAGGACCTCGACCTCTCTTATCGGGCCCAGCTCAAGGGCTGGCGGTTTATCTATTTAAATGACATCACGGCGCCCGCCGAGCTCCCAGAGGACATGAGCTCCTTTAAGACCCAACAGCATCGCTGGGCGAAGGGCTCACTGCAAGTCGCGCTGAAGTTACTCCCACGCTTACTCCACAGTGAGCTCCCTTGGCGAGTGAAGCGAGAGAGCGTGATGCACCTGACGGGTAACCTCGCTTACCTCTTGATGCTGTGCTGGTCGCTCATCACCCCGTACGCGCTCAAGGCGCGCGCGACGACCGAGTGGCCCGCGTTCTTTGTTTGGCTTGACCTGGTCGTGTTTGGGAGCGCGACCCTCTCCGTGCTGTTCTTTTATGGGCTCAGTCAACGCGAGAGCGCACCTCAGCGCTGGCGGGGGAGGCTGACGACGCTCCCGACCGTCCTCGCGCTTGGCGCAGGGCTCGCGGTGAACAACTCAAAGGCGGTGCTTGAGGCCTTGCTTGGCGTCACGAGCCCTTTTGTGCGGACACCGAAGCGTGGTGATCAGGCAGGCGACTCAACTCTGAACCGGCGCTATCGCTCTACCCGGAGCCTAAGCTCACTTGTTGAGCTTGTGATCAGCGCTCATTTCTTTTACTCGGCCTACCTCTGCTGTGCGCTAGGGCAGTGGCTCTCGCTCCCCTTCATGCTCCTCTTCGGGTGGGGCTTAGGCTATGTCGGGCTGATGAGCCTCCTTCAGAGGCGCTGAGCGCGATGAGGCGACTAAGCCTTAAGCCTTCAGATCATGTACAGCTGAGAGAGCTGCGCGACCATCACTTTGGAGAGGCGCTTACGGGCCGACCTCATCTGTAAAGTCAAGCAGGACCTCCTCACCGAGCTCACGCTTAAGGTGCTCTTGGAAGCTGAGCTTGAGGCGCTTCTCAATCTGGCGCACACGCTCGCGTGAGACGTTCAACTGCTCACCTAAGGTCGCGAGCGAGGTAGGCTCATCATTTAAGACGCGCTCACTCCAAATGAAGTGGTCACGCTCGCTCTTCAGGGTCTCGGTGAAGGCAGTCAGCTGAGCGCGGAACAGGGCGTTGAGGTCTTGCTTCACAGCGTTGAGCTCAACGTCATCAAGCTCGTCATCTCTGAGGGCGTCGATGAGCTCACCCCCATCCGGGTCATCTGCCTTGCGTGGCGCGTTCAGAGAGAGCGTGGGCCGGTTGACCTGCATGACCGCCTTGAGCTCATCTTCGCTGACGTCAAGGTTGTGAGCGAGCAGCTTGATCGGCGCCTCCCCGAGCTCCGCCATCAGCTTGGCGCGCTCCTTCTCTAAACGGAAGAAAATCTTCCGCCCTGCGCGCGTGTTGGCGAAGGAGACCATGCGGTGATTCTTAAGGATATATTGAAGGATGAGCGCCCGAATCCAGTAGCGAGCGAAGGTCCCAAAGCGGACCCCTCGGTCAGGGTCAAAGCGCCGGACCGCCTGAGCGAGTCCAAGGTTGCCCTCTTGGATGAGGTCCATGACGTTGCTCCACTCCCGTCGATACTCCATCGCGATCTTGACGACGAGGCGAAGGTTACTCAGGACGAGCGTCTGGGCAGCCTCCTTGCTCTCTGTCTCGTAATACTCAGCCGTGAGCTCCTCCTCCTCGGCTTGGGTTAAGAGCGGGTGGCGCTTGATCTCTGCGATGTAGCGGGTAAGGATATCCTGTTGCGCGAGGTCGGTAGAGCGCTGGGTCGTGAGGGCGGTGCTCTGAGCGGGGGTGAGGGCAAACCCCTGACCTGCGCCTCGCTGAAAGACGCTCTCGCGATCCTTCTTCTTGAGGAGTGGGACCCCAGAGGCGCTACGCGCGACCCGCGATCGAGAGGCTCGCTCCCCCTTGCTTATGGGCGCGCTTGTGCGGAGGTGAGGCTTAGAGGCCGGTGAAGCGACCCTGTCAGGTGAGCCTTCGTCATGAACCAAGACCTCAACATCATCTATGCGTCGCTTATCGCTCATCTTTACTCTCTCGCGTGCGGTGGCTAGGGGATCGCGTTAGGAGAACAGACATGAAGATGTTAGGCTCCTCTCACTCAAGGTTGGCGAGCACAGCGACGGTGTCCTGTGAAGGTTCGTCAGCTTACACTAAACACCAAGGTAACGTTGTAAAGGTTTAGGTGTCGCTTGACAGACCAGCGCTCACTCACAGCACGCTACGCGAGGCAGATCGCGCTCCCAGAGTTCGGTGAACTTGGACAGCGGGCGTTAGGCGAGTCACATGTGCTGATCGTAGGCCTAGGGGGGCTCGGGAGCGTGATCGCTCCATACCTCGTGGCCTCGGGCGTGGGTCGATTAAGCCTAGTAGACTTCGATGAGGTGAGCTTGAGTAACCTCCAGCGTCAGCCTCTGTACGGCGAGCAAGACATCGGCCGACTCAAGGTGACCGTGGCCTCTGAGCGCTTAAAGGCGATCCGCTCAGAGGTTGGGCTCACGGTATATCCACACTCGCTTGAAGAGCTGTGTGACGCGCGACGCTCAGCGGGGGCGTCGGGTGAGGGTCAGCTGACAGACCCGCTCGCGGACATTGACCTGATCGTCGACGCCACAGATCGGCTCGCGACCCGTGACCTGATCTGTAGCCTCTCTCACGAGCTGGGCGTACCCCACGTGTACGGGTCTGTGAATGGCTTTGAGGGGCAGGTCGCCCTGCTCCGACCCGAGGACAGCTGTTACCGTTGCCTTTTCCCAAAGCTCCCGCGCCCTGGCCTGATCCAGAGCTGTGCTCAGTCGGGGGTGATTGGCCCAGCGCCGGCGCTGATCGGGTCGGCGCAGGCGCTCCTCTGTGTCCGCACGCTCGCGCACATGGAGCGCTCAGCGGGGGAGCCACTCGTTCATTTTGACCTCTTAGGGCTCTCGACATACCGGCTCCCGCTCACCCAATCCAGCGCGTGTCCTCACCACGGGGGTGAGCCACAGGTTCATCCACAGAGCCATCCACCGATCGGCAGATCAAGGCCCATCTCAGCAGGGTCACTTCAGGCGCGCTGGGCGGAGGGGTGGCGACCCACGCTGATCGACGTACGGGAGCGTGAAGAGCTTGAAGGGGGGATGATCTCAGGCGCTCGCTCGTGTCCGCTCAGCGCCCTTCAGTCATGGGTTGAGGCGGGGGCGACTGCCACGAGTGACCCCCTTGGGTTACAAGAGGGGCCCGGACAGCAAGACAAGCAGGGTCAGCCTGAGGTCGCTCAACAAGAGATCGTGCTCTATTGCGCTCGAGGCCCAAGGGCTGAGCGGGCCTCGGAGCTCATTCGAGCCCACCACTCGCTCAAGCTCCAGTGTTGGGAGCTCGTGGGGGGCTGGTCAGAGTGGCGCTCATCCTCTGATCGGCTCGGTTAAGGGTCGATCCCCATATCTCGCTCACTGTCCACCATCACGTTACCCACAGGCGAGGCTCCTGTCCCTTGAGCGCCTGCGCTCATCCCCGCCTCGGCGCCCGCTTGAGCGCCTGCGCTCATCCC
>Ga0181593_10002604_pt1 | contig 16653 bp, 10 predicted proteins | sample 071ome_19_FD_133756 | JGI IMG/M metagenome (GOLD analysis project Ga0181593, IMG submission 133756) | Coastal salt marsh microbial communities from the Groves Creek Marsh, Skidaway Island, Georgia - 071413AT metaG (megahit assembly) | ecosystem: Environmental > Aquatic > Marine > Intertidal...
CTGCAAAGAGAGGCGACGCACATGTCGGCTTTGGCTTCGGGGTCGGGCGTTTCGGAGCAGGCCTTGCGAATCGACTGGGCGGCTCGTTTGAGTCCTTCCAGAGCAATTCCGTCGGTCAAAGGGTTAGCGAAGCGGGATAGATAGGCCTCGAGGCATTGTATGAGCGCGTCCATACCCGTGTAAGCGGCGACAGTTTTGGGGAGGGAGTAGGTTAGCTCAGGATCGACCACGGCCCAGCGAGGGAGCATCGATGAGCTGCGAAGACTGACCTTGACGTTTTTATTAGGTACGCCAATAACGCTATTGCGGGTGACTTCCGATCCGGTTCCCGCGGTCGTGGGCACGGCCATGTAAGGGATTGCTGGATGCGCCAACGGCTTTCCTTGGCCCACGACCTCCAAGTATTCGATGAGGTCGCCGGGATTGGCAACTAGAGCCGCGATCGCCTTGCCAGCGTCAAGAACGCTGCCGCCGCCTATGCCGATTACCACATCCGGACTGAATCGCTTGGCTTGCTGGACGAGCGAGTCTATCGTATCGACGGTGGGCTCCTCCGTTGCGGATGCGGATTCGACCGTCCTGCCGCTTGCGGATAGGTTCTTCAAAATAGGGTCGTGCCGTTCGGGAGAAGAACCCGTCAGAGTAAGGCATCGTTCGTATCTATCGGGTAGAAAATCCGCGATGGATTGAGCGATCCCATTGCCGAAGCGGATTTCATTTGCGGTAGAGAAGGAAAACTCCATGTTGCTGTTCATCGTAGTCGCCGGGAAAGAAGCATCAAGGCATAGAGTCGGTTTTATTGGATTGCCAGCGGAGTCCTTGTTGCGGGGTTGCGTGCTCTACCAGCGGCGCCTCCTTGATCGCGAATTTATTATCTTCACCTTAGCCATTCTTCGAACTTTTCAGGTCCCCTTTCGAGCGAATCCCAGATTTCCCAGGCGTGGGATTCACTTTCATCGTCGTGGATGGCTAAATCTGGAACCAGTATGGGCCGACCGCCGGAGGCATTGGCGGCGGCGATGCCATGGCGTGAGTCCTCGAAAATGATGCATTCGGAAGGATCAACCCCCATGCGACGGGCTGCCGTGATGAAAATCTCTGGATTCGGCTTGCCGTGCTCCACTTGATCGCCTCCCACTACGGAGTGAAAGAGCTTTACCAAGGCGTGGTGCCCAAGTTTCTTTTTCGCCAGGGCCTGCTGCGTCGAGGTGGCTACGCTTTGCAGGACGTCGTTCTGGTGGAGCCATACGATGCATTCCCGGGCTCCCTTTTTTAGAGGGACGCCTTGGGATATACGCTCCTGATAGATCTCATTAGCAGTGTAAATCAAGCGTTCTAGATCGACGATCGAACCAATTTGTTCTTCCAGCATCTTCCGGCTGGTTCGTCGGTTCAGGCCGATGATGCCTCGAAACACGTCCTCTTGAATCTCCACGTCTAGGGAGGCGCAGGCGGTGAGCCAGGAATTGTGAGAGATCCTCTCTGAATCCAGCAAGAGTCCATCCATATCCCAAATTACAGCTTTGAATTTCACGGGCTCGTTGCTCGTAAAAAAGGTTGCTGGAGGCAACAGATAACGTGACTTGACTCGTCAATTCATATTGAACGCCAGAAGAAATATGAACGCGTCGACCAACGAAAAAGCCTTTGTGGATGAAGATCCAGATAGCTCTGGGAGGGGCCTATCTGTTGTACGTCCTATTCGGGTTTTTTATCGCTCTCATCATCATGAAGAACGTTTTGCAAGGGAACGTGGCTGAAACGTTGTAGCGCTCGGCGCAGGAGCTAGCAAATCGAGTCAAAGAATATTTGGCGACGACCCATGGAATTGAGTCCATCCGTATCTTCCTGTCGGGGCAAACGGCAATCGATAACTCGTCGAAGAACGGTATTGTTCAGTCTAATCTGACAGATCGACGGGTTTCGGTACCTGTTCCGAAGCTCTTGTCGCGCCGGAGTGATTAGCATTAGCGGAATGCGAAGGGCCGCGCACTGGAAAGCGTCAGGTTCTTTTTCTGGTGGGTGAAAATCCCGATCTACGATTGTGACGAATCGGCTTGCTAGAGTCGCGGATTCCTTTTGGGTTTCGGTTTTCGGATACGATTCACTAGGAAACCCAAACCGAGTAAACTATGCCCTTTTTTAGAATACTTTCCTTGTCCCTATTGGGCTGGCTGTTCGCTTTGGCAGGCTCTGCAGCCGAACGACCCAATATTGTTTGGATTATAATCGACGATATGTCTGCCAATCTTTCCTGCTACGGGGAAGAGACGATTGCGACGCCTCACTTAGACGCGATGGCAGAGTCGGGTCTTCGTTTTTCAAAGACCTTCGTGACCGCTCCCGTATGCTCGACAAACCGATCGGCATTCATCACGGGAATGTACCAGACGACGATTGGCTCTCATCATCACCGAAGTGGGCGTGGCGAATTGAAAATCCATTTGCCGGATCCGGTAAGGCCCATTCCGGAATTGTTTCAGGAAGCTGGATACTACACGTCAATTACCGGGTGGCCTAACAAGGGCCGGGATTCGATGGGAAAGACGGATTACAACTTCGAGTGGAATCGGGGAATGTATAATGGCGCTGATTGGAGCAAACGGAAGGACGGTCAACCGTTCTTTGCGCAAATCCATTTGCCGGGCGGCAAGCACCGGGGAGGCACTATTGAGCAAAGCCGCCAGTTTGCTCAGCGGATGAAGGAGCTCTTTGGGGAAAATACGGACCCGGCGAAGGTGACGCTGCCTCCCTACTATCCGGACCACCCCGTTATTCGCGAGGATTGGGCCGCCTACTTGGATAGCGTCAAGTTGACCGATAAGTTCGTGGGAGATATAGTTGCTCGGCTACGGGCGGAAGGGGATCTGGAGAATACGGTAGTCCTTTTTATGACAGACCATGGGATCAGCCATGCCCGTGGAAAGCAGTTTTTGTATGAGGAAGGGATTCATGTCCCTTTGATCATCGCGGGCCCCGGGATCGAGAAGGGGCAAGTTCGCGACGATTTGGTCGAGCATATCGATATAGCCGCATTGTCGCTTGGCTTGGCGGGTATCGATGTTCCTGGCTACATGCAGGCTCAAGATATCCTGAGCGATTCATACCAGCCTAGAACCGCCATCTTTTCCGCCCGCGATCGTTGTGACGAAACCGTCGAATACATGCGCTGCGTACGTACTGAGAATTTTAAATACATTCGGAATTTCCTGCCCAACCGGCCGCATATGCAGCCCAATCGTTACAAGGATCAAAAGAGCATCATCATGACCATGAGGGCTATGTTTGAAGCGAACGAGTTAACTGACGTCCAGGCCCGCATTTTCCAGCCAAAGCGTCCTGAAGAGGAACTCTATGATTTGAGAAACGATCCCCATGAGATTCGAAATCTTGCCGGGGACCCAGCCTTTGCAGAGCAGTTATTGTCTATGCGCAGCATGCTAGATACTTGGATCGAGAAGACGGGCGACAAGGGCCCCGAGTCCGAGGCCATGTACGACAGCGATATGGCGGTCTATGTAGGCACGAAACCCGGAGCGCAGACCGTAGTTTTGAGGAACAATATTGCTCTAATGAAGCGTTGGGAAGCTAAGGGCAATTAGAGTATTTAAATGCCGATTCGAGGTGGTCGAATTATCGGCGCTTCTGGAAACGGCCGATCGCACGGCTTTGCGCTGATTCGGTGACGCAAGCCGAACGTTCATCAAAATTTTTAAAAAAACGGGAGCTCGGAGACCGCCCGCTACTTCTAGTCTCTGTAGACGTTTGATTAGGGTTAATCGACCCTGCCGTCATCTCTATGGAAAATAGGAGCGGCTCTAGGCTGCAATGATGTTTAGAGAAAGCTTTATCGCAGCGTTAAGCTGCTCTGGCCAAGATGGTTTTGGGTGAAGGACTAGGCGTTGTTCAAGAGGCTTGTTGATTTGATGAGCTGATTCTTTCCACCGGAGTGGTGGGCATAGCTGAATCCAGATTGAATGGCGAAAGCTCCAATGTGGCCGGCTTTGTTCAAGGCGATGAAACCGACTTGTATGTTTCTCCAATTCTCGAATTTCTTGGCGATCCGGTTGACGATTTCTTCGCAAGCTTGTTGTGGCGTTCTCCCGTGTCGCATCAATTCCACTACCATGGCGCTGCCCGCGTTTTCCAAGACAGCTTCTCCCCAGCCTGTGGCGGCAGCCGCTCCAACATCGTTGTCGACATAGAGTCCAGCCCCGATGATGGGGGAGTCGCCCACGCGTCCATGGAGCTTCATAGCGACGCCGCTCGTTGTGCAGGCGCCAGCGAGGTTGCCGTCCTTGTCGCGGGCGACTAAACCGATCGTATCGTGATTCTCGACGTTGATTTCGGGTTCGCTAGCCTTTGCTTCCGATTTGCTTTTTTTCCATGCGGTCAAGGTCTCCTCGGTGAGCAAGACCTTTTTCTCGAATCCGCTTCGCAAGGCGAAGTTCAAGGCTCCCTGGCCAACTAGCATAACATGCTTTGTATCCTCCATAACCTTACGGGCAACGGATACGGGATTCTCGATATGCTGCAAAAAAGCCACAGATCCGCATCGTTGTCGTTCATCCATGATGCAGGCGTCAAGCGTTACATGCCCTTCCTCATCGGGAAATCCGCCGATGCCAACGGTCCGATTGTTGGGATCGCTTTCAATAATGTTAACGCCTTTCTCGACACAATCGAGGACGCTTCCTCCGCTATTCAGCACTTGAATGGCTCGATCGTTAGCGGGGATTCCAGAATTCCAGGTCGACAATACGATGGGTCCATCAACGCGTTTAGTTTGTCCGAATGCTTTCAGGGTTCCGAAACCGGATACGGCGCCAAAGGTTGAGAGGGAGAGGAATCGTCTGCGAGTATTCATTGGTTGCTTGGGTGTGGTTGATTCTTAGCGGAATTCCGCCTGCGTAATCAAGCTGTTTGGGGTATTCGCTTGTAGAAGGATTATTTTGGGTTGGTCAGGACGAGTTGCGACTCAGAAAGCAGTGGAACATCTCCGTAGGCAGATGGCGCGCGGTTGCCTGGGGGTCTGTCTGCGCCAAGGCTACGACTGGCAAGAAGGCAGCCCTACCATGAGCGATGCTGCATGACACGGTAGGGTTGCTTCTCCTCAAGCCGCCGCTTGGCATGCGCCGCCATAGCAGCGCGAAGGCGTGAGATCTCCTGTTCTATCTAATGCGTTGCCCTTTTAGGCCTTTTATTCTTTACGACTCGAATATCCTGGCGAAGGGTGGATTGAACCTGAAAATAACGGATACACTATGCCCAAAGCAACAGCTCGACACATTCTTGTGCCTACGGAAACCGAGTGCGAAGCACTTAAATCGAAAATAGAAGGAGGCGTTGAGTTCGCCGATCTTGCTAGGGAGCATTCGCAATGCCCCTCAGGCAGTAGTGGCGGCGACCTAGGCGAATTCGGCCCCGGAATGATGGTAAAGGAGTTCGACGAGGTAGTATTTTCCGCTCCAGTAGGAGAAGTCCAAGGCCCTGTGAAGACTCAGTTTGGCTACCATCTGCTAGAAGTAACCAAGCGTGTGGATTGATTGGTCGCGAGCGTCGTTAGAATTTGAATATTCTAGGCGCCGCCCATCCGAAGCAATATTGTAGTTAGATAAGACCGGCCGGGGCTCCCCAGGCTATTGGTTTACCTCAAAGGTCCATAGGGAAGCGGGCGATCTCCGAGCGCCCATTTGACATGCAGGGCAGGTATCCTGCCTTCGCGCAAAAGCTGCCACAATAGGTCAGCCGTTTCCCTCTAAGCTGTCATACCACCTACTTGGTAAAACTAGGCTAGAATCTTATCCCACTCAAAGTAGGCGCTCGGAGATCGCCCGCTATCTTAGGCGTCTCAGCTGCTTGCCTGCCTGATCTGGGCTTCCAAACGGGTTGCTCGATTCACGCTCCGAGTGACCGCTGAGCAGAGAACATCCGTATTTCCGAAAAGGGTAATTCTGTTTTTCGCGCGGCTGATGCAGGTATAAAGCAACTCGCGGGTTAAAAACTCGCTGTCCTCAGGCGAGAACACGCCGGCCACATGCGCGAATTCGGAGCCTTGGCTCTTGTGTATCGTTAAGCAATGGGCTGTCGAGTGTCGGGGAAGCCAAGTCGTTCTTACCTTTTTAAATGTACCTTCCGAGTCGTTGAACCAAGCGAATAGATGACCCGATTCATCGGGCCAGACTATTCCCATGTCACCATTGAAGAGGCCTAATTCGTAGTTGTTTTCCAATAAGAGAATGGGTTGCCCGGAGTAAAAGTCATCAGTTGAAAGGTCCCGCTTTAAGCGAATCCTCTCGTCTGCTAATCGGTTGATGGCATTTGCTCCATAGGGACCAAGGTTAAGTGGAGCAAGAATGATGAATTGGGATAGTTGAGCGTAGGCTGACTCGAGATCCGTCGAATTCATACGGAATTCGAAATTCTCTTCCGTCAGGGCGATAATTGGGGCCAAATTCGGGTTTGCTGTCTTCTTGATGCTTTGAAAGTGAAGGTCATCTTTTGTCTCCCCGATGATCGTGTGGAAAGCCTCTGGGTCTCCATCGTGACAAGCCTGGCAGAGCCGATATATGGAACTATTGGCTGTGAAACGATAGGTTTCCACGAGATGGGTCGACTTTCCATACAAGGGACTTTTCTGGTCATTTGTGGATCTAACCAGGTCGCTAAAAACGGAGCCAACATCCACGGACGATAGCTGATTGTCATCGCCAAGAAGAACGATGGAACAATCGCTAGGAACGGCATCCATGAGCTTTCGCATTAGTGGCAAATCGATCATTGAGGATTCGTCGACTACAAGAATATCGCATTCTAACGGCCGATTCTGATTCCGGCGAAAGCTGCTCTTTCCAGGGATGGCCTCCAATAGCCGATGAATCGTTTGGCAGGGAATCTCGAGAATGGCTTTTTCGACCGGTTTTTCCAGGTTGAAGCGGGCCAACCCATCCTTGATCGAGCTCGAAGCTCTGGTAGCAGCCTTACCGGTAGGCGCAGCTACAACGATCCTCAAAGAATTAGGAGAATCCGTTGCTTGAATACATTTGACCAGATACGCTAGGATCGTGGTTGTCTTTCCTGTTCCAGGACCGCCGGAAATCAGATAAAGCCGGTTTGCAAGGGCTTTCTGCACAGCCTCGGTCTGTTTGTTCGCTTGAATAGGAGAGGCGCCTTTATGCACGCTGCTGGTAGACGCTGATTGACGCGCTTTAGTGGCAACGGATCTAGCTAGTTCGCTTTCGTAGGTGAAGTAGCGATGCAGATAGAGCGCAGATTTGTCGGCCAGAACCAGAGGCGTGTCTTCTCCTGGAATTCCAATGGAACGACTGTCGGCTGCGATCTGGCCCCATTCGGAGATGGTGGGCCAAGCGTTTTGCAAAACATCGCTTACGAGCTGGGGTAATGCTGGATTCGCTAGATCGAAAAATGAATGGCCTTCCCGAGTGGCAACCAGGCACAACGAGGCGGCGGTCAAAACGAAGGGGTTCTCTTCGGCGTAGGAGCGCTTCAAGAGATTGGAGAAGGCTCGATCGGATGCGTCGAAAGGCTCGTAGCGAAACGCCCGTTCGAGTTGATCTAGATTGATTGCATTCATGGCTTTCCGAGGGCCGCGTCGAGGGCATCCAAAAGATTTCGGCTGGGGCGATCGAAGAATATGCCTTCTTGTCCCTGCGGATTGATCCCCCTGACAAATATATAGAACGCTCCGCCAAAATACGGGTAGTAGTCCTCGGTGGGATAGCGACTCTTTAAGTGTCGTTTAAGGGCGACAGCATAAAGGGAATATTGAAGGAAATAGTCAGAGTCTTCCATCTCTTTCGCGAGAGCGGTCTCAGAATAATCTCCAATGCGATTTCCCAAGTGATTCGATTTCCAGTCGATAATGTAGAATTGTCCTTGGAAATGGACGACAAGATCGATGAAACCCCGCAGGTATGAAGCTCGTAGATTAGCCTGTCCCGAGTTTAAGGACTCGATCCATTTTCGACCCATAGTGACAGATGGGAAGTCTCTAAAGGCTTGAACAATGCCCGGCAGTGGGTGGCTGCTGGTTGGGAAGGCAAATTCGAGCTCGGCAATTCGGTTTTGAGAGGATATCTGGTTGAGCGAAAATTTTTCCCGGAGCGGGATAGCGAGAAGGGATTCGATGTGATCGGTTACGGTCGGCAAGTATTTCTCATTCCCGAATTGAAGTTTGCGGAAAACCTCCTCGGTCGTTTTCCTTATGCTTCTAGGGTCCTGAAAATCGATTGATTCCAAAACTGCATGTATCAAGTTTCCGGTTAGGGCTCCTTTACGCAGGGAAAAAATACTTGTTCCCAGGGAGGTTTCTTCTGCACCTGGCTCCGTCTCTAGAACAGTATCTTCCTCGATTTCGGGCTCGTCGAATTCGACCTCGACCGCTTCGCTTGTATAGGAGCTCGCGATCCGGGTGATTGTGGAAAAACTAAGGATGCGTTCCTCCTCGGGGCCCGTGTTGGTAGGGATAGTCAAAGGCTTTGGATCGATAACTACTCCGTCTTTTCGAAGCTTAGCCTGGGTTTCGAAGTCTATAGACGAGAATTGAAGGGCTTCAAAATCGATAGTTTCTGGTTGGAGGGATTCAAGTGTTGATGCGATGGCTAGTCCCAGCTGCTTTTTTTTAAGCGCGGCTTTCGCATTTTCAGTGCCTACAAGAAGCCGGCTAATAGAGGAAGGATCCTTGCCTCTTAATTGGTCTTCAGGATACAGATAAACGAGGCACTCTTCGGCAGCCCTGGTTAGAGCAACATATATAAGCCTCAGGTGCTCAGCGTATTCCTCGTTCTCGGATTTAATAAAGGCGGGAGATTGGTCCTTGGGATTGAGGTCGATAATCAATGAATCCGCGCTGTCGCTATCATGATAAAGAGCTAGATCCTTGGACGGTATTGTTTTGAGACCGCTTAAGAAAGGGCAAATTACGATAGGGAATTGCAGTCCCTTGCTCTTGTGAATCGTGATGATCTGCGGCTTGCCCTCGTCGGACCGCAATCGTGATTGCCAGTCCTCGCGATTGGAAACATTCTCCTCTCTCATTGCCACAAGCCAATTGGACAAGTGAGAGGGCGAGGCTAGTCTAGAGATCGCCTCGCTTTGCAGTAGTTCACTCAATTGGCAAAGGTCCGTGTAGAGCCGTTCGCCATCGGGGCTTTCCAAAAGGCGATTTTCCGCTCCGTTTAGAGCTAGGAAACGCTGGAATTGCGTGTCGAAATCTGCTGAATACCAGTTACGAGACCAATCATGGATGAAATCGAGGATCTCCAAAGTTCCCGCTGCCTTCTCATCGCCTAGCAAATCCGCCCAAGATAGTCCGCAAATGGGTGTGAGGAGAAGGGCTTTTGCCGTGTATTGCCGGGACGGGTGGGAGATGGCTTCGAGGAGCTGAAGCATCGTATCCACCGAATCCGTGTGGAAAACGCTCTTGTCTGAACGGATTACGGCATCGATGCCTTTCAACCCGAGTTCTTTGTGGAGGGTGTCTGCCTCTCGGTTTCTGGAAACTAGGAAAGCGATTTTTCCTAGATCCAATTCGGGTTCGCTATTTAGTCGCTCGACTAATTGGGCGGCAGTTAGCCGAGATAGATGGGCAACCAGGTCAGCTTTAGTTTTCGGGTTTGTCTGTTCGAATTCGATTGCCCGAAACTGGAGCCCACGGTCTGATTGAGCGGTCTTTGCGGAATCGGATGGGAAAAATTGGATACGATCAATGCCAAAACCGTCGACCGACTTTGAGAAAATCGCATTGACGGCGGAAATAAGCTTGGGCGTTGAACGATAGTTTTTGGTTAGCTGAATGCGACGATCGTCGCTTTGTTCAGTGGCCTTGAAATAGGCAAATATGTCAGCCCCCCGGAATCGGTAGATCGCTTGTTTGGGATCGCCTATGTAAAAGAGGAATTTCGATCCGTCTCCAAATAGTTTTTGGATGATTTCGTATTGTATGGGATCAGTGTCCTGAAATTCATCGACTAGAGCGGCATCGTACTGTCCGCTAATCACACTGGCGATGGCCAGGTCGCTGTCGGAACTTAGCGTTTTGTGCAGTAAATGAATCAAATCGTTGAACGACACAATGTTCCGGCGTTCCTTCTCCCGGCTAAGCATACGAAAAAGCCATTCGCGGTACTTCCAGACCAATCCGTCAAAAGCGTCTTCGATTCGAGCCAAGAAGCGATCTATCTGCCTGCAGGCATCGGGAGGGTCTAGATTTTGATGACCCACTTTGAGAGCGGCTTTCCATGATGTGAGGTTGAGGTCTTCGAGAAGAGCTAGATCCTCAGCGAGAAGATGTTCTCGGCGGGCCAGGGCGGCGAGCCGATTGCTTTCCCGCGGTTCACCGAGGCGTTTAGCGAACTTCAGATTGGCTTTGAGGCGAGGCTTGAGCTCGTCTGCACTGTCGAGAAGCGACTCGATGGATTGCTGGATTTCGATGAATGTCGAGTTGATCTGATCGTAGTCGAAACTCTTTGGTTCTGGTTGGATTCGAGCGTAGGGGTGAGAAGCGGACTCCTTGGCGACGTTTTTGAATTTCTTAGAGTAGCGGGAAGAAGAATGGTAGGCGAGAGTGAGTATATAGGATCGTTCCAGGATATGGATACGGATGAATTCGTCATTGAGCTGTGAAATCAGTTCGTCATCTATGGGCTCCAGACTCGCATCGAATGGGGCCCCAGATTCTAAGGAGAGCGCCTCTAGGCAGCGTTTGCAAAATCCGTGAATAGTAGCTATGGTGGCTTCATCGAAAATCTGCAAGCTATGGCTTAGACGTTTGCGGGCGACCGATACGTCTACTGATGACTCCTCGAGGATTGCTTGCAGGGATTCGTCGCTGATATGCCGGTTTTCAATCTGCTCTAGGGATTCCTTGAGCAATTCGCGGATTCGGCTAATCAGTTCTTCGGTGGCTGCCTGAGTGAAGGTTATGGCAAGTATCCTATCAATGGGTATGCCCTCTGAGATGATAAGGCGAAGTATGATTCTGCAAAGCGTGTAGGTCTTGCCCGTACCTGCGCTCGCCTCGATCAGCGTAACTCCTTTGCTTGGGGCTATCATAGGTCGCGAAGGCTCTCCACGTAGGGCTGCCATATTTGGATGGCTAGGCGGCCGTAATCTGAATTGAATAAGGGAGACGGACCAAAGCAGGCGTGATCGTACTGACTCCATTTCTTGCCCGAATAGGGAAGCTCCGAGTCCTCTGCCTGTTCAAAGAGCGATTGGCTAAGGACACAGAAGGTGTCTATGAACGTTTTCTCATCAAATAGTGATTGAGTTTTGCTCGTCTTTTGAAAAGCGTCCCAGCTTAGTTCCGTTTGAAAAGGGAGGGGCTGAGATTGGCTGGCTTGAAATATCTTCAGGAGGTCGTGGAGGATTGGCTTAGGATCTTCTAATGGAGAATAGGCGATCGAGGCTTGGTCTTCGTTGAGAGAATAGACGCGCGTTTCTAGCCTATTTATGGAATTGGCGAGCAAATGGCGAACCCAGGTTTCGATTCGGGCTTTCCCATTTAGTTTGCCTGAAGCCACTATGTAGTTGGTATCCTGATTCGCGTTAAGACGCATTTGTCCGCGAATTCTATGCACGCCTATAGCCAGATCCAAATTTACGATACGACCAGGACGAGGGACGTCAGCGCTTGACCAAAGCGAATCGATGATACTAGTTCGCTCTCGAATTGAATCGAAGGCGACCTTGCCCAGATGGCCTGGGGGAAGCAGTTTGATCGCGGCAACCAAGTCAGAGCGGACAGAGTCGATAGGCAGCCCTGATTGAATCGTTTCCGCGAAGCGCTGCCGGATTTCATATCGGTCAAGTGGATCGTGTCCTATTTTATCCGATTCGGACCAGAGCTCGTCGCGTTCCACGAATCGAGCTCCAGCGACATATTGAATGAAGTACTTGGAAGGGTCTTTGAAGAAGCGAATGATTGAATCGATGGAGACGGTCTTCGGATCCATCTCTTCGAGTAGAGGCTGAGTCTTCTCGGGGTTTGCTGTTTTTCTTTTATTGCCCAGAAGGAAGGATCGCGACTTCCGGGCCCTAGAATCTGAGTAGGTGTAGAGCTCTGAGTTGGAGAAATAGTCGGGATCATAGGATTGACGCTTGTGCCTGACAATGAGCGGAGAATTCTTTGGGCGCCCAGCTGCATCATCCATATAGTCAATTAGCAGAGACACTACGTTAGAGGGCTCCTTGAGGTTGTCGTTCACCGAAGAGATACCTTGGAAACTAATGAAAAGCCTCTCTCTAGCGGAAAGCAGGGTTTCCAGAAAGTACTGTTTGTCTTCCTCCTTTGGATTGCGGTCGCCGCGGCGGGGCTGGGAAACCAGAAGATCGAAAGGTAGTTGGTCCGGGCGCCGAGGAAATTGTTCGTTGCCCATGCCGAGCAGGCAAATCAGCTTGGCAGGAATGCTTCGCATAGGTTTGAGAGAGCAGCAAGTGATGCGACCAGTTAAATATCCCGAAGAAGGAGAGCTGCGTTCCAGAGCCTCCGCGACACTCAATACGGCGTCCCTACCATCGACCATGATGGAAGAGTTGTCGGGCAGAGTGGATTGCAGGATAGAGAGAGCGTCGAAATAGCGTAGCGATTCGATTCGATCTGTGGGCGAGAAACGTTCGAAAAGCGAACTGAGTCGCTGGCTCCAGTTGGAAACGGTTTCCGCCGTTCCGCCGAGGTGGTAGATCCCCTCCAGGAATTCCAGAAACTCGATCAATCGTCCTGCTGTTTGCGTGGATCCCCCTTCGACATCGGGGAGGGGAGAAAATTTGGCTTCTACGAGGATCGACGTGTCGTTGAAAGCGATGCCGGCGGCGAGGCGAAGCCGAAATTCTTTCCAGGTATTCCGGTCCGTAGCGAAAGCATTGAATGAATCCCGGTGTTCAGCATCCCATCCCCAAACAGCGCCAGAAACGCGTATCCAGCTTTCAATTTTATCTATTTCGCTCTCGTCGAAATCGAATGCTTGATGTATGATGGGGGATCGTAGGATGTCGAGAATTTCGCCGACGGAAGCCCTAGCGGAAACGAGTTTCAAAAGGCTTAGGATGCCGGCCAGGAAATTGGATTCCCTAGGACCGTGACGGTCCGCGACGGAAAGGGGGATTTCCGTCCCTGAGTCTTTCCCCTGTTCGAATACCGATTGCAAATGGCTAGCATACATCTGTATGTCAGGAGCCATGATAAGAACATCGCTAGCTTTCAGGTTCGGGTTTTTGCCGAAACTGTCCACGATGTAGTCCCATAGGGCTTCCACCTCCCGCCGCACACTAGAACTGCTATGTATCTGAATGGATCCATCGTGTTCCGGGAACGGGTAGGTTGGTTTTTCGCCCAGAGCTCGATTTTCCAGTGTCAATAGATCGAGATGGAGACAGCCCAATTGAGACGAGGGATCCGGTTGCTCGAACAATGAATCGTCATGGATAGGGTCCTTGTCGAGGATGAGGTCGAGAAATGCCTGGCCTTGCTTTCCCAGCGAAGGCAGCAAGGGATTGCCGATATCGAAAAAATCGTCGGAAAGCTCAGGAGAAACCAGTTTGTCGCCAGCAAGGGGTTTGCGAGACGCCTTAGCGATGCTTTTTCTGGATTTAAGATCGGCCCAATAAAGATCCGTTGGTTGCAGAAGAAAAATATGTACGGGCCGCTCGTAGGACACGGCTTCTAGCAGATCTAAGTAGACAGGAGGCAGCGATGACACGCCGAACACGGAAATGCGATGGGGCCAAGCGGCAACATCCCCATTAGGCCTAGCATCGGGCGATTTCCTGAGCAGTTCCCACAAGCTAGCGGTATGCAGGTAAGGAGTCCTGTTTCCGTAGATGCGTCGGCAGAGCCGCCGCCAAAGTTCTCCCTGCCAGTCTCCTCGATCCTCGCCCCTCTCCCAAGCGATGATTCTATCAGGGCGGTACAACAAGTACTTGCCGTAGAGACTGGCTAGTTTCGTGGACAATCGCAGCCTGTGGCTGGAGCTACGGCGGCTGTAGGCGTTGACAAGCGAGAACTCTGGACTGCCGCCGATTTGAGTGAAGAGATCGTAGAGCTCCCACTGGGCTTGGGCCTCGTCGTAGTCCACGCACTTCGCGAATCTAGAATCGAAACCCGTAGCGATTCTTTTAAACAGCTGGTTGGGGAAGGGGAACTCCCAGCCGAAAGCGATACCAGTTGAGCGGGCAATCTCGAACCTCAGCCACTTGGCCATGCCGGTATTCAAGGTCATGACCGTTTCTTGATCCAAAGGGCCGGGCAACGGGCGTTCCTGAGCAATGATTGCCAGTTGCTTGGCCAGCAACTCGATGCGATTGGAGGTGTGCAAATAGAACTCCTTGGCGCTCATGGGTTGAAGAAATCAGAGGGGAGGGAGTGGCGCTTGGCAACTGTGAATCTGATTCGCTGCGGTTTTGAGATGCTGGCCAGAGAAATCAATCGACGGGCGCTCTCAATTACCTGGGCCGGATTAAGGACGAAGAGGCAGGGGTCGATGGCCTAGACGGAGCCCGGTCTATCGCCATTTCTCTCGGCGGCATGAATCTTTATGTAGCGGGTTGGGATGATGATGCTTTGGCGCTTTTCAGTAGGAGTCTGATAACTGGAGCCGTCAGCTTTCTGGGCCACCTGAAACATGGAGAAGATGGGGTTTACGCACTGGATGCCCCTCACTTTCTAAGCGTTAGTCCGGATGGCGAGAATGTGTATGTGGCCCTTTGGGATGAGGATGCCTTTTATGTGTATAACCGGAATACGGATACGGAAATCCTCGAATACAATTCGAAAATCTCCAATGTTGGAGCAGACGCCGATGGAGAGACCGTGATTGGGTTGGAAGGTCCGAGATCTTTTCTGGTAAGCCTTGATGGCTAGCAGGTCTATGTTGTCGCTTGGAATGCCGACTCGCTGGTCAATTTCGGGCGGAACGATATGTGAGCTTTGACTTTCGTGGCAGTGCACAGGAGCGATTTCGATGGTGTGCAAGGCCTCGTCGGTCGCTTTGAGCGCCTATGGCAAGTTGTTGTAAGTAGTTGCGTTTTTCGATGATGCGATCAGCATATTCGCTAGGATTTCGGATACGGGCGCGATTGCTTACGATCAGACAATTTACGACTCGGACGAGGATGTCGATGGCTTGAATGGCTCGCTGACTTTGTCGGCAAGTCCGGATGGGGAGCATGTGTATTCATCATCTACATCCAAGAAGTCTCTCGTTTCCTTTCGACGGGAATTGTTGTTCGACCCACCTGTGCTTACGGTTGAGCCCCAATCGAAAGCGATACCAGCCAATTAGAATGTCACATTCGATGCTCTGGCTGAAGGAATCGATGCAGTCTACCAGTTGAGATTGAATGGCGCGCCAATTCCGGGGGGCGACCAATCCCGTTTACAGTATCGATCCCGTCGAGTTTTCTCTAGACCAGTCGGTGTATTCAGTGGAGGCCTCCAATCCGGGGGGCTCGGTTATTAGCGCGGATGCCATACTAACGGTCCTCCCTGAAGTCGTCTTGGAAACACCGGAAAATCTCACAGCCGTTACCCAGTCGAGCAGGCCGGCGATTGTAAGATGGATGGATCAAGATTACAGCGAGACAGGATTTTCAATACAGCGTAAAGTTTCGGGCGAGCCCTTTGATACCATTGCCCAGATAATCGTGGATTTGGAAGAGTATCTAGACACAGGATTAAGCAAGGGGACCGAGTACATTTACCGGGTTAGGGCAAAGCGTCCTGGCGAGGTTTCCGAGTGGTCGAATGAAGCGGTTATCGAGTCGTTCGACGAAGCTCCAAATACGCCAGCGAATCTAAAGTTAACTCTCGAAAAATACAATCGTAGCGCAATGGAGTGGGACGATCGTTCGGTGGAAGAGGATGGATTCTTGGTAGGAAGACGCAACCGGTCCAGTGGTGGGGCCTGGCTTGTCTGATCAAGGAATATCCAATCCCCTGGCCGATCCTTTTCTGACGCTCTTCTCTGGATCGGAAGTCGTGGCCGAAAATGACAATTGGGATGATGAGTTTGCTTCGGAAAAATTGTCAGCCTTCGTCGATGCTGGCGCTTTTCCACTGGTAGCTGGCAGCAAAGATGCGGCGATGATTATCACGCTCTCTCAAGGCCTGTATACGGTCGTGCTCGACGGGGCCTCTGGCGAAACAGGAATCGGACTGTTCGAAATCTACGTTTTGGAAAACCGCTAGACCCGTTCCCAGATGGTCACTTGGACGATGCTGTGATCGAAGGTCCGTTTCGTTTTGCGAATTACCCGGTCTACGTCAATCGGCTCAGCGATTTGCTGGAAGTGCGGTGATAGCAATGCTTGCAGGGTATCCAAAGTAGTGGTGTTTTCCCCGTCTACCTTGAATCCGCCTAGCCATTGGTCGCGATCCGTTTTTGATTCGTTCCACGCATAGCTGGAAGCGATTATCAGCAGCCCGTTCGGATTTAATCGCTTGTGGACGCCCTCCAGGAATTTTCTGGGATTGTAGGCGTTCTCCAAGCTCGAATCCAATAGTATGAGATCGTATCCAGAGAATAGATCTTTCATATTGGAGATATCGGCCTGCATGAATTCCACTTTGCTCCGGGTTCTGTCGAGGCCGAGTTCCTGAAGATTTTTCTGATGAAAGGAAACGATTTCCCCTTCCTC
>Ga0181593_10002608_pt1 | contig 16630 bp, 10 predicted proteins | sample 071ome_19_FD_133756 | JGI IMG/M metagenome (GOLD analysis project Ga0181593, IMG submission 133756) | Coastal salt marsh microbial communities from the Groves Creek Marsh, Skidaway Island, Georgia - 071413AT metaG (megahit assembly) | ecosystem: Environmental > Aquatic > Marine > Intertidal...
ATCGTATTGCGTAGAGCATCAATTAGCCCCTGCGTCTGCAGATGATTTGGCATCCATCATCAAAAGTGTGCTCGAAGAGCGAAGAGAATTTGTTGAACAAAAGGGCATGGCTGCAATGGGGCCCCTGATGGGTGTTGTTATGCAAGCGGCAGGTGGTGCGGACGGGAAGCAAGTGAGCGCATTGCTCCGACAAGCAATTCTTGATATGATTGAGTGAGAAGGAATGAAACCACAACACCCAGGCATCATTCTTCTCTTTGTGCTTTTGATGAGCCTGCAAACGACTGCTTCTACTTCATCATCCTATTCTTTTGTATGGGAGCATCAATTTGAAGACGGGTACATCACAACCGGCCCGGTTATTTTTGATGATATGGTGTTTGTTCGTACCTCGGGATATTGGATTGAAGATGAGCGCCCTCAAGTCACTGCGTTTGATTTCGATGGTAATGTGCTATGGAATCACACCAATAATGCATCCACTCAACATGACATGGCACCATTACTTGTTGTCGAAAATGGTGAGGGAGTTTGCGGCTCTTGGGAAACAATGCTTATTGTTCCGTGGGCGAATGGGGATTTAACTGCCCATGACGTGTCAACTGGCGAATTGGTTTGGAACCAATCGACTATGGTTGATCAATGGGGTCTCACTGGAAGAGCAATCGTTCTTGACGATCATGTCATTGTTCCTACTCGACATGGCCTTTCTGAATTTTGCTTGGCAGATGGTGTCGAACAAGTAAAGTTTGAACTCGGACTTGGGTGGAGAAATGGTGCATCAAAAGATCCCAATGGGACATGGATGGGTGATGAAAACGGAACGTTGTGGTCTATTCATAATGGAACAGTTGAACAATTCGATGCGGGTGAGGGGTTTATCCGACACCCTCCCGTGATAACCAATGCAGGTGTTGTCGTTCATCTACAAACTTCAAACGGAAGCGAAATCCTCTTGTTCAATACGACGTCTAAATCTTTTACATTGCTCAATGAAAGTGGTCCTTCACCAGGTTTTCCAACCAGCATTGGATCATTTGTAATGACAACTGACAGCACGCATGTTCGAATTTTTGATTGTGCTCTTGCCTGCGTTCAAGTAGATTCTATCAAATCACATTCAAACGGTGAGGTAGGAGTTGATGAAAACAATAGAATTTGGGTTCCTCAAAATGTGATGAAAGGTGGCATGCTCATTCTTTCCCTGAATGCCACAGGAGTCATCGTATCTTCGTCATCGTTCAATACGACCTTGGATGGATATTCAACGGCATCTCCAGCATTTTCTTCATCATCTGACTCGATTATGGTGTTTGGAAATGATTTTGGAGCATTACGACTTTACTCCCAGAAAAACGATGTATTCAGCGATGAGAAGGAGTACAATTTGACGGAATTTCTCATTGGCTTCGCCTTCCTCTTGTTCGTATCAATATCTGCTAAATTTGTGATTAAGGGCTCAAAGATATGGGCGCTACGGTTACTTTTGACATCCTTGCTCATCAGCCTTCTTCTCATCAGCCCTCAATTGATGACACTTCTTCAGGAATCGAAACCAGAAGCTTTCCTCCAAAAAGATGAGGAGGCTTGGTCTCCCGATTGGCCTCATGAATGGAACAATACTCAAGTTGTCATCATCGATTTACCGGACGGTCAAATTATCGACGGAGGATTTACAGGTCATGATACAGTGTATTCGCTCACAGTTGCTATGGCAGAGAAAAACAATATTTCTATTGATGTTCAAGAATTTTACTTTGGCGTCTTCATCGAAAGTTTTTCCGGAGTGTATGGTAACGGTTGGGAGTTTAAGGTCGATGGAGAATTGGGTGAGATTTCCGCTGACCAATCCGAAATGCCTGGTTCAGGTATTTTGAGATGGACGCTAGCATCTTGATGGTAAGGGCTAAGTCCAACCGTCAACTCGGGCAACCATGTTCTCTGCTATTGGCACTCATGGGCCAATCCTGTCACCATTAGCAGACACTCTTTTTGATCTCTTTTTTGTTGGGTTTGCAATCTTGCTTTTTACCAACTCGAAACCGTCGAAGATGCAATCATTCTTCTTCCTTTCATTTGTCTTTATCATAGTTGCTGGGCGAGTCATCCTCCAACCCTTACCTAACGTGCAACCAGTTACCATGGCCGTCTTCCTTATGGGTGCTCATCAAGGTGCACGAAGAGGAATGAGTTTTGCAATTCTCGTCACTCTTCTTTCAAATCTATTCATTGGCGATGGATGGTGGACATTGTTTCAAGCGATTGGGTGGTCAGTAGTTGCGGTACTTGGTGCTTCGGCTACAGCACGGTCAAGTGCAAAAATAGAATTGAACGTACTGTTGCCTATGCTTGTTGCCTCATCCATCCTCTTTGATCTCATAACCTCACTTTCACTCATCGATTCATCAACAACCCTAACTTCATTCATCTCAATTCTTTATTCAGGATTGCTCTATGACATGTTCCACATCCTTGGCAATCTTTGTTTTGCAGTTTGGTTGGGGGAATCAATGCAGGACTTTTTGATGCCAATTGAAAATATACACGAAGAATCTGTACCGGCTGAGGACTTACATGTTATCAGTGGATGATCAACTAAGCATGGCACTTCTCGTGCGAAACGATCTTGAAATGACACCGGGAAAAGTTGCTGTTCAATGTGCCCATGCTGCCGTTGATTGTTCTTTACAAGCAAGAAAAATCATACCGCAAATATTTGAGATGTGGAGAAACACCGGCTCCAGAAAAATATGTTTGGCTGCTTTGGATGAAGAAGATATTTTGTATTGGAAAGAAAAATGCAATGAAGTTGGCCTTGTTCATTCACTCGTAAGAGATGCAGGTCGAACTGAGGTCCCTTCAGAAACAATTACGGTGTTAGGTGTTGGACCCGCTCACAAAACTTCTCTTGATGACTTATTTTCTAATCTAGATTTGTATGGGGTAGAGTAATGGGTTTTCGTTCATTTCTTCATCGAATGACTGCCCCAAAAATGACAAAACCTGTTGAGAATCGTCCAATAAAACTCGTTTTGGTCATCAACCATAGTTTGGGAATGAAAAAGGGAAAAATTGCAGCCCAAGTTGGCCACGCCAGTGTACAAACCGTTCTTTCTGCAGGTTCTGTTATCCCACATATTGTCGATGCTTGGCTTGGTCAAGGCCAAAAGAAAGTATGTGTGAAAGCGACAGACGAACAACAGATGAATGACTTTTTCTCCAAAGCAAGCCAAGCCAATATTCATACTTCGAAAACGATAGATGCAGGTCATACGCAGATTCCAAAAGGAAGTTATACAGTGTTAGCGATTGGCCCTTGGTACGAAGCGGAGATTGACGAAATCACTGGACATTTATCCTTATTGTAGCATCAAGGAATTGATGAAGAAGAAGTTCTTGGTTGGCACGATGAGAGAATTCAACAACGACAGGATTGATTTTCGCAGCGATACTGTGACGCAACCAACTTCAAAGATGTTGGAAGCCATGCACAACGCAAAGGTCGGCGACGATGTTCTAGGTGATGACCCTACAGTGATTGAACTTCAACAAAAAGTTGCGAAGATGTTCGGAAAAGAAGCGGGATTGTTTGTTCCCTCTGGAACGATGTCAAATGCCATTGCCCTCCGAACTCATACCGTTCCTGGTGATGAAATCATTTGCGATAAATCAGCACATATTTATCGATATGAAGGTGGGGGGTTCGCTGCTCTTTGTGGGGCATCAATTTCTTTGGTTGATGGGGAAAAATGTTTGATGACACCCGAACAAGTTCGGGCAGCTATTCGAAAATCAGAAGGCTCCCAAAGCCATTACCCAAACGGTAGTTTGGTCTGTGTGGAAAACACGACCAATCTTGGTGGAGGTGCGTGTTATGGCAAAGAAACATTAGATGCAATAGCACATGTAGCCCGAGAGTTTGATTGTGCAACTCACATTGATGGAGCACGAATTTTTAATGCGAGCATTGCAACAAATACCCCTGTTGACAACTTATCGGAAATGTACGACTCAGTTTCAGTTTGTCTATCCAAGGGGTTAGGTGCCCCTGTTGGTTCTATTCTTGTGGGTTCGTCTGAATTCATCTCAACTGCTCACCGTTGGCGAAAGATGTTCGGAGGCGGATGGAGGCAAGCAGGGATACTTGCAGGAGCATGTTTGTATGCTCTTGAAAACAACATTGAGCGATTAGAAGATGACCACCGCAGAGCCAAACAGATTGCAGATTTTTTCCATCAAACACCAGGTTTTCATGTCGATGTCTCAACGGTTCAGACAAACATGGTCTATGTTGATACGGAACAACCAGCAAAAAAATGGGTCGAGCATCTTTCAGCAAAAGGCATCGATGTTTTTGACGTGGGGCCACATCGACTTCGATTTGTTGTCCATTTGCACGTTGAAGATGAAGATGTGGTTCGACTTCAAGAAGCCATTATGTCATGAGTTTATATCCACTCGAGATATTTCCTTTGCGTGAAACCATACGATCATCTCTGCAAGATTTGTTCTTCACGTCAAGTTGAAGATCAACATAAACATTGTGAACTTTGTACATCCTTGCTGAAATCGAATATTACAAAAGATTGGAACATCAAAATCGAACCTCATACGAGGGACGAAATCGTTCAATTGATGGCTGGTGCAAAACAAACCCCAACGAAATGGAAACGGCTCACTCCGATGCTTGGTATTCCCGAACTTGAATGGTTCAAATTGAATGATGGTTCAGACCCCGTACAACAGTTACCATGTGATGAAGATGAGTTTAGTACAATCATCAATCTTAAATTTACAGACGGGCCATTGTGTGAAAGACAACACTCAATTCTTCGAAGAGGGGTTGAACTTCATGATGGAACAGTTATTTCAATTCACGGAGATGATTGTTTTATTGACAATTTTAAAGTGGCCAAGGAAGTTCCAATCGGAATTTTCTTCAAAATCATGTCCAACCCAATTGAACGAAAAGGATGGGATTTGAAGCAATTTTTCTTAGCAGCCTCTGCTTTTTCTTCAAGCATTCCTGAGGCACATGAACAACGAATGTTCCGCCTTCGATTTCAGGGACGTCGTCGACGTCGCACAGCAGGTGAAGAATCATTTTACGCTATGCTGCGATGGCTTGGAAGCAAGATTATTTGTTCCAGAGAAAGTGATGTGCTGTCGAGCAGTATTCATGCATGGGCATATGATGTGAATTCATTTTTCCAAAACAGAGAACGTAGGAGTTTCCATGAAAATTATAGAAATGCAATCGAAAATATTCCCGATGACTTAGAACATCTCTTTCCAGAACCTTGGGTTCAAGCATGGAATAAAGAGACAAACATTTACCATCAAGATGAAAACCAAGTTGCCCCGATTCGATTTTCAAAAGGTAAAGTCAAGGTAAGAGCGAGAAGGGTGGACGGTTCAAGTTTCTGGATATCGGTCATAGAACACCCATTGCACATTGCGTTTGTTCTTTCAGCATGCTTTTACCCCGTTGACCATCCAGCGAGAAAATTATTTTCAGCCCTTCAATCCCTCTGGTTCAAAGACGATCATAAAAAGCCAATAACAGAAACACCATTCGGGGTATCCGTTCAATTTCTTCAAGGTTGTCTTGATGTCCTAGGAGAAAATGCGGTTGTTCATCGGAATTCAATTTTAATACGTGGCAAATTTGGTCATTACTATGAACTGAAATTGGGCTATGGAGCTCACGGTGCGCCCTATCTTCTTCGCCCTCTTGATTGTCAAGGGACAACTATCCAATATCGAGAATCACTTTGTATTCATAACGGGCCTACGCAACGGAGACTCCCTATCGGAGATACGATTGGTTCGGTGGTGATGAGCATTGCTAATGATGCAATTTCATCCCGCCTCGTCGATAGTCTTCGACATCATATTGTTCGAAACGGACCTCTCCTTCTTACACCAACAAACCAAGAAGAATTTTTTCAACAACTCGACATTCCAGAATTTCATGATTTTGTTCGTCAACACCCCTTCCGTGGTCGGAATGATAGGCAGTTTGACGAACATGGAGATATGGGCAGAAGACCGCGTTGGTTCCATCGCATTGACGAGACAAACTCTGAGTTGACCAGGCAGTTATCTTTAATCCACAATAACGATCCGTTCAGGAGGTGGATGCAAAACAGAATTGGGGATCAACGACGAAGGGGCGGCAATGGCGACGATTATGAAATGAAAACCAAACAAGGCGCCCCCCGCACAACAATTGATGAATTCACTCACCGAGAGGCAGTACTTGCTTGGAAGAGGTTGGTTGACCAATCAATTAGGATGGACGAACAAGATCATGAAGGCGGAGTAAGAATCAACCGAGACCGAATTCAAGAATATATGGGCAGATACATACAAAATCCTCCTTACATTCATGAAATCTTTAGGAATAGAGAGACAGACAAACGAATTCACGGATGTGGCGACATCCGAGACGGAGAACGTCGATGGTGTGAAACATTTGCAAGGGCATGGGAGTGCCTTCACCTTCAACCAATTGAATCAACCATCCAATTGCATGGAGCAGATACCAAATCATTGGCTTTTCAACACTTCTCTCTTAAGATCACAATTCGAGACAGGGATGAGGAACGATTTATCCGACACATTGCTGAACTCGTTGGCTACGAACTCCTTCTTGAAGATGAACAGAATCTCGTGATGATACGCAAGCGTCATCCAAGAGCAGATGCTCGTATTGAAGTCGCACGCATGCTCAATCAACTTCAACAGAAGCAAGGAAAGGAGAAAGCACCACCACGTTGGTGGAACTACATCGATAGAACCCAAGCCCCAGAAGAGTTGGAAAAAGGACGATGGCAACTCCATGAAGATTTGCAGGATGACAAAAAAGGTCACAAAGATGGGATTCGGTTTGGAGACCTGTAAATCTTGCATCCTTCATGTTCAGTATTTTTTCTTACGGAAAACGAAGATGGAGAGCACAATCACGAGAAGCAAATCATTCACGTTGAGGAAAGGCAGAGATTCATCATCTTCTGATGTTGGTTTGTCATCTCCTTCGCAGCATTCTTCATCTTGAATCGATGTGAATTCATACATCAGATGAACCTCAATGTCATCATCATCAAATGCTGTTGGTATTGTAAGCGTTGCAGTTCCGTTTAGGTCACTGCCCATAGAATGAATTTCACGAACAATGTGCGGATAGTATCCAAGTTGGTTCGAACCTTCTTCAAATGTAGCACCGGATTCTACAAACCACACTTGAACATCTAGAGTATAATTTTCTAAAACGAGTGCACTAAAATTAACATTCCAGGCAATTATACCGTCATCACCTGACGGAGTCCAGACAAAGTCGGTTGTTCCTTCATCCAAATGTCGTGTTGAATTGGTGAGGTTATCATAATCATCTTTCAACGAATCCCCATCAGCTACACTTCCAACTTTCTTGAGGTGTCCATTGAAAACGACAGTAGGTGGTATTCTCAGGCCGTACATTTCCTGCCATCGTTCATCAAGGGTAACAGAGCCGAACGGGTCCTCAGTCTCACCGATTGCTCTGTGGAAATGATACTGTTGGAGGAATGTGGCAGGAATTTCATCGAGTGCATGTTCTACATCGACACAATTCGTACACCATGTCGCTGTGTAATCTTCAACTAAAGTTGGCAGATCACTGAAATGGTCTGTTTGTGTCGAGATATTTGTTGCATTTGTCCATTGTCCACCGAGAATGAACCCATGCTCCAAGTCCTCTACGGGCGCTGCTTGAGTCGATGGCATTGAACAAAGAAGTGCAAATGTTACGACGAAAATCATTAGCCTGCCCATGAGATTTGGACATGCACCTTGTGTTTGATTTTTACCCTTCAATGATCAACGGCTTCGTTTGTGTCTTGGTCATCCAATTCCGACCCCTCACCAAGACTGAGACGAATGGCTGCAATGAATGCCTCAGGTAGAAGTTCACGGTCATTTTGAACCATGCTAATGAAGTTAGCAAGTCCTTGGGCTGTCATCAAAATTGCATCGGCTAACAGTGTGAGGTTTCGATGTCGTCCAATGTGTGCTTCGAGTGAGAAGTAGACGAGCATAGCCATGATTTTCTTTGCAGGGTGGTTGGTTAACGGACCTTCGATTGAAGGTTCTTTGAGGAGATTCATACGCCGAGCAATATCATTGTTGATGCCATCTAGAATTTCATCACTGATGCCAGCATCTGACAATGCGTCGAGAAGAACGCCGAGTGCTTCTGTGAAATCTTCATCTCGATTTGTCACACGGATTTCAACCACATTTCGTTCTGCAATGTAGCGCAAGCCGTTGTATCGAAGACCCATACGAATCTGTGCTTTGAGACATTTGTCCACAATAAGTCGAGCCTTTGTTACAAGTTCAAGGGGCAGGTCTAATGCTTGACGTCGATTGGCCAAATCAACTCGCTGAATCAAACCAAGGAGCGAACACCACTCAAGGATTGCCATTGCGAGGAGATAATTGTTAAGACGGCCAGCTGTGGAAGTATTCTCGTCACCTTGACGTTGAAAGAAATCTTTTGAGATTCGGTTTGTGCTTTGTGCGACATTCTTCAAATTCTTCTCACGACGGCCAGAGGCACGCTCGTATTCTTTGATTGTTCGCAGGTCTTCTTCGCTAAACGGTAGGACGCATGCATCGATTATACGTTCAATTTGAAGCATGGCATCTTCGCCAACAAGGTCAACAACGGCTTCCTTCACTTGACGAAGTTGAGGGTTTCGCTCACGAACTTGCGTACGTTGGGTTCCAAATATGAATGCTCTACGAAGCTCACGGTTTACCGCACGACCGGTGTGGTCCACACGACTTCGTGATGCTTGAAATGTTCCACCCAAATCAGCACTGGAGCTTACACGTTCGTGTGTTCGCTCATCGCCATACAGGTTAGATGCATTGTTGTACTCATCATTTTGAGACTCTGGCATAACGAAACCACAGTCATAACATACGCATTCAGCTTTTTCTTCTTCATTGCGGAGATTCGACCCGCCGCACTCTAAACATTTGTTTTCCATTTTTTTCACCTCTTGATGAACAGTATTCTTGGATGAGTAGCATGCCAGGAATATCTGCTGATTGCCCTTGTCGATACCAAAACATGATTTCTATTCATGTTGTTCTTTTTCCTCTCAAATCGTAAGGAATTGGGTTGGTTCCGACGGGGAGTTTATACATTGTAGACGGCAGTATATAAACATATCGCTCATAAATTCATCTCGAAAGTCAGTTTTGACACCATAGATCGTCGTGAACATCATGACTGTGAAACTGGGTAAATCAGTAGATAAAATGCCATCATGGAATGTTATTAAACACTCGCATCTGGTACTCAAATGCGAAGGGATGTGGAGCATGTTTTGATATCATCGGAACCGGTTGAATTAGGACGAGGCATCCCGAATTGGTTGTTCGATTCAATCGTTTCAGGTGCAATTTCCAATGTGCTATTTCTTCACCCTACAAGCGAACACAGAAATGCTTTCATGACCCGTCTCCGTGCCGAAGAAGTCACATTTCATCCAAACCACCATGTAACATACGACGGGCTGATACGTCAGTTAGCAAGTGATTTACGGCTTCCGACGCCCTTCGAAGATGATGTCGCATTACTTGAAAAAATTCACAATCTCTTCGAAAGGCGAGCCAGTAAGTTCGCATTTCCAGTCTTGCACAGCGGTGCTCACCCCTGGACATTTGCAAAAACTCAACGGATTATCAAAACCTTAAGGGCACTTTTGCAAGCGGAACCACCTTGGAGTTGGGAAGCGAACCCGGGTTTTGATGATATATTGAATGAGCTCCAAAAGTTTGAACGAATTCACCAAAAAATGATTCCTTTTCTCACTGAATTCCATGTGAATGCTTCACTAAAAACTTTGGATAAACGACCTTTTCATCTCCAACTTGTTGATGGAGTTATCGTTCTAAATCATCCGCCGGATTATTCTCCGATAGAAAAATCAATTTTACAAAAATTATCTACGTGGTTACCGTTTCATCAATTGGTCGCACAAGGTCAAATTCGATTGGGTCATCGTGGAAGTTCGATTGTTGATGCACATTTTGATTCAATAGATTCACTGCCACTCGGCCTCGATCAAATCGAGCGGGCTGAACTCATGCCAGATGGGTGGCAAACATCGGTCGGCAAAAGCCATCACACCTCTTTCCTTCGAATACTTCTCGAAAATAAAACGCAAACAATTGAATCAGTGTGCCAACTCATCTCAGAATATTTGCAAGAACACCAAGGCAAGATTATCATCATTGACCCATGCAAAGAAGAACATCACAATGTCTGGCAACACAACCTATCCATGCTTGGTCTACCAGTTTGGCCTTCCTCAATACCTCTTCAACAAACTCCGTTTGTTCAGCAATTTGTTGGTTTAGCAAGAATCGGATATGGGGTTCATGCATGGTCTCTCAATTACCTTCTAAGATTCATTCACACAGGCGGTTTACCATTGAAAACCGACCTTTTTCCCGACCTCAAGCATCCTCAAAATGAGGATTGGCGGCCAGTACTGCATCAAAATGTCCTCCAGAAATGCTCATCCATAAACCATGTTTTAGGAGGGCCGGGGGCTTTAGGGCGTTGGCGTGGTACATTGTCTCAAATGCAACCTATCGACTCAAGGCATGAGGTCATCTCAAAGAAAGAAATTGAGGAGACCCTATGGGCACTTGCCTCAATATCAAGATTAATGTCACCATTACTCTCATCAGAAGACCAGTATTTCGCCCAATTAGAACTTGAGGGCCCTATGAGTGAAACTGGATTACCTCTGCCATCAAGTCCCTCCAATGTATTCGAATGGTTTGAAGAAATTCTTGGAAAAATAGACTGGGAAGAGATTGTTCATGACCTCGACCAAACAAATCATGAAGCTCAAGCATTAGAAAAATTCATTCTTGAAATTCGAAAGTTGCAATCAAGTATCAATACATCAGCATGGTCGAAACTTACACCGTATTGGTTTTTCGAGAGAATGGCTTTTATTTCGGCTCAAGTAAAAACGGATGCAAATCAATTGAGTTCTAATTTGATTAAAATCATGACTCCAGAGCAAGCCTTTGGCCTTGAATGTGACTTACTCATACTCACCTTTACGGATATAGAATCGTGGTCGATGAAACAACCAGTGATTCCTTGGTTGGATGAATTCACGAAAAAAGAGCTTGGTTTTCTATCCAACAGTTCAAAAATTCGACAAGGCCGCCATCACCTTCGTCATTTGTTGAATTGTTCCCCATTAACATGTATATTTGATGCTTCTTTAGAGGAAGGAGGAGAGGCTGCAACACCCTTGGCTGAATGGTACAATGAACTTAGTGAAGGGGAATATGCCAATCTCGCATCACCTTTTGAATGGATGATGCAAAAAGGTAGCAATTCACTCTCGGCATATTGGGGGACAACGTACGATGAAAAGAATGATCTTCATTGGGTGATTCCGAAACCATTGCGAATTCATCAGGTCAAAGGTGCATATTTGATTGAAAAAAATGGCTCCAGCCAAAGAAACATCCGCCAAAACGTTGGCCTTGAATTAAAGTATGGGGTGCAGCAAACGCAACCGATACATCGCAACAATTCGTTTTTGCCAAGTTTGGAACGAGCATTGCATAATGACCGCATTTCGAGGCAACCCAGTAAAAATAACTTGAACAGAGGGGAAACGCTGTCCTGGGATTCACGCAAATATCGAACAACGATATCAGATTTGAAAGAGGGATTGAATATTCTTCAAGCCCATAAAGTGGAAGGTTTGGGGGGAGAATATCCTCACTTGGGGATAAAAGGCGGGGGAAAATCCATCTCGCCATACATTGACCCACGTCCACTTCCTCCTGCCTTTGAATCCCAACCGGAAATCGAACACTTTAGTGGAACGATTGAAGCATCTCTAGAGCGAGATAGGTGGTCACCCTCTCGACTTCAAACATGGATAGAGTGCCCCCGTAAAGGTTGGGCGAAACAATTTCTCAATGTGGAAGATGCACCTTCGGAGCTTGAGGAAGACATCAATGCAATCATGAGAGGGGATATGGTGCATGAAATACTGGCTCACATCCTCAACGAACACGGGGTTGTCGCATATGATGGCGAGGTAAACGAACCAATTCCACTTCATGAAGGACCAATTTCAAATCCAGTTGATGGATGGGAGCAGGCCCTAGATTTTCTTGCAACAAATGTGACATGGTTGGAATTAGATTTTGCTATTTCCGTCCATCGATGTCGAAGCCTCATTGGCTCAAGCCCTGAGGCTTGGCGTCAATATCTCGAAGGAAAAGTAACGCTCCAACCTCAGGGAAGTATAGGTGATTTGATTCAAAAAACATACGAATTACGTTCCTGTGCACCGATTGCAGTTGAGTGGCCGGTTTCTGAAGGAGAATCGGGTCATGTGAACTTGATGCAAAAGTCTGACTTGCATCTTTGTGTGAACGGATTCGCCGATCGAGTGGATATATTCATCCCAACAGAAGAGTTAGAAGATGCGCTTATCGATGAAGGATTTATTGATGAAAAAGAGTTCAAAGAACCTTTTCCAATGCAATATGATGAACAACAACGCTCTTCTCAAAGATATGTCATCATTCGAGATATCAAAACAGTAAGTGGTCCTAAATCTGACAATATCGGGAATCGTCATTTCAAAGGATTGGTTCGTGAAGTACAACTTGCACTTTATGCAAGAGCATGGGAAATTACCCATCCAAATGACAGAGTTATCGGCATAGGTATTTCTGAAGTTGGTGAATGGACTGAACATTATGTTGAAATCGACACAACTGCTTTTCCCCAGGGTGCTCAAATCGATGGAATTGGAAAACAGACGAAGATCTTGAGTCGACTTTATCCTTCGACAATTGACGAAAAGAATGTATCTTCACCATTTCGTGTTTGGATGAATGAACGAATAGAGACGGCTATGAGAGTCATAGAGACGGCATCAAGTGGATATGTGAATCCGACACCTGGACGCCATTGTTCATATTGTCCAATAAACAGTGTGTGCACATTGTATGACGTTGCAGGAGGTGAAATGAAATGACCCGCTTCAACAACAGCCAACGTCTTGGTTTAGATATCGATAAACACATTGCACTCGATGCAGGTGCGGGTACTGGGAAGACAACGGTGATGGCTCAACGATACATTCAACATTTGTTGTCACCAATCCAAAGAGCGACAATAGCGACACTCCCGGGCCCTCGTGAAGACTTGCGGGCCGCCGACTCCCTCAAGTCTTCAAAACAATCAAGAACACATCCAAAAGATTGGCTAGGTTTGCTTCCAGCAGAGGTTGCTGCAATTACCTTCACTCGGAAGGCAGCCTCCGAATTAAAGGGACGAATTCGAAATGTACTCTCATTACTATCAGATACATCATTATCGGGTAAAAACGCTGTTTTTGACCCTCGCCTCCAAAAGAGTGGGGATGTCGAAATGCTCTTATCAGAACTTGATAATGCACCAATATCAACAATTGATAGTTTTCTTAGTCAACTTGTTCAACCATACCTTGACCTTGTAGCAATCACGCCTCCAGTTGAGCAGATTTCCGAGGAAATGTCCCAAATTTTGATTCTGGAAACATTGAGTAGTATTTGGCGAATGCGCCATGTTGATGATGCTTTAGAAGCAGGATTACTCGAGAACCCGGTAGAATTTCTTGAAGCGAGAGATCGCCTAACAGTACGTTTGGGAGGCCAAGCAAATGCTGAAATTGTCATTCAAGGATTAATGTCAAAATCAATGTTTGTTGAAGAGGCCTATCGAAATTTGATGCGCCGGGCGGAAGAGAAAGGCGTTGAATTCTCTTCACAACACTCTGAATCGATTCAGTTGTTGTTCGATATCATGTTGGATACATTGAATGAAGACGAACTTGATGTCTTCACTGAGGGACTTCATCAAAGCATAGTGGATTGGGTTGATAATTTCCGAGCCTATTCGTCCAAGTGCATTCCTTCGGGGTCAACATTCTCACAATCTCGAATGCATCATCTGATTCATCTTGCTGAACATCCCCCTCATCAAAACCCGTTGGATAAATTACGATGGATTTGGCGAGTGTGTCTTTCGATTTCCAGTTTCTCTAGTTTATCGAAGGGAAAACCGTCATACTTTCCTAGGGGTAATTTACCTGATGACGAGTGGGTCGCTGGATTATTGAAGAAAGGGGAAACAACATTTTCAGATAAGGAACTAAAAAATGAAATCTATAGCAAAGGCGTTGAATTTTCCGATGCAATCAAGGAACATTTGAACCACCAAGAGCACTCAATTTTTCTATTGCTTGCCCGATGTGTTTTTACAATTCAACCAGAAGAAGGATATTCATTTATGCCTTCAAATGCGAAATCATATCTTTACGGTCTAGAAAAAGGCATCCCTACAGACCACGAACATCTGAATCACTACGTTTCAGAGCAACTACAAATGGATGTTATGCAGGATTTGTTTTTCATTCACAAAGGAGCTCATCAAATCCACTCCCATAGAAAATCGATTGATGGATTCAATGATTTCGACGATATCCTCAGATTTGCAGCTGATTTACTCCTCACACGTTGTCCAGATATGTGTCGGCAAGTATACCCTAAAGAAGCGGTTGAGGCATTGGATTCAATGACATCTGAACCTTGGAAAGACGCCCATATAGCAAGAGCTCTCACGATCTTACACGATGATGACCGCTGCCGAAATGATTTACTTCATCGAATTCAGATTCTGAAGAACCTTCGTCGGCAATTTAGAGCGTTTATCATCGACGAATATCAAGATACAAATCCTAGTCATGCACGCCTTCTTTCCAGGCTTTGGGGGAGAAGATTGAAACTTTCCGACCAATCAGAAAAAGATGATTGGTACTGGGGTCCAACAATTTGCATTGTCGGTGATATGAAACAGAGTATCTACCGTTTCCGGCAAGCTGAAGTCTCTGTGATGAGGGACATGGTTGAACAGATTCGACGTGCGAACAGACATGAATATTCCAATCCAAGTCTACAAGATATCCGAAAAGAAGACCATGGAAGAGATCCAAGACCTGTTGGCGATGGAGCATCTGGAAATGCATTTACCAACAAACACAACGACAAGGAAAAAAGTGCACCACATACGTATATTCATTTTGCTGCAGGTGATGACGAGGAAGGGAAATTCATCACCGATTTGGACCGAATTCAACGTCGTCGAGAAGGACATATTGATTTGACAACAAATTATCGAACAAATTCACATCTTCTTGAATTTATGAACGATGTGTTTGATGATGTGTTTTCACCGCGCCACGAAACGATTGTAGGCAATTGGTACGCAGAACCACAGCGCTTACGTCCAGGTCGGAATCAATCAGGTGGTCATTTGGAATGGTTGGTACCTATTCAAACACATCTAGAGCAAGCGAGTGTTGATATGAATAAGGCCTTCGACCCATTCCTTGATTCACGCTCTTCGGTCAAACAACTTGAGAATGAACTCATAGCCCAAAGAATCGAAGCTCTACTTTCAAAGCAACAGACTCGCGTTTGGGACACCGAGAATCTTGAATGGGTGGATATCGTTGATGATTCGGTCTATCAACCCAGTGACATCATGGTTCTTTTCCATGCACGTACGCATGTAGCAGATTTGATTCAAAGGTTGAGCCATAGAGGAATTCCAGCAGTATCGGATAAACAAGGAGCATTGTTGCACCAACCAGTGATACAGCCTTTGATTTCGATGCTTGAACTTATAGCGAACCCCGGATCAAAAAGAGCATTGTTTGGCGTTTTACGCTCACCTTTGGCTGGTTTGTCGGATGACGAAATTCATGAACTATTTCACTTAGCATCTGAAGATGATTTATTTTCATGTTTTCAATCCGAGATTTTTTCTGGTCCGATAAGGAAAATGTTCGTCGATCTGAATTCCTTACGACTCAAAGGACGAATCGAGGATGCATTTGCCTACCTTATCGATTATTCTGACCTTCTCGTTGTGCATTCATCAGAATCGGAAAGAAATCATGTTGAATCATGGTGTGAATTATTGAAAACGACCCTAGCCGAAAATGGTTACAATATTCTTGCCACTCAAAAACACATGAATGCTTTGAAGAATCTAGGCAAAAAAGGTCCGCCTGCAGAATCATCTTCATCTTCAAATGCGGTCCAAATTATGACATTGCACAAATCAAAAGGTTTGCAGGCAAAGGTCATTGTTGTAGCAGGAATGTTCGATGCAGGTCAACGAGATGCTTCGCAATCAGTACAAGATAACGTTCTGGTGACGCCTCAAGTCGTTGCAGGTCGAATTCAACCGTGGACAGATCATGACCGGCCCCATGATGGATTATGGGAATTTACCAAAGCCATTGATGATGCACAAGGCCGTGCCGAACGTCGACGACAACTCTATGTTGCACTTACAAGGGCCGAAGAGCGACTTATTTTTGTCGGCTCGCCCAGTAGTATGGGTTCATACCATGAGGATTCAAAATGCTTTCAAATCAAGCGAAGTCAAAGCACCCGCTCCTTCGGAAATATGCTCATTGATGCTTTACGTCATGTAGCAAAGCGTGGTGGTGACATTGATTCTCCATGG
>Ga0181593_10002614_pt1 | contig 16622 bp, 11 predicted proteins | sample 071ome_19_FD_133756 | JGI IMG/M metagenome (GOLD analysis project Ga0181593, IMG submission 133756) | Coastal salt marsh microbial communities from the Groves Creek Marsh, Skidaway Island, Georgia - 071413AT metaG (megahit assembly) | ecosystem: Environmental > Aquatic > Marine > Intertidal...
ATTCTACAGCCTGAAGGAGGCACAGATCGTCATCGAGCAATGGCGGCGGCACTACAACACGAAGCGGCCACACTCAGCCCTTGGATACAGGCCGCCAGCACCGGAAAGCATCATCCCCATGGATCAAAAACGAATGATGCACTAACATTCAAACCGGACCAGTCAGTGGGGGCAGGTCAGACAGGCGAAATCTTCTTTGACGCTCCGTATGACCTTAAGCCGACCACTTAATGAACGCGCATGGGACGCCGGGTTACCTGACCGCACGTTCGGCATTGTTTGACACTCATTCGGCAATTGAAAAGGACGGATTTTGATGATTTTCTTTCTAGACCGTCGGGCACCGGCCTTGGAGATTGATTGATGAGCGGCAGTAAGCTGACCCGGTCTTTTTTCAGTAAATTATTTCTGATGTCGCTCGTCGTCGGGTGGACGTTTTCGCATCCTGCCTGGTAGCAACAAGACACCGATCTGAAGGCGGAAGCCGAGCGACGACTGGAACAACAACGAACATTGAACGATGCCTTGGAAAAGCGCATTCGGGAGTTGGAAGCCCAACTCGACGGTGATGTCTGCTCGGCACTGGATACCACCGGCGTGGACGGCTGCATCGTTCCCTCGACACTCATCGATTTTACCCAACCCTTGGGTTCGGAGAGGTCATCCGCAGAGCCGCCCCTGAACACGCAGACGGAAACGGCGGCAGGAAACACCGAGAGCCTCGGCCCACCGCGCCGCGCAAGCTCTTTGCAATTATTGGAGATACTTGAGTCCGGCTCCGGATTCATCCTGACGGTCACCGGAAGCAGCGGATCCGGTTTCTTTATCGCGCCCGGCTTGATGCTGACGAACAACCACGTGGTTAAAGGGATCGGCGCCGACGCAAAGGGCGCGATTTTCGTCACAAGCCGTCATCTCGGCCAAGTTTACGAAGCGCGGATCGTCGCAAGTGCCGAAGGCAAAGAAATGGGCGGTGCGGATTTCGCTCTGCTGAAACTGATGGGGCAACCGCAGAAATACTCGGTCCTAAAACTATCCGCCAAATACAATAAGCTGGATGAAGTGCTGGCCGCAGGCTACCCGGGTATCGTCGTCGCCAATGACAGAGCGCTCAAAGACCTTCTCAAAGGCAACGAAAGCGCCGCCCCGGACTTGGTCGTCAACCAAGGTCACATCAGCGCACTACAGCAAGCCGAAGACAACGGAACGGTTGTGGTCCACACGGCGGATATTGCCAGCGGCAACAGCGGCGGCCCGTTGATTGATGCATGCGGGCGTGTGATCGGCATAAACACTTTCATCACAGCCAATCAGGAAAGCGCCAGCCGCGCCGGCTTTGCGCTGGGCAGCGACAAAATTCTCGCCTTTTTGAATGCCGCCGGTTTATCCGTACAGAAGTCGACCGAGAGTTGCCCGGCCGGATAATCCGCTACTCGATAAGTGCGAGCAGAGCTTCTTCAAGCTGTTGTTTGCGACGTCTAAGTTGCTGTACTTTCGTCAGCTTTTTTTGTTCGTCCAATGTGAGCTGCTGTGCTTCGAGTTCGTTTCCGATATCGCTAAGCTCCGCTTCGATTCGATCCACCTCCGCCTGATTGACGTTGGCCCCCGCACGGGCGACATCGATTTTTTTATCCAGCTCCGTCAGTTCTCGAGATAAAGCGGCGATTTGCGCTTCGGCTTCCTGAATATCCGCCGTCATCGCCGCGTTTTGTTGTTCGACGCGCTCCGCCTCGCGTTGGAGGGCGACTTGCTGATCCTGCGCGTCCTCCAATTTTGCCTTCCGCTCATCGACGCCGGCTTGATAGTTACCGGATGCGAGGCCGCCGACACCACCGAAGAAGCCGCCTTTCGTCGGATCCGTCGTTTGGCATGCGCTCGCAAATAGTAAAACGGCCATGGAAAGCGACAAGCGTTTGGCCGTATCGGCGATCATCGAAGGTTTATTTCTCATCGATCAGGACAACTTATGAACTTCAATAACTTGGTTCAAACTATCCAACTGCGTTTCCAGTTGAGATATTTGATTGGATAGCTCACGTATTTCAGCATCCATTTCAGAAGTGTCGGCGGCAGTATCCTTGCTCATCTGGTTCGATGCCAGCTGGTACTGCTCTTCGTTCTCCCGCAGTTGTTCAAGCGCATCTGCAACAGCGTCGCGGTTTGTTTCCACTTTGGCCAAAAGCGCACGTTTGTCGGATTTCTTTTTCTGACCCGAGGCAATTTGTCTTTCCATCTCCTCAAGCTCGGCCTTGTTTTTCGCGATGACCGAACGCGTGTTGGAGATGAAAGCCGTCAAACGCTGGTTGTCCGCATCGACGTCGTTAATCATGCCGTCGAGCCGCGCTTGCTCGTTTGCATACGCCTGTTTCCGTTGCGCGACGTAGTAGCCACCGGCCGCACCCAAAGCGCCACCGGCCATCACACCGACGGCCGCGCCTTTCGCCCGATTGTTCCGGTTCAGAAGAGCGCCCAAAACTCCGCCGATGACGGCCCCGGCGATTGCCGCTTGTGACACCGTCACATTGAAATCGTCGGCCTGCGCACGAAGACGTTCCTCTTCCGGCGTCAAGGGTTGCGACGAACTGCCGGACGGCGTGGTCACGCATCCCGCGAGCATCGCGACAACCAAAAAAGATGCGACAATCGATTTCATTTTCTCGAAGCGGGGGGCGGAGGTGATCATCGGATCCCTATTTTTCAACACTAAATTTGTTCATCAAGGTATCGAAATCGATCACATTCGATTTTTGATACCCTCTAATTTCTTCATAGAAATGGTCGACGAACGAGACCATATCATCGAATTTTCGTTCTTTCAATTCGACATTTAGCGCGCTTTTTTGCGAGGAAATCGCGCCGATATCGAAGGTCGCCCCCGTTGAGACGATCAAGTCGGCGTATAGCCTTACGTTGCCTTCATGAGCCGATTTTCGCTCTTCTTGCGCGCTCAAAATGCGTTTCAGCCGACCCGCACTCGTACCGGTTTTTTTAATGGTTTCAATGGCTTTTTCGAAACGCGCGATGACGTTCGCGTCACCGGCCAGCGATTGCTCGTAGAGCCCTCCTTGGCGAAGAAGACTGTTGATCGCGGCGCGGCGCTGCCGCTCCAAGGTATCGATCAATGTGCTGACCCTGAGCGACAAGTCGTTCAATCGGTCGCGTATTTCATCCGACTGAACCGCCTTACTTAAGGTATCCAGTTCGGCCAGCGGATTGTCGCTCTGTTCACCGAGGTTGGTTTCAACCTCTTTGGGTGCGGCTTCTTCTGTTTGTTCGGACAAATCCGAGAGCAAGGAATTCCACTCTTTGCGAAAGGACAACAGCCGTTCGCGCGACGTGATGACAGGCGCGCCGATCGCCAAGCGCACCCCTACCGTCGGCACTCGCTTTTCGCCTTCGGCGTCGAAATGAGGAATTTCTTGGCGATAAGATGTACGCAGCGCACTTTTATCGGTCAAATAACCGGCGCCTCTGACCTGATAACCGCCGGCTTGACCGTGCAATCGTTGGAATTGAGTGAGCCGGTAACTATCGAAAACAATTTCTTCCGCGTTGCCGATGACGTCATGAAGGCCGAGCGGGTTCGGCTTTTTAAGTCCGGTCGGCCGCGGCTTGCCGTTTGCGGACGATGTGCTCGAGTACCAAATATAGGCGTCCACTTTTTCGTCCATCGGGAAAAGGCGACCGACAAACTCCGACGGCGACACCATCAATCCGCCGCGGGCCGAATATTCCCACTCCGCCTCCGTCGGCAGTCGTACATAACCGATTTGACCATCCTCGCGGGGCAATCGGTCGGGGTGTTTTTCAACCAACCACTGTGAGTACAGACGAGAAATCGAGACGGCGTCATGCCAGTTTAACCCGAGCGCCGGAATACGCCCTTTTACGCTCGGCTTCTTGGGGCAATCACCCCGAATGGCAGATGCTTGATCCGCGGTGAGTTCATATTTTGCGATATAGAAATAACGGCGGGCTTGGTCTCCGGCATCACCGAAAGATCCGCTTAAATACGCTGTCCGCGTGCCCTCGGTAAAAGCGTTATCGGGGTCCGATGAACCGAGAGGGAAGCTCTGATCGCGCATCAAAGATTCGGATGCCAAAGCGACCGGAACGAAGGTCATCGCGCCGCCGCACGGTGTCGGCAAGACGAAATCGGAATCAGCGGGTTTGGGATTATAGAATTTTTCGTCCCACTCGACGGCATCCGCCGTTGCGGAGGTCGGGACGAACGTGAGCAGCGCCAGCGCCGCCATGCCCCCGGCCAAGGCGCGATGAAGTGCACGACTGCTTAATTTCAAGATACGATCCCCGGCACTTGCGATTCTTATCATCCAATTTACCTTTCGCGTAGGCTATTGGCGACACCGACATCAAATATACGCGACGTCGCCCACATCGCCGCCGTTACGCAGAAAACAAAGACCATCATCGCCATGGCGGCGATATGGGACGGCAGCAATTGGCATATGTCCGCACCCGGAATACCGACCACGGTGCCGAACAGGTGTTCGATAAAGAGCGCCGCAAGCAGATAACCGCTCATGGAAATCACGACGCCCAGAATGCCCAGAACGATTGATTGAATGGTCGGAATAGCCATCAACGAAATTTTGCTGAAGCCGATCAGCATCAGTGTACCGAGAGCCGTTCGCTTGCGCTCGACATTCGACCAAAGCGCCGCGGCCAACGAGAAAAAGAAACCGCCGCCGGCCATGCCGGCGATAATCCAAAAGCCGAGAGTGAGGCTTCGGTCCAGCCCCAACAATCCCGCGACGTCGGACGCTCTACTCGCGACCGGAATGCCCTCCACATCCTCGAGATGAGAAGCCAAAGCGGGAACGCTCAATAAATCCTTTGCATACAAACGAGCACTTGCATAAGTCGTACGCGGTGCTTCTCTCGCCTTACCCGGCCATCCGAGACGATCGACGGCAAAGCCATCCCTATAATCTTCTACCGCACTCAGAAGCCCCAGCGGCGTGAACACCGCCGGTCGACCATAACTTGACGCGCCAAGAACACCCGCGACTTGGAGTTCGATGTCCGCACGCTCACGGCGCCCGTCCGCCGTGCGGGTCACGAAGCCGGTGACGGCATCCCCCGCCACCACGCCGAGATCGGCGGCAAGCGCCGCCGATAAAACAACGAGATCCAACTCGCTCAGTCCCGGCATTTTCGCCAACAAAGGATCCCCGGGCCCGGTCGGGATCAATTCGGCAAGTTCGGCGCGCCCGACTCGCGTCCCACCGAGATTTTGTAAATTGATGGTCGCCGCGATAGAGCGCGTCTTCGGCACGACAAATTTGACGCCGGGGTTTTTCGATATCTCCTGAAACCACTCCAAGTCGAGTTGGTGATTGCCGCGAAGTACGATTTCGAGGGTTTTAGGATCGTCGAGCATATCGCGACGGAGCGTATCCATAATCCCGAACTTGAGGCTGAACAAAACCATGATTGGGGTAAGGACGGCGGAAAAGCCCAAAATAACGCAAAGCACGTTCCGCCAATCAATCGCAAGGTCGCGAACGGCGACACGAAACGCGAGCAAAAAGACGCGGCGGCGACGGGGTCTTAAGTGTGCGTCCATCGATGGGGTGGCGTGGATGTTCAATGGAACGCTTATCCTTTGATTGTCGTGACGGACCCGGTCTCGCCGGCGCGGGTCTCAAGCGTCAAAGGTTCAAGCTGCATCGCCGAGACAATTGATTGATCATGCGTCGCCACAAGCAGAGCGACTTTGTAGCGTTGTACGACGGTGAGCAGCAATTCCGCCAATTGGGTCGCATTCGACGCATCGATCGACGCCGTCGGTTCGTCGGCAATGAGAATGTGCGGCCGATGAAATAACGCCCGCGCGATGCTGACCCGTTGCCTTTCACCAACCGACAAACTTGTCGGGCGCTTATCCAAACAAGATTCGATACCCAGTGTCGCGGCAAGTTCGTCGATGTCGTGACTTTCTTCGACGGAGAACAATTCCGCCGGCAATCGGATATTCTCCCGTGCCGTCATGAAGGGCAAAAGGCCGCCCTGTTGCAGCACGTACCCCATATAACGCCCACGTACAAAGGCCAGGTCCTCGGATTTTCTTGCCAGCAATGCGGCGATATCGAGTTGCCCGTCCGGCGTGTGCAGTAAAAACGACCCCACTTTGTCCGGGTACAATGAGAATGACAGGAGATCGAGGAGCGTGCTTTTACCGCATCCGGAACTTCCCAGTACGGCACGCGGCCGTTCCGGGTCTAGCGCCAGCGCCTCAACGATAAGATCGAAGGTCCAGTTCGATTGCGCACGCCGGAACTTCAACTCCCGAAGTTCTAAGCTAGAAGCAGCGCCCATCAGGGAAGCGAGTCGAGCGGCACCGGATATACGGCTTCACCGGCGGGCGCCGCCGGGTTGAGCAAAACCCAATTCTCGGTGTTGTCATGATATCGGCGATAAAGCGCGATTTTTGAACTAATCGTGTCGATGAACTGTTGCTGTTGGCCGATGCTCCACGACGTCCAAATGTCTTGGCTGATATTCATGACCTGACTGCGGTAAGGCAGCCCATCCAGATATTCCCCGATCAACCCGAGGTCGGTAATATTCTCGGCGCCGCTGATTTTGTCCGGCGATCGACCCATCGCAGCAGCCGCTGCGCGCAACGATGAGAAGAAGTCATCCGGCGCAATTTGGCCGGTTTCGCTCGCCTCCAAAACGCGCTGCATCGTCTCTTGCAGATCGCTGAGTTGGTTTTTAGTCAACAGAACCCGAACATCGACCACGGATCTGTCGGGGTTTCTGAACGAGCGATCCGTGAGCCATGCCGAAAACATGCTCGGCGCCTTATCGCCCTCGCGTTCACCGACGTAGGTCAGCCGGATCGCAAGCCCGACGAGGGCGGTTTGATATTTCAATTCTTTCTCGAGACGCTCTTTTACGCCCTCGGCCTTTTCGAGCTCTTTACGTGCCTGTTCAATTTCAGCTTCTTGATCCGCCCGGCCCTTTCCGTCACGGAACGCGCGAATATGCTCGGTAATCTGCCGCGCCAGATCATGCACAATCTCGCCGAACACTCTCGGATCGCCGGATGGAATTGCATAGTAGAGCGACCGCCCCGAACCATCCCCCATCGTCGCCAAGCTGGTGTACTGGGATGCCGCGCTCTGGTGGTTGGCCTTTCCTTCCGGAGTCTGCAGATGCAGCACATACAAGTATGCGTTCCGGCTAAGCGCTAGTTGACGCATTTGTTCGGTCGACATGCCCGTTCCGGACAACGGATCACTACCCTCCCTGGCACCGGCATCGGTGACCAAAATCACGAACCGGCCCGCATAGCCGGCCCAATCGATCGATGTCAGGGCATGCTCGACACCGGCATACGCATCCTCGACGAATCCTTTGCTGGAAGCACTGGCGGGCGCAAGATCGCGAACTTGGTTCAAGAAGGTATCGCCGTCCGAAACGGTGTTGGGATCGGCAAATTTCTTCGATGCGTACTCCAACCCCGGCACGGCATCCGTGCTGTCTCGATAGGCCACCAAACCGAAACGAACATGTTCCGACAGGTCATTCGACTGGATGAGCTTAAACGTATCTTTCGCGACGGCGCGCACTTGTTCGATATAGGGCCCCATCGACGATGTGGCATCGACGACGAAAGTGATCGCTGAGCGAAGGTCCGGCGGCGTCTCTTGTTCCGCTAACTTAGGGGCTGCCGGCGGTTCCTCGGAACTCGGCATCATCGCTTCGTCGGAGACGGAACTCACCTTCAACAGCGTGGTCGGGAAGCCGCTATCGAGATAAATTTCTTCCGCCTCCAATATCGGCAAAAGATAAAACTGTTTTTGAATATCGATGTGGTTCTCGGGCTCTACCGAGATAACGGGCGAGTCTTCCGGGAGATTTCCTCGCCGAATTTTCTCGCGAAAGCTCTCGGCCTGCACAAGCAAGTCGCTTGCTCCCAGAAGCGCTTCCAATTCCTCTCTGTTTTTGAAGAACAAGGTTCGTTCGCGACCGGCCGGGTTGGTAAAGGCGAGGGTCATTGATTGCCGCCATTCTGCCGTCTGGTCTATCGGGACCCATCCGGCGATGGTGCCCGATCGATCCGGTCCGACCTCCAACCACGTCGTTTGCCGGATCACCTTTTCGGCGTATACGAAATTCACGGAAAAAGGCACCGACGGCGTGGTGCCCGCCGCGCCCGCCGAGGCGGAAATTTGTGCACCCGGCCGCATCAGCACCTTCCGCGCCAGGGTCTTCTTGCCTTCCATCAAAAGCGGCTCACGCGCCGCAGGTTGGGCCTCGCTCGCCGGCAGGCCTGCCGGCGGCAGTAACAACGCCAATGCCGTCACGGCGCCGGGAATAAACTCTCGAATTCTCATTTCAACTTATCCAAATACGTCTTCGCTTCGTCGTCGCCGGATGCAACCGCACGCTTGAGCAAAGCGCGGCCACCTTCGACATCGGGTTCACCGCCATGCAGCCCTTCGATCATCAAGATGCCGAGTTGGCGCTGCGCAACGGCATCCCCTTGGTCTCCGGCAGATCGGTAGTGGCGCGCGGCAATCTCGCCGTTCGCCGACGGCAGCGGACTCGTCGCCGCGCTGAATAATTTCGGATCGTACATTTCGCCGAGCATCCGTTGTGCTTCGGCGGCACCGCTCGATGCCGCCTGTTTCAGCAGCAAGAATGCGAGATCAGGTTTGCCGGCTTCGATCAGTTTGTGCGCCTGTTCCAGGCTGGTCTCCGCGGCAGGTTGATCTTGCAAATACTCTCGAACCTGCTCGTCGCTCCAATATGCCGACTTCGCGGGTTCAGCCGAGTCGAAGAGGCCGCTCGAAAAAGCGAAGTATCCGCCGGCGGCCAGAAGCACCGCGCCTATTGCGCCAAAAATGATCGATTTCGGCAGCCCTCCGGACGTCGGGCCCGGTTTCGGAGCAGGCGCTTCCACCTGCGCCTGCCCGCCCTCGGAATCCGGTGCGCTCGCTTGTTCGGTGCTTGCGTCCGCCGACGTATCTCGGGTGGGTGCCGAAACAACGGTTGTATTGTTTTCCGCTACCGCGCGCCTGCGGTATCTGCCTGAGACACGACCTGTTTGCTGCGTGATCGCCGGCCATCCGATTTGGCCGGTGGCCACGAACGGCTCGGTAAACTCGAAGATGATTCCTGTATTCGGCGCTATCCGTGCCGTCTGCTCCGGCGTCATTATGACGCTGACCTGTCCGTCGGCGCGATCCACGACGGGCAAGTCATGGAAATGATTACTCGGCTGCCATCCGTCGGGGCCAAGGACCGGATCGTCTCGATCGGTTTTCTTGATAAGGGTTTTGACATAATCCTGAGCGACCTCGCCGATGCCGACGATCGTCACCAACGCATGTCCGGCAGCGTGATTTTGGCTCTCGGATACAGTGATTTTAACCTTCACTGCTGGCCCCCTCTTCGACTGATCGACGACCGACGCCGGTCAAGATGTCGCCCAAACGATCGTTATCGCGTTCATTGAGGATCCCGCCCCCCTTCACATCAGCATTCGCCACAGCCATCGCCATATATGCGATAATCCAATGCTTTTCGAATGTTTTTCTTTCGTCGTCGTAGCTGGGTGGGGTCGGCGACAAGGCCGGGTTTTTGACGTCGATCGGCTGCGGATCATCGAAAACGGGTATTTCCGGTGAACTGTGGGGAATCACCGGTCGAGCGCCACGCGGCTGATCCGAATATCCGAGCCACGTCACATAATCAGCAATTTGACGACGAGTGATCGACACGACACGCCTTCCGACATCGTGCCAGTTTGTACCGACACCCTCGGTCTCTTCCGCGACATGATTGGCGATTTTATCCCTCAGCCGGCTCCGCTCCGCACCTTTAGAGATGTTCGTCACCAAATTGCTCATGTTGCCTTCGTCGATTGACGCGAAGTGCAAAACCGCTTCGTTGGAGGGCAATCGATTAAGGTGCTCGATCCACTGCTGAACAACTTCTCTTGCAAATCGTGATGACCGACCGCTGCCCGCAACGGCCGGCTTGGATTCGACGACCGCTTTTTGGTCGTCTTCATCTTTGCCGTCGTGGAATCCGAGAAGCGCATTTATGTCTTCTTCAGTGTCATCCGAGACCGGGGGGATTTCTTCCGCGTCGGGGGCTTCATCCTCGTAAATTGTGCCGGGATGGCTGTGCGCGCTTGCGATTTGCTCATCGGGCAATCGCAACAGATTCAAAAGCTCTGCGAACCGACCTTTTGTCATGGCCCCCTTAACCAAGGTAGCCCCGGTTTTTATAGCCTCCTTGCGCAACACCTCGCGATCGCTTCCCGTCGGGTCGTCGTACAGCGACCCCAGGAGAAGCCAAAACTGATTTTGCTCTTTCTCGAGGCTTTTACGCAGAAGGTTTATCTTCAAATCCGGTGTGCAAACCGTAGTCAAATTTCCCACGAGATAACTGATACCGCCGTCATTCGGCGTGATGGCGGCATCGAATGCTTTCTCGGGATCGTGCATATGCTTTTTGACAAGCTCATCGTTGATGCAAAGCTCGCGCAGTTGATCGACGTACGCTTGTTCATCAGGTTTGATTCCGGCTTCCTGATCATCGGATGTTTTCTCGATCACGGAGCAGGGCATTGTCGGGTTGCGCATCCAAAAACAATTTCGGAACGGCTTCTGGTCCCAATTAAGCGGCCATTCGGACGGTTCCCAAAACTTGAGAAGACCGTCTTTGATGCGATCTTGAAAACGCTTACGCAGAGACGTCTCGTCTTCGCCCCCGCCGGACGCCGCCAAATCCATATCGAACTTAGCGAAAACAAAAAACAATGTGTTCGGGTTGCGTTCCCGTATTTCCGGCGTATCACCCAACGTGTGCCACGCCCAGTCGTTAACCCGATCTCTCATCTCGACAAGTTTAATTGCCCCATGGTTTAAAACAGCGAACAGGGCCGTCATTTCATTTTCCGCTTTGTAGCGCTGGAAAAGATAGTCGACCTTGCCGCGAAGAAAAAAATGGGCGGATCGATTTTGCTCTTTTCCACCTTCCGATGTTTCGGCGTGGAAGGTAGGCAAAGAGGGGCGTTCCTTGAGACCGGGAAAGTCCAGAACGTCGGCCGTGTCAAAAAACGAATAGCCGGTCGCCCCCAACTTCAATTCGAGTTCCACAATTAAAGCCGTAACAAGCGATTTCGGGAGACTGACAGGCTCACCTTTTTTGCTGCCGTTAAGCGGTACGACCGATATTTTGTCTTGATCTTGGAGACCGAGTTCCTTCAACGAATCGACGCTGATGATGGACCCCTCTCGATGTTCACCATCGGAGGTCCGCTTCGACAACCTTTTAAGCCCCTCCGATGTTTGCTCTACCAAAGCATCGATTCTGCAGGCAGCCTCGGAACACCACCCCAGTTCCTGTGCGGCAGACGCGACATCCAGAAACAATTTGGTAAAGTCCTCTTGGCCGCCCCACAGCACGCCGTACAAGTTAGCGCGATCCTGCAACGAGAGACGCGGGGCCAGGGTTGCCGTTTTGCGCCAGTATTCGGTGCCGTATAAGGCCCTGTATATGTCTTTGTAATTAAAACGAATGTATTCTTCGAGTTCGTAAATATGTCGTGCGTCGGGGAAATCGGTCGCTGTGGGGCGCGTTTCCATTTCGGCGAGCAATTCGCCGATTTCGGCGGCCGATTGCAGCACGAACAACGGTTTATCCAAATTGTGATTGATGTCTTTTTGGCTGGAATTGACCAATATCTTAACGATGTCGATTTCGGATAGAATTCGGATAAAGATGGGGTGATCGTCGATCCCGTCTTTTGGTTTCGCTGTGAATCGCGTGACGACGCCCGTCCCTTCCGAGCTTGCACTGGGTGACGGGTTGATACAGTCCAAAAAATCGATTTCGTGGGAGCCGATTTCGACGGTGAAACTTTTGTTCTCGCCCTTTGCGAGACTATTGACCAGAAACGATTTTCCGGCCCGACTTTCACCGTAAATGCCGACACACATGCGTCTTTCGGCGGCCTCTCCCAACCGATACGCCTTCGTTTGGATTTGCTGCAGCGCCACTTGCAGATTTGGCGCTTGCTCTGCGACGATGTCGTTATGCGACGCTACTTCGGCCAACCAATCCAAGGCGGCACTCGCCCCTTTTTCGAGCGCCGTACAGTCGGCTATCAGGCTTTCTTTCTGTTCTTTATCCATCTCTCAAACTCATCTCGTCCCGGTCGACCCCCTATTTATTGAAGACGATACCCGTATCAAGCCAGTAGCCGTCATCTTCGCGAAGCGTCTTTAGTTTGAAGGTCAAGTTTCTCCGAGAAAACCCGGGGGCTTCGTCGGAGTCGTGCGTCACCATGTCGATCTTGATCTTCTCGTTGATCGAGCCGCTTTTGAAGTTCTCGCGTTTAAAGGTCACTTTCAGCGGCACCCATTTCCTCAATTTTTCGACCGATTCATACTCGTAATCGATTTCATAGATTTTAGTGGCTGGCCACCAGTCCAACGGAAGTTGGCGAAATCCGATATACATTTTGCCGCTGAACTCGCCCCCATCGCCTTCGAACTGATAGTCCTCATCATTGAGATCGACGTTCGAATAGAAAATGTTTTCATCACGAATCCTGCCGTCGGCGATCATGCCGATGAAGCGCATTGTCGACGCGTACTCCAGCAATCCGCTTCTAAACGAGAAATTCTTCGGGTTCCCTCGCGAAACCGCGCCGATGGATGCTCCCATCGCCGCCGTCGTTTTCGGATCCGTGATGCGTGACTTCGTGTCACGGAACGGATACCAGGCCCCGACGCTGTAACTATTCAGCGGAATGATACGATCCGGCGGAAGCGCATGTGAGCACTGTATCTTTTCGATAAAATACGGGAGCCGGGACGGCCTTCCGGACAACAAGAGGACATCACATGCGTAAGCATCAAGAACGGCGCAGATTGCGTCGACACTCGCGCCCATGACGGAATTGACCGTTGCCCAAATCCTTTTGACGTCGACAGGAAAATTCAACTCGGAGAGCACAAAATCAACGCCCCCGCTCTCGATAATCGCCTCCTCCAAAAAGCGACGCACACGCACGATCGACCCTTCGCCGCCCTCCGTTTCGATCTCGGCCGGAAAAACGTCTCGGAAGCGAACCATATCGACGGAGGACGTCTCCAACGGATCATATTTCTCGTACTGGGAGAGAATTTTCAAGGCAATCGGGATCGCAATATTATTGATGAACAAATGCCGCAGCTTCTGTTCTTCGGCTCCTTTTCCGCTGGAGTCGCCGCCGAACAACCTCACCATGATACTCTCGGCGACCTGCGGGTCCACTTTGCAGTCTATCGCCGCTTCCTTGATGACGCTGAGCACGTGCTGCTTGACGATGCCCCGCAACACATCATCACCGGCGATGTTGAACCCTTCGCGGAATATTTGATTCGGCTCAATAACGCCCATGCCCCCCGAGCCTTTGACCGAGTAATCGGTGATGATGAGGTCGGTTGTACCGCCACCGATGTCCATACTTGCCACACGAAGGACATCCGGTCGTTGATCGTCCATGAAGGGGCGTTTCGTGAGTTTGATAAAGCTACGCGCATTGCCGGAGAAGGTCTCGGCGACTTCGGAATAAAGATACACAAGCTGAGTCGCACTGGACTCGTCCCAGTTGACTTCCAACTGGGGCTTTTCGATACCTGCGGCATCCATGCCCTGGCACGCCCAAACAAGATCAATTGCCGCCTGAGCGCGGTTTTTAAGAATGTCTCTCTCTTGGGCGATCATCGCCGACGGGATCGTCATCACCAGCGATCTCAACCTGCGCGGTTGGGACGCATTTCCTTTGTGCTTTCGGTATTCCCATGAATTTATCATGCACAGGACTTGCATAATAATTTCCGCGATCGCGAAAGCCATCAACGAGCTTCGCGAATACCGCGCTTCGGCCGCAAAAACGGCTGTGGGGTCATCCGGTTCAAAACTGGAGAGCGGTTCGCCGCTGCTCGTGACCATGAGGCTGAATCTTGTGTTCTTGGCGGCGGAGCCATGATTTAGTCGGACTGTACCGTCCGGCGCGGTATTATTAAAAACCCAATCCTGTTCTCTGCGATCCTCGTCCCAAAGGTAGCGTTTGGGACTGGACATGCCTGAATTGCTGATGCGTGAGTCGATCTGGCCCGAAAGCCGGGATGCCTCGTCTCCAATTCGCACCATGGAGTGCCACTCAAACGCATCGGCGCGACCGCTTTTCATGGAAAAATTGTTCTTACCGAAGTAGGCGGTATTGAACTCGATCCGACTGTCGAAAGGCTCGCCGTTCGATCGCAACTCCGGACAAGACAAATCCCGGATTTTTAAAGCCTCGGCCCGGTTGAGCTCTGCGCTTTGTTTATCGGGAACGGTTTCGATGACCAGGCCGCAAGTGCGCGAATTACCGAGGTCCAAAACGAGATCGACATCGAATGCAGGTTCACTCCTGACGAGTTTCAGAGAAATATCGTCCAAACGCCGTTTTAATATTTGTAGAAAGGCCAGATAACAGGCCATGTGATATCGTGGCGTTTCAAACGTATCGATCATGTATTCGAGAACATCGTCATCCGTATACGATGCCCCGCGCGGGGCTCTGAATAATCGATCCTTGAACATCTCGAACATCCAATCATCGACCCATTCCATATCGAGGAAATCGAGAAGATGTGGTTGAAACGAGATAAAGCTGAACTCGTCACCGTTTTTTACATCGTCTTCGGAGGGGGCGAGATAATCGCGCCCGTCGGTGCGCGGCATCAAGCTGGTGTCCGCGGCGAGCGTTAGCTTGAATTCTTTCTCGCGAGCATCCTGTTCAGCCGCGCTCGCAGTTTCCACAACCCTCGCCCGGACCCAATTTATCGGACCGTTATGAGGTGCGGCGGCCTTTTTCCAGCGGAAATATGGAAGCGGAACCCACTCGCGTGAGAACATTTTGACGACGTCTTTGAACGGAACACTGAAGTTTTCTTTTTTGACGACGTGCTCCTTGTTTTCGCCGTCTATATAGCTGAGCTTACCCTCGGCATCCTCTTCCAGAAGAATGATGTCGTGATTCTCGGTGCTTAAAAACATTGCGTCGATGCTTTTCTTGCCGCCGAGAGACAAATCGAAGTCCAAAAACTGGATGCCGCTCCACGGCACCAGAATAATGTCCTCTCCTTCTTTGTTATTCTCCGCCATCTCTACCCAGCTCCAATTTTAGTCCCTAATTCTTGTTATAACGACCACGGTCTCTTCTTTAATCCCGTTTTGCAAGACCACGCACAACGCCGTTTGATCCTTCCCCGGCTTACAGATCGTCTCGGATAAAACATACTCTCTGCCGTCTGGACATTTCACCTGAGACTTCTCTTTAATATGAAGTCTTCCGTCGATAACTTCTGCAACAACGCGCGTTTCGCAGGCTTGACGCTTCTCCAGGATCTGTTTGGTTCCCGTGCCGTCTTTATTAAAGTTGTACTCTGCCACAATCGGTTCTTGAGTCGATATGTTTATAAGGCCGCTGACCGACCGCCAACGCCCTTCGAGAAAAGAGAGATCCCCGAATTCCAAGGCCGCGGCAGGGAGGCTGAGGGCTTCCCCCGTGCTTTCGCCCGTCTCGGTAGCCGCTTCAAGTCGGGTCGTTTCCTTCGTCGACGCATTTCCCGAGCCGAACCAATAAATCAGCAGCGCCGCGATCAGCAGGAGTGGAAGCAGAAGCCATAATAGCCGAGGCAGCCTTGGGCCGCGCGCCACATCGTGCACCGGCTCTGTCGTCTCCTTCACGACAACGGGTTCGGCGACCAAGCGCGAGAGTGTCGGCAATACGGAGGGCGTACTCGGATGATTGCGCGGGCGTAAGCTCCAATTTGCCACGACCGGCTTGCCGTCGACGACAAATACGTCCGCTTCGCTTGCCGCGTAACAGGCGCCGCGAAGTCGATCACCCAGCTTGACGGCGTCGCTGACATCGCTGTCGATGAGTTTTGCCGATAGCGCTTCGATATCGGCGACATAGCTTTCGACCGTTTGCGCAATTTCGGTTTGCGTGTCGATATCGAGCGTATTCCAGCGCTGAAACGCCCCCTTTGACGCTGCAAACCAATCGATACGGTTGTCCGTTTCGTCGACGACGGGGGTTGCCAATAAAGCCGCGTGATCGGCGGATAGGCGTCCGTTCAAAATATGGCCGATTTGCGCGGCACTTTTCCAGACCGGCTCACCCTCGTAGCCGATCGGCTCGAAGTCACTCAGTTTCGAGCTGAACAAAAGCGAGCCGCTGTATCCGCTCATTTTTCGAGGGCACTCTTCATGACGTCGTTTATTTGCACGCGCCGGAGGCCTGTTTCTCCTCCGAAGCATCACTCAATGCTTGAAGGAGGCCTATATTCTCGACATCAACGACCCGCCCGCCGGTCAAATCGGCGGCACATTGCGCCGCATTCTTGGCCCCAAGCGAAACCACGTTGATGGTCACGCCCGGTTTCCGGGACGCGATGTTTCTTGCGACGGCGCATACGTCGCCCCCGCACGTGCCGTATCCGTCGGATATCAGAATAATGACGCCTTTGTCCTCTTCGGTTCTGCCTTTGATGATCGAGCCCCCGCGCTCCAAAGCGCGCGCCAGAGGCGTC
>Ga0181593_10002616_pt1 | contig 16620 bp, 14 predicted proteins | sample 071ome_19_FD_133756 | JGI IMG/M metagenome (GOLD analysis project Ga0181593, IMG submission 133756) | Coastal salt marsh microbial communities from the Groves Creek Marsh, Skidaway Island, Georgia - 071413AT metaG (megahit assembly) | ecosystem: Environmental > Aquatic > Marine > Intertidal...
CCAAGTTGAGGCCAATTCTGATGAGGGCAATTCTGATGAAGTTGGGGCATCGTCAACAGAGCCAACCAAAAAAACCCGAGGCAGAAAACCTAAGGCAAAGAGCTATAAGGCTGAGACCAAAACCGAAACAGCGGATGCGCCAGCCAAACCAAAACGCGGCCGCAAAAAGCAAGACACTAGCGCTGAGGATACCACGCGTGAAGCGGCGGTTTCCGCAGATATCCAAGTGGTGGATGTCAGCACCGTTAGCACAGAAACAAAAAAGAAAGGCTGGTGGTCACGCTAATCTGAACGGATGTCAGACCTGATAGCGTGAACCCCACCCCTAACCCTTTACCTGTCATCTGGTTGATCGCACCGGATGACAGGGTTAAGGCAAAGCCATCAGGTGTTCTGATTCACCCAATTCGTGATCCGCGTTGCCGCCTCGGCCATATCTTCGGTTGACCCTGCAAACGACAGGCGCATCGCCTGATGCCCTCTTTTCTCGTCAAAATCTACCCCGGGGGTAGTTGCAATATAAAGGTCATTTAGGAAGATATCGGTCAGGGCGACACTGTCATTACTAACTTGGCTGATATCCGCATAAATATAAAACCCACCTTGCGGATAGGGAAAACGCCCTAGAAATTTTTCTGGCAAGCGGTCTAATAACAGATCACGATTGACCCGATACCGCGCCACATGGCTATCCATTTCCCGATAACTATCAGGGTTATCCATCGCCGCCGCGCCAGCGATCTGGGACAAGGTGTTGGCAGAGATGAAACAATTCTGCGCCAGACGATCAAGGGGATCAACGAGGTTGTCTGGGGCAATAATCCAACCCAGACGGTGACCAGTCATGGCAAAATATTTGGAAAAGGAGTTCATGACCATGGCAGAGGATGAATATTGCAGAGCCGAGTGATCTGCGTCACCAAAACCAATGCCGTGATAAATCTCATCCGAGATCAGCCTAACCCCCTTTTTCTCACACCAACGGCAAATCTCTGCCAGCTCATCACCTGTCATAACCACACCAGTGGGATTGGCAGGGCTAGCAATAATCAACCCATCAGGAACGGGATCAAGGGCCTCTAGCGTCTCAACCGTCAAACGCCAGTTCTGCTCTGCCGCGCACTCCACCAGCATAGGTTCAAGCGATGCCGAAAGCATCAGATTACGGTAAGCCGAATACCCCGGCGCGGTCATGGCAATTTTATCGCCAGCTTCAAAGCAGGTCAGAAAGACCATCATAAACCCAAGCGATGATCCCACGGTTACCAAAACCTGTTCAGGTTTGACATCCACACCATACCACCGGCCATAATGCCGCGCGATGGCCTCGGTCAATTCGATCGTGCCACGCGATAAGGTATAGCCATGCGCGCTGGTGTCATGAATATGACGCATCATTGCGTCTAGCGCAGGCTTAGGTGGTGGTGAAGAAGGCTGCCCCATTTCCAACCGCAACAACGGTTGTGGGGTTGCTTTCATACGCTCAGCCTTTTCAAGAACATCAATCACCATAAAGGAAGGAAGCTCGGACCGAGATGAGACGCGGAGTGCCATAATTTTACCTTTCTTTTGCTTCATCATTAGATTTAGGACAGACGTTTAGCCCATTAGTCTATGCAATAGTAATCGCCATCCATGGCTAAACCATATAGATAGTAAGCATGACCTTTTGTAAAGTCTCATCCACTGGCGTATCAGCCATAAGTCGCATGATCACGTTTGGTCGTGTCTGGGCTTTGATCATCATGATGATCGCTGTGACCACGGCAACATCAAGAGCCAGCATGATTCGTGATACCGAAATTGAAGATCATCTGCTTGCCTTGGCGCGTCCAATGGCCACAGCCGCGGGCATGGATGCCGATCAACTGCAAATCCGTATTATTATCAGTCCCACCTATAATGCCTTTGTGACCGGTGAAAATACAATTTTTGTGCATAGCGGTTTAGTGATTGAGGCCGAATCCATTTATGAAGTCGCAGGCGTTCTGGCGCATGAAATTGGTCATCTGGCCTCAGGTCATGTTCAAGGCAGAGGTGAAGTCGTGGACAATGCTATGATGGCGAGTGTTTTTGGCGCAGTTGCTGCCCTTGCGCTTAGCGCTTCTGGTCATGGGGATGCCGCGGTTGGGGCGGTTCTTGGTAGCACGGATCAGACCCAGCGCATTATCCTAAAACAATCGCGGCAAGACGAGTCCGAAGCCGATGAATGGGCCATTCGGTTGATGCAAGACCAAGGCTATTCCTTGCGTCCTATGGCAAATCTGATGGCGCGGCTTTCGAAACAACGCCTGTTACCCGAATCCCGACAATCCAAATATTACCAGACACATCCCGGGGCAAGGGAGCGCAGTGTGGTTTTTCTCAATCATGCGCTATCTGAACCTGCCTCTGATCAACCGCCGCCTGTGGATATGAATGCTCAATTTCATCACATCAAGGCAAAGCTTCAGGCTTGGACAGACCCCCCTGAGCAAACACTTATCAACACCAATCCGGATATCCCCTCGGATCGCTTTAGGCTGGCGATTGCCGCCTTTCGGTTAAGCGATTTAAAAGAGGCCTTAAATCATGTTGACCAATTGATTGCCGCCAATCCTGATCAGCCTTTTTATCGAGAGTTCAAAGGAGAAATTTTGCTTTCAGCTGGCCGCGCCCAAGAGGCTGTTGATGCGTTTCATGCCGCATTGGAGCGGTTGAATCATGACACCAATAAAGGGCAGATTTTCCTTTCCCTTGGGCGAGCGCTGATGACAATGGGGGATCAAGACAGCCTAAACAAAGCCATTCCCTATTTAGAAGAGGCTAATCGTCTTGAACCCGAATGGGCATTTGTCAAACATCAGCTAGGTATCACCTATGGCCGCGCCGGACGCCTCACTGACGCGGATTTGGTATTAGCAGAAAGAGCCATTATGATAGGCAACTATCCGCTTGCCAAACAACTGGCTGAACGAGCACGAGACCGCGAAAACTCTAACCCCATTCAGCGGCAACTGGCTCTTGACCTGATTATTGAGGCTGAACAATGATCATAAGAACAGGTGAAGCCAGGGGAAAAGACTGATAAAAGGAAACTCATCTTTGCCAGCATATGCTAAATTTGAAAATACAAAAGAAAGGCATGACATGACAAGCACAGACAAACACACCCGTGACACTGGTCTGCGATCACATTTTCCCCTTGCCTTGGCCTTGATCATTGGCGTTGTTCTAGGGTTTTTGATCGATCGGGCTTTGCCACTAGGGACAAATCAAGACAATGACCTTAACGCACGCATGGCGGCCTATATCAGCGCCAATCCTGAGGCGATTGAAAAAGCCCTTATCGCCCTTAATGTTGAGCGCAATCAAAACGCGCGTCTGCAAGCGGTCAATTTGCTCAGGGCTGGTGATGATAAAACCGTCATTGGCAATCCAGACGGGGATATCACGATCTATGAGTTCAGCGACTATAACTGCGGCTATTGCAAGCGCGCCTTTGCAGATGTGATGGAGGTCGTCAAAACGGATGGCAATATTCGTTTAGTGATCAAGGAATACCCTATTCTCGCCGAAAGTTCTGTCGATGCCGCGCGGCTGGCGCTTCATGCCGCAGAAGCAGGACAATTTGAAAATGTGCATCAAATGCTCATGCAATGGCGTGGAAGCATTACCAATGCCATGCTCGAAGACCTTGCCGCGACTTCTGGAATCACCAGCTTTTCTATCAATGGCCGGAACAATGATCCGATGATGGCCTTGCTCAACCGCAATTATGATCTGGGCCAGCAGTTAAACATTGACGGCACACCTGCATTTATCATTGGCGGCGATATTTATCCCGGTGCAATCGGAAAAGATGCGCTAACACAAGCCATAGCCAAAGCGCGTGCTGACGCCAAAGCCTCATAACTCTGATCAGTCATCAGGTGACAGAGCGAGGCGATCCTGTTATAGGTGGTGAATATTGAAGATAAGTTTTGTTAAGGGTAATCATGGCTCAACATACTGCGCTTGTCATTAATGGCCCAAACTTAAATCAGCTTGGCGTGCGTGAGCCTGAAATCTATGGCCGTACGACCCTTGCTGATATTGAGGCGCTGTGCCATAGCACCGCCAAGCCGCATGGCATGACGATTGAGTTCATGCAGTCTAATGCCGAAGATAAAATTGTTGAGGCTATTCAAAATGCTGTTCACCAACAGATTGATGCCATCATCATTAACGCCGCCGCTTTTACCCATACTTCTGTGGCTATTCGTGACGCCATGCAAATGTTTAAGGGGATCAAGATTGAAATCCACCTTAGCAACACCTTTTCACGCGAAACTTTTCGTCACCATTCCTATCTGTCTGATATTGTCACAGGCGTGATCTGCGGCTTTGGGGCGGATAGTTATCGCTTAGCGGTTGAAGCCGCCGCATCCAAATTACAATCATCAGCGTAAGGTAACGACCTGCCAAACCAAAGGGAGCCCGACCAACATGGCCCAGACACCTCGCAAATCTTCTGATGAGATTGCTAAAAAAACCCAACTCGTGCGTGAATTGGCGCAAATCATGGAAGACACAGGTTTAGTCGAAATTGACTTTGAGGATGACAAGATTTCGGTTCATCTTTCCAAAACAGGATCGGTAAGCCATGCCCCCATGATGGCGGCACCTGCCCCCATAGCCGCCCCAGCCGCAGCGCCTGCCCCTGCGGCGGCACCCGCAGCACCATCAGAAGACGCCACAGCCGATAGCGATCTTGACCATGCGGTGAACTCACCCATGGTGGGGCGTGCATATCTGGCCCCCGAACCCGGGGCGGCGGTATTTGTTAAAGAAGGCGATAATGTTAAAGCAGGGCAAACCTTGCTGATCATTGAAGCGATGAAAGTGATGAACCCCATCACCGCACCTAAGGCCGGTGTGGTAAGCCGAATTCTGATTGAGGATGGCCAACCGGTTGAGTTTGGTGAACCCCTGATCGTGATTTTGTAGTCGATAAAGAAATATCAAATTAGGGATATGCCAATGTTTAAGAAAATCCTGATTGCCAATCGCGGGGATGTGGCGTTGCGTGTGCTTCGGGCGTGTCAGGATATGGGCATTGCCACGGTCGCGGTTCATTCCACCGCAGATACCGACGCCATGCATGTTCGGCTGGCAGACGAATCCGTCTGTATTGGTGAAGCACCATCCGCCCAGTCTTATCTTAACATTCCAGCCTTGATTTCAGCCGCAACCATTACAGGCGCAGAGGCTATTCATCCCGGCGTGGGGTTTCTGTCTGAAAATGCGGATTTTGCCGGCGTTGTCGAAGCCCATGGCTTAACCTTTATCGGCCCTAGAATTGAGCATATCGTTTCCATGGGCGACAAGGTGGAGGCAAAACGCACCGCCGCGGCGGCTGGCCTTCCCTTGGTGCCGGGGTCAGATGGCGCCATTGCCAATCTTAGCGAAGCCCAGCGCGTTGCCAAAAGCACAGGATATCCAGTTCTGATCAAGGCTGCCTCTGGTGGTGGTGGCCGCGGAATGAAAGTGGCTAATTCCGAGGATGATTTATCAGAAGCGTTTTCTTCTGCCCGAAGTGAGGCAAAGGCCGCCTTTGGTGACGATACTGTGTATTTGGAACGCTATCTGGGCAATCCACGGCACATTGAGATTCAGGTGATTGCCGATGCGCATGGAAATGTCGCCCATCTTGGTGAGCGCGAATGTTCTGTCCAGCGCCGCCATCAGAAATTGCTCGAAGAAGCACCCTCGCCAGTTCTGACCCCTGACGAGCGCGCGCATATTGGCGGTATCGCCGCTAATGCTACCCGTTCAATGGGATATCTTGGCCTTGGAACGATGGAGTTTCTCTATGAGAATGGGGAATTCTTTTTCATTGAGATGAACACGAGATTGCAGGTTGAACACCCAATCACTGAGGCGATTACCGGCATTGATCTGGTAGTGGAACAGATACGCATTGCCGCCGGACTGCCCTTATCCTTTCGGCAAGAAGATGTTCATTTCAACGGTCACGCCATTGAATGCCGCATTAACGCGGAACACCCCACCACCTTTATGCCAACCCCGGGTAAGGTGAGTGATTTTCACGCCCCCGGCGGCCCCGGCGTTCGTGTTGATAGTTTTCTTTATTCTGGCTATCGCATCCCATCAGATTATGACAGCCTGATTGCTAAGATCATTGTACATGGCGATGATCGGGCGCATTGTCTGGCTCGATTGCAACGCGCCCTGGATGAAACCATCATTACGCCTATGCCAACTTCACTGGATTTGCACCGTCTGTTAGCCAAAGATGCCGATATCGCATCGGGGGATTATTCGATCCGTTGGCTAGAAGAAAAATTCCTGCCAAACCTAGAAGCAAGCCAAACCGCCGATAACAGCAAATCATAACGGCTCTTGCCTGTTTTCTGTATCCTCGGCAAAATGAGAGGATGTATCATTATTCGCCTGAGACCTTGATCAAATCCTATGCGCTAGGGGTTTTCCCCATGGCCGAAAGCCATGATGATGAGCGCATCTTTTTTGTTGATCCAAAACAGCGCGGTATTATCCCCCTTCACCCACCCCATCTTAGCCGTTCCATGCGCCGCTTGATCCGCCGTACCCATTTGCGCGTAACGGTTAATCAAGCGTTTGCCGAGGTTATTGACGGATGCCGGGAAATTACGGATCAACGCCAAGATACTTGGATAAACCCCCAAATTCGCCAGCTTTACTGCGCTTTACACCGGCTTGGTTTTGCCCATTCCCTAGAGGTCTGGCAAGATACGGATATGGCCTCACCCCAGCTGGTTGGCGGCATATATGGAGTGGCTTTAGCTGGGGCGTTTTTTGGTGAAAGCATGTTTAGCCGTGTCAGTAATGCGTCTAAACTGGGGTTGTTGCATCTGATGGCTCGGCTCCGCCATGGCGGTTTTACCTTGTTTGATACCCAGTTTATTAACCCCCATCTGGTGCAATTTGGATGTGTGGAAATCCCAAGGCAGGATTTTCATGATCGCCTTAAAGCCGCCCTCATGGTATCTGCGCAATTTCCGCAAGATGATGATCCCGCGCCAATGCTTGATCAGTTGTTACAAGACAGCACCGTAATGTCATAAACAGGATGCTCAAGCCCACTAATCGCCGGAGATGAGGCAAACATCCAACCCATGAAAATGGGCATTTCGGTCACCTTACCATCATAATCCACCGACCGTATTTCAATCAAAGCGGCGTGATCCGGCGGTTGATCGGGGGGGCGAAAATTACAGGCATGGACATAAAGTTCCAATGTGCCAAATCGGGTTGTCACCCCAATGGGGACATCAATGGTAGAAATCCGCGCGGTGATTTTATCAAGAGTTTGCAGCCTTGCCCGTTCCCCGTTGCGCCAATCCCCTTGATTGGCCGTTGCGGCAACGGCATCAAACACCATGGCAGATAAAGACATAAAAAACGCTAGAAGGGGAACATAGATGCCCAATCCACGCACGCTACTCACCTGTTTGGTCATTGGTAAACACCGCTTTACCAATCAAATCCGCCAGATTGATTGGGTCAAGGGTATTATAAAACACATGCCCTTCGATAATCGTATCCGAAGAATTTCCAGGCACTACATCAACATGACTGCCGCCAAGAAGCGACGTTGACGAGATGCGAACAACACTATCATCAGGGATAGCATAAATAGGATCAATAGCCATTTCGACATAAGCATCAAAGATATCTGGATCAAGTCGGGTAGCAGAAACACTGCCTATAGAAATGCCGGAGATGCGCACATCATCCCCAACCTTAAGATCACCAATCTTACCGAAAACCGCCTCAACCGTGATGGTGTCTTTAGGCTTAAAATTCGTGATTGATAGCGCAAGCCAGAGAAACGCGGCAGCAATGATCAAGACCACCGCGCCCATTACCATTTCTATGGTGTTACGCATGACAGATTACTCCGGCTTCCACGGTTGATAATCGCCAGTCGCCTGCCGACGGCGCCCCAATCGCAACAGATGGCCTGCCGGACGATAAGCGTGAATCGTCCCTGTTAAGTTTGGTTGATGCGGCAATTGCCATGCTTGCTTGGCGTAGCCACCCTCGGGTGGCAAATCTGTTTCGGTGTAATGCAACCAGCCATGCCAATCAGCAGGCACCTTGCTTGCCTCTGGCGTGCCTTTATAAATGACATACCGGCGTGGGCGACCATTGTTACGGGTTTTACGAGATTCGTAATAACAATTCCCAAACTCATCCTTGCCAACCCGTTTTGAGCGAAGTTTGATGTTCAACCGTGAAAGCCAATGCATGATAAAAAACCAGTCTCTGTAAATTCGAATTTCATATATCCATAGCGGATATTGTCCTGTCTCGCAACGATTGAAGTCATCTTTGCCCATCACAAGCCACAAGCGTTGACAGCAAAAGCGTCTCTTACGCCAAAGCGCGGCGGAAATGTTTTTTCGCGCCATGGTTGTGTGATTTTTTTCTTCGCAACTATCGGATTAATGACCAAGTAGAGAGACGCAGAATTCTGGTGGTTTAGTTTTCGTCAAGTGGTTTTTTTTAAATATGGCTAAATTTTGATATTGCTATCTACCACCAAGATCATGTAGATATTTATCTCTTAACTACAACATATAGATCATCCGTAACGAATCGCCGAACATCATATGCTCTGTGCTGATCTTATAATTGATAAACAAAGGTATACATTATGAAATTGACTCGCCACTTTACTAAAGCAGACCAATGCCCCTACGAAAGCATTGCGTGGACACACGTGACAAGCGAAATCAAAAACCCTGATGGGACGATTGTGTTTCGGGCAGAACATGTTGAGGTGCCTGCTGAGTTTTCACAAGTGGCAAGCGATATTCTGGCGCAGAAATATTTTCGTAAAGCTGGCGTACCGGCCAAACTGAAGCGCGTTGAAGAAAATAATGTGCCGTCATGGTTGTGGCGTTCCGTCGCCGATGACGCCACGCTCAAAGACCTGCCCGAAGATCAGCGTTACGGCGGCGAGGTCTCAGCTAAGCAGGTTTATGACCGTTTGGCAGGCACATGGACATATTGGGGCTGGAGGGGTGGCTATTTTTCATCCGAGGATGACGCGCGCATCTATTTTGATGAAATGCGCTATATGCTGGCGCGCCAGATGGCGGCACCAAACAGCCCACAATGGTTTAACACTGGCCTGCATTGGGCGTATGGCATTGATGGTGCAGGACAAGGGCATCATTATGTGGATTTTGAAACTGGCAAGCTGACACGGTCGAAATCCGCTTATGAACATCCTCAGCCTCATGCCTGTTTTATCCAATCTATCAAAGATGATCTGGTCAATGATGGCGGAATCATGGATCTGTGGGTGCGTGAGGCGAGATTGTTCAAATATGGTTCAGGCACAGGCACAAACTTTTCTTCACTGCGGGGGTCAAGCGAACCTCTGGCAGGTGGCGGCAAATCCTCCGGCTTGATGAGCTTTTTGCGCATTGGCGATCGGGCGGCTGGTGCTATTAAATCGGGCGGCACCACTCGCCGTGCTGCGAAAATGGTGACCGTTGATATCGACCATCCTGATATTGTTGATTATGTTGACTGGAAAGTCGTTGAAGAACAGAAAGTTGCGGCTCTCGTCACAGGCTCAAAACTCGCTAGCATGCACATGAACGCGGTGATGAAAGCCTGCACCGAAGGCGAAAGCGAAAACCGCTTTGATCCAAAAATCAATCTGGCCTTGAAAAAGGCGATTATCGCCGCACGGAAAGTGATGATTCCTGAAAATTACATTCAGCGCGTCATTCAGTTTGCCCAGCAGGGTTACACAGAAATCACCTTTAAGACTTATGACACCGACTGGGATTCCGAGGCCTATTTGACCGTTGCTGGTCAAAACTCAAACAACTCGGTTCGGGTGACCAATGACTTCCTGCAAAAGGTGCTTGATGATGGCGAATGGGAGCTTATCCGCCGCACCGACGGTAAGGTCAGTGACCGTATTAATGCCAAGGAATTATGGGAAAAGATTGCCCACGCCGCTTGGGCTTGCGCTGATCCGGGTCTGCAATATGACACCACCATCAACGAATGGCACACTTGCCCACAAGGTGGACGCATCAATGCCTCCAACCCGTGTTCTGAATATATGTTCCTTGATGATACGGCTTGCAATTTGGCATCCCTTAACCTGATGCAGTTCCGCAAAGCCGACAAAAGCTTTGATATCGCGGCTTATGAATATGCCGTCCAGCTGTGGACGATCACGCTGGAAATATCGGTGCTGATGGCGCAATTCCCATCCAAGGAAATTGCCCAACTGTCTTATGAATACCGCACCCTTGGCCTTGGCTATGCCAATATTGGCGGCCTGTTGATGGCCTCTGGCTATTCTTATGACAGCGACGAAGGCCGCGCCATTTGCGCCGCCCTAAGTGCCATCATGACTGGCGTTTCTTATGCAACCTCTGCTCGTATGGCTCAAGAGCTTGGGGCATTCCCACGCTATGAAGAAAATGCCAAAGATATGCTTCGCGTGATCCGAAACCATCGCAACGCCGCCCATGGCAAGGCTGATGGATATGAAGGCCTTTCTATCCTGCCTGTTCCGATCAAGGCGGATGACTGCCCTGATGCGAATCTGATCACTGCCGCGGAAAAAGCATGGGATGAGGCGCTTAGCCTTGGCGAAGCCCATGGATATCGCAACGCCCAGACGACCGTTATCGCCCCTACAGGCACGATCGGGCTGGTTATGGATTGTGACACAACCGGAATTGAGCCTGATTTTGCTATCGTTAAGTTTAAGAAACTGGCAGGCGGCGGCTATTTCAAAATTATCAACCGCGTTGTGCCCGAAGCCTTGGAAAACCTCGGCTATGAGCAAAGCCAAATTGAAGATATCATTCGCTATGCGGTTGGCCATGGTTCGCTTGATCAGTGCCAGTCCATCAGCCTGTCTGCGCTGAAAGCCAAAGGCTTTACCGATAAGATCCTGGGTGATCTTAATAAAGCTCTCAAATCGGCGTTTGATATCAAGTTTGCCATCAATCGCTTTTCCCTTGGCGATGATTTCTGCAAAAATACCCTTGGGCTAACCGATGAACAGCTTAACGATTTCAACTTTGATATGCTTGCCCATCTTGGCTTTAGCAAGGATGAGATTGAACACGCCAATACCCATGTTTGTGGTTCGATGACCCTTGAAGGCGCCCCTCACCTGAAAGATGAACATTTGCCCGTCTTTGATTGCGCTAATCCTTGTGGTCGTATCGGTAAGCGTTTCTTGAGCGTGGATAGCCATATCACCATGATGGCCGCGGCCCAGCCGTTCATCTCTGGTGCAATTTCGAAAACTATCAATATGCCTAACGAAGCCACGGTTGAAGATTGCGGCGCGGCTTACATGCTGTCTTGGAAACTTGGGCTTAAGGCGAATGCGCTTTATCGTGATGGCTCTAAGCTAAGCCAGCCGCTTTCGGCTAGCCTTGTTGATGATGAAGACCTTGAGATGGACGATGATGCCATTGCCCCTGCTGCGCAAACAACTAAAGTGGTGGAAAAAATCATTGAGCGTTATGTCGCCTCACGCCAGCGTCTTCCTGATCGCCGCAAAGGCTACACCCAAAAAGCCATTGTTGGTGGCCATAAAGTCTATCTGCGCACAGGCGAATACGAAGACGGCAAGCTTGGGGAATTGTTCATTGATATGCACAAAGAAGGCGCGGCCTTCCGTTCTCTGATGAACAACTTTGCTATCGCTGTTTCCATCGGCTTGCAATACGGCGTGCCATTGGAGGAGTTTGTCGAAGCCTTTACCTTTACCAGATTTGAACCCCAAGGCATGGTGCAAGGCAACGATCTGATTAAGATGTCTTCCTCTATTCTGGATTATATCTTCCGTGAACTTGCGATTTCCTATTTGGATCGCGCTGATCTTGGTCATGTCAACGCCGATGATCTGGCAATGGATGCTATGGGCTCTGGCGAAGATCAGTCTGATCTAGCACGCTCAACAATCAGCACAGGTTTTGTTCGCAACCGCAACATTGTGCTTTTGCACGGCACTGGCACTGATGGCCAAACGACTATGTCAGCAGACGACACCAGCGTGTCAGCCGCCAGCACCCAAGGCGCGGTAAGCACCAGCACTGGCGCAAGCGCAGGAAGCACAAGCAAAGTGGCCTCACAGGTTCAGCAAGCCCGTATGCAAGGCTATGAAGGCGAGAATTGCAACGAATGTGGAAACTTCACCTTGGTTCGCAATGGCACTTGCCTGAAATGTAACACTTGCGGATCGACCACAGGGTGCAGCTAAACCGCGATCCCTTTCCGAAATCCCTTAATGACAGGAGAAGACATGTCAGGAAAAATTGATCAGCGCCTAATGGAATTAGGCATTACCCTTCCCGACGCCCCGGCGCCTGCGGCAAATTACATTCCTTATGTGATCAGTGGAAATCTGGTTTTTATTTCAGGTCAGGTTCCTATGGTCGATGGCAAGATTGAAAAGACCGGCGCAATAGGTGACGGCACCATGACACAGGACGACGCCGAAGGCGAAGCTCGCAAATGCGCGATCAACCTTTTGTCTCAACTGAAAGCCGCCACAGGGGGTGATCTGGATCGGGTGACCCGTGTGGTTAAGCTTGGCGGTTTTGTGGCGTGTACTGCGGATTTCACGGCACAGCCACAAGTTATCAATATGGCATCAAATATGATGGTCGATGTGTTTGGTGATATCGGTCGTCATGCCCGTTTCGCGGTAGGCACTAATGCGCTTCCTCTTGGCTGTTTGGTTGAGATTGAAGGTATTTTTGAAATCGCCTAACCAAGGGTATTGCCTCCGGCATCATCTGCCCCAATATGGTAGTTATGGATGATGACCTGACCCCTCATAACCCTGCCATATCAGACTCTGCCAACAGCCTTGATCAAGGCTGGACAGCAGAGATGGTAAGCGGTGTATCCGCTATCCCAGCCAAAGACTGGGATCGCTGTGCAGGATCAGGGGAGCCTCTGATTAGCCACGCTTTTTTGACCGCCCTTGAGGAAAGTTGTTCAGCCAATGAGGCTAGCGGCTGGGCGCCTCGGCATCTGGTGCTAAAAGACCAGACTGGCAAAGCCCTTGGGGTGTTGCCGCTTTATCTCAAATCCCATTCCTATGGTGAATATGTTTTTGATCATGCTTGGGCTGATGCATGGGCGCGTGCCGGGGGGCGGTACTACCCCAAAGTACAAATAGGCATTCCCTTTACCCCGGTTCCGGGACGGCGGCTTTTGGTTGACCCTGATCTTGATAAAGCCACAGCAACACGCGCCACCGCGGCTTTAGCTGAGGCTGCCCTTGCCAGCGCAAATCAACTAGGGTTTTCCTCTGTGCATATGACTTTTCTGACCAAGGATGAGCATGACCACCTGATAACTCAACAACAAAGCCCGTGGATTAGCCGCGAAGGGATGCAATTTCATTGGCATAACCGCGGCTATGGTGATTTTGATGATTTTCTCGGCACGCTTTCCTCTCGGAAACGCAAAGCCATCAGGCGTGAGCGCCGAGATATCAAGGACGCTGGCCTTGGCTTTGATCTGTTGCGTGGAGAAGACTTGAAAACCCATCACTGGGATGCGTTTTATGAGTTCTATCTGGCAACGATTGATCGCAAATGGGGCGGTGCATATCTGACCCGTGGGTTTTTTGATCACATTCATCAGACCATGCGTGACCATATTTTACTGGTCATAGCCAAGCATGATGACAAAGCTGTGGCAGGGGCGATCAATTTTGTTGGCAAAGACACGCTTTATGGCCGCAATTGGGGCAGTGTTGTTGATATTCCGTTCCTGCATTTTGAGACCTGTTATTATCAGGCCATTTCCTATGCGATCGCCAATGGGTTGAAAAAGGTTGAGGCAGGGGCGCAAGGATTACACAAAGTGCAACGCGGCTATGAACCTGTACCCACCTATTCTGTTCATCACATGACTGATCCCGGCTTTCATGCCGCGGTGAAGGATTTTACCGCCAAAGAGGCCAGACATATTGCCCGGGAACGCCAAGAGCTGATGGGCTGGATGCCTTATAAAGCCGCCACTTAACCAAAAGAACAGGACCCGCCTTGGTCTAACTGGCGGTTTCTACCGATCCTGATTTTTTCGATTGGCTTTTGCGTGGCTTGGTTGCCCGCGTTTTCCGAGCCGTTTCATCTTTTACCACTTTGACCGTCAGCCGCGAGATATAGCCATCTTTATCGGGTTTGTCCGCATCGACCACCACCGAACCACCATCAACCAAACGCCCGAACAACAGCTCTTCGGACAGGGGTTTCTTGACATGTTCTTGAACGACTCTAGCCAGAGGCCTTGCCCCATAAGCTGGCTCATACCCACGCTCAGCCAGCCAGTCACGCGCCGCATCAGTAAGGCTGATGCTGACACCGCGATCCGCAAGCTGGGCTTCGAGTTGCATAATAAACTTATCCACCACCTTGCGCACGGTTTCGGGGGCAAGTGAGGCAAAATTAATAATCGCATCAAGCCGGTTGCGAAACTCTGGGGTAAAGGTTCGCTCAATGGCCTCCGCCGCCGCGCCATCACGCCGATCACGGCCAAATCCAATGGCCTGTTTGCTTAATTCGCTAGCGCCTGCGTTTGTTGTCATAATGATAATAACATTGCGGAAATCAATGGTCTTGCCATTGTGATCGGTTAGCCGCCCATTATCCATCACCTGCAATAACAGATTAAAGATATCGGGATGCGCCTTTTCAATCTCATCGAGCAACAGCACGGCATGAGGATGCTGATCCACGGCATCGGTCAAAAGCCCACCTTGATCAAAGCCGACATACCCCGGAGGCGCGCCAATCAACCGCGATACCGAATGGCGTTCCATATATTCGGACATATCAAACCGTATCAATTTAATGCCGAGGGATTCGGATAACTGCCGCGCGGCCTCTGTCTTACCGACCCCTGTTGGGCCACTAAAGAGATAGTTGCCAACAGGTTTTTCTTTTTCTCTAAGCCCTGCCCGTGCCAATTTAATCGCAGAGGCCAGGGCGATAATCGCTTCGTCCTGACCATATACCATGCGGTGCAAATCTGTCTCAAGACTTGCCAACGCCGCACGATCGTCACGGTTCACGCTACGCGGTGGGATTCTTGCCATGCTGGAAATGGTGTTTTCGATCTCTTTTTCCCCAATGACCTTACGCCGCCGTGAAGGGGGAAGCAGCATTTGGGCCGCCGCCGCCTCATCAATCACATCAATCGCTTTATCAGGCAATTTGCGGTCTGTGATATAACGGGCGGATAATTCCACCGCTGATTTCAGCGCCGCCATGGTGAAACGCACATCATGATGATCTTCGTATTGAGATTTCAACCCGCTGAGGATTTTAATGGTATCAGCCACTGTAGGTTCATTCACATCAATTTTCTGGAAACGACGAGAGAGTGCCCGATCTTTTTCAAACCACCCTCGAAACTCTTTATAAGTGGTTGAGCCTACGCATCTCAGGCTACCTTCCTGAAGCGCAGGTTTTAAGAGATTAGACGCATCCATGGCACCGCCACTGGTCGCGCCTGCCCCGATAATGGTATGAATTTCATCAATAAAAAGAATGGCCTGATCGTTTTTGGCAACCTGTTTCATAACCGCCTTAAGGCGTTCTTCAAAATCGCCGCGGTAACGCGTGCCTGCTAGCAACGCCCCCATATCAAGGGAATAAATCGTCGCGCCCGCCAGCACCTCTGGCACAGATTTTTCCACAATTTTTCGCGCCAAGCCTTCGGCAATGGCTGTTTTGCCAACGCCGCTATCCCCCACCAGCAAGGGGTTGTTTTTTGTTCGGCGGCATAGCACCTGAATGGTGCGATCCACCTCTTTTTGTCGTCCGATCAAAGGATCAATCTTACCGCTCTTGGCCTTTTCATTCAGATTAACCGCATAGGCGGTAAGCGCGTCTTCTTTTTTGTTCACCTCATCTTCTTTGAGATCCGCGCCATCAACGCCACCCCCTTCGCTATTAAAGGCTGGGTTTTTAGCGATCCCATGGCTCAAATAGCTCACAACATCAATGCGATTAATATCCTGCTGATTCAAAAGCCAGACCGCGTGGCTTTCGCGTTCCGCAAACATGGCAACCAAAACATTCGCCCCTGTCGCGCGTTCACGATTAGAGGATTGGGTATGTATCACAGCCCTTTGCAAAACACGCTGAAAGCCATTGGTCGGGCGCGTTTCGATCCGTTCATCTTGAATGGCTTCAAGCGATTGTTCAATATGAAGCATCAGATTCTGGCGCAGATCATCAATATCCGCATTGCAGGCGCTAAGCACTTCAAGCGCGTCACTATCTTCGGTGAGCGCAAATAAGAGATGTTCAAGGGTCGCGTATTCATGCCCCTTTTTAGCGGCAAGCCCCATGGCGCGTTTCAGCGTTTCTTCAAGTTCTTGTGAGAGCATGAGGTTATTCCTTTTCCAACTGAAGCTGCAAGGGGTGTTGATTTTTCCGTGCTAAATCCATGACTTGTGATGCTTTAGTTTCCGCAACCTCATAGGTATAAAGGCCACAAACACCAACACCACGCTGGTGGACATGAAGCATGATCTCGGTCGCTTCATCCTGAGATTTGCGAAAATATAGTTGC
>Ga0181593_10002617_pt1 | contig 16612 bp, 15 predicted proteins | sample 071ome_19_FD_133756 | JGI IMG/M metagenome (GOLD analysis project Ga0181593, IMG submission 133756) | Coastal salt marsh microbial communities from the Groves Creek Marsh, Skidaway Island, Georgia - 071413AT metaG (megahit assembly) | ecosystem: Environmental > Aquatic > Marine > Intertidal...
AAAAAAGTTTTTCAATACCAGTGGCCATACTGACTATTGGAATAATCACTCTATGGGTGTCATTGATCACAACCTATTTAGCAAAGGGCCAAGAAAAAGGAGCTGGTTCATACTTCGGTCAGTTTGGTGATTTCGTTGGCGGGTTAATGAATCCCCTTCTTGCTTTTGCTACCACCGCCTTACTAATTTATACGATCATTCAGAATCAAAAAATGATCAGACAGAATGACAAAGTTATTCGGGATAGTAGAAAAGAGCTTAAGCTTTCAAGAAAAGAATTGAAGCGTTCTAGGAAAATATTTCAGTTAGAGTTAGATAATGCAGAGCTGAAGACAGGTTTTGAAATAATCAAAATGATAACAGATGAGGGTAACAAGCTGTTGGATAAACCGTGTATACCTGTTTCAAATAATGAAGTCATATCCCATAGGAAAGCCATTTATTTTATGTCGGAAGGTAAATATGGGAGAACTAAGACAAGAATTTTACTACTCAATCTTTACAAGAGTATGGATAGGATAGTAACTCTAATGGCACTTATAGAAATTGCTTTCGTGTTATTAAAACAGTTCGATAAGATATGTGATGAAGACAATGATCTTCACCACTCATACAAACGAAATGAAATCATTTTGTTTTTTATGGAACTACAAACCCTATTCAACTTGTATGAAATAAAGCCTACTGGTGCCGATCCAATTAGAGAAAACATAAATGATCTATACATTCGAATACAGAAAATTTTGATTTATAGATACACCCCTGAAGAATTAAATCCCAATACACTTTCAGAAGACTAAAGCAAACCATCCACGTAATCTTTGATTGAAGTAGCTTTTGTTCCAACTCCTGTAGCGTCTGCCGCATCTGGTGAAACTGCCGAGCCTGTGCCACCATAAAGTTGAGCCGCCGAAAAGGTGGCCAATTTATTCACTTGATCAGCCAAGTCAGAAACCTGTTTCACTAGGTTCACTGTATCACTTCCCACATGAACCTTTCCGCCAGATTTTAACGCCATGTCACCAGTTGAATTGATTGTTGTTTTCTTTTCACTGGCCAATGTCATGTCTTCTTTTGAATTCACATTCAGTTTCTTGGCCGTGGATACGTTCATATCATTCAATGAAATCATGTTGAGGGTTTCGGCTGCTGATATATTCAAACGCGCCCCGGATACAATACTAATGCAACCCATGGCCATTACCTTGAAGTAGCCAACGCATTTAGAAAGCCAGTGACCTTTTATTTCTGAATTCTTTTGGCCAATGATTTCATTCACTGAACGGGCTTGTTGGTTTAGCGTGTCACATGAATCAAAAATGTCTTGGTTGGTTTTACGCTCCCAGTTTCCAGAATGATCAAGCTTTTGGTGAACACCTTCACCCTTGGACCAAACCATATCACCACGTTTTAAACCGGGAACCGTGGACCCAGTTGAAAGAATGGTTTGAATGTAGGGCTTGGATGCCATACCACCAATGAAATGAACCACCACGTTCATTCCTTCTTTTGGGACACCATAAAAACCGGACTCACCGCCGCCGTGATTAAGCGGTAAAGGCAACGATTGAAGAACCGGCAATGATTCATCAATGTCACCGTTTGTGTTTAATAGGCGAACGTCCACGGCGTAAGAAGGTAAAAAGGCATCATCCAAAACCGCTTCTTTGGATAATCGGCCCACGTTCACAATCACCGCTTCTTTGGGTGCTAAATACTCTGAATAAATCTTAGGGATCAGATTTTTTAAAATGCGCTTAATTAATCGTTCAGCCATGACAACACCATTGAATTTCCTGACACTGTTATTTCATCAACTCGCTTTCCATTAATTGAAAAGCCGGGGATTAAACCCGGTATTAAAGCCAATTGACCTTCCATGTTGTTCAATGCAATAAATACACTTTTATCAATGGGCAAGTCTGCACCATTAAAAACTGAATCCTGAAGGCTACCCACAAAAATAGAATCATCTGATTGGACGAACCAAACAAAATCATTTATTCCAAACACATCACCAAACTGTTCGATTGCATCAATAGCCCGTCCTGTGTGAATGAAATTTGGAACCCTATTGGTTGCATAGGGTTGATCAGGAACAGAAAACGCCAATCCCGTTTTTTCAAAGTAAGCTTTGCACACTTGGGCCAATGTTGTGTTTCTCAATGACACCGCCATTTCATTAAGATATACGGCGCTAATTTCACGGCAAAACAATCTATAAACGCCACCTTCTTGTTCAATCACCGATTCAATAAAGCCAGTGAACCACTTGGTGATTGTTTTACCCTGATAGCCAGAAGAAAACACCACCTTGAAACCTTCCTTGATTGGCGTTTCAGAATAAACAGTAAACCGAGCGCGGCCCGGTCTATTAAGTGTCAATTTCGCTTCACTCGAAGTGGGTGAAAATATTTCACCATTGATTTCTAATTTCTCAACTAGCCTGTTCATCTGGTTTCAGCCATTCTTCAACTTTGCTTAAGACTTTTTCAATTTCTGTCAATTGTGGTTCAGTTTCTGGTGATTGGGTTGTGGTCGCTGTTGTCCCTGTCGCCGGTGCTGGACTGGTTGCCGCTTGTTCATTCAATCGTTCGTCTTTACGTTCAGCCACACTGCGTTTTTCACGAAGCGTAAACGAAATAATCCAAGCCTCTGAATGATTCGCTTTTTCTCTAACTGTCACCTTTGATGAAAAATAAACTTTATTGACTCCCATTGCCTGCGCTGTGGGTTCAACAATGTCATAAACCGTTTGCTTTCCGTCTTCATCAACCGAACGGGCCAACTCCATTATTTTTTGTAAAACTTTTACATCTTCAAAGGTGACTAACAGAGAGCAATTCAAATTAATTGGGTCAAAACCTGAATTGACAGATTCCGTTGAACTGGAATTTCCCCCAACGGATTTGTCATTGATGCCCAAATCACCAGTGACGTTCAATTCATCCGTGGGCATGTCATAATCATTCAATCTCATCCGTTGAATACCTCTTTCCAAATATCAAGCGCGTCACCTGTTCCCAATATTGCAACCACACAACAATGACTTTGTTCATGACCCACACCTGTCAGTTCGGCAACCTTTTTGCCGATGTCACTAGCATCTGAACCAGACACAAACGCACTGTGAACAGATTGCGTTGGTTCATTGCTGGCCAACCCTGTCAATAGGTTTTCATGCTCAATAGATAGCGCCGCTTTTTCATCAAGTAGTGTTTTCAGTTCATCAACTGGGCTTTGTTCGGCCTGTGCTTCTGATAGCGCGGCTAATTCCGGAAGACCAGACCAAAGTGAAGATTCTTTCAAACCCTTCTGTGTCTCCACGATAGGGGCCAACACACTTGGGTTTTCATATTCATCATTCAACAATAAATCACGCACATGGCGTGAAAGCGTTATTAGTTCAGGCCACATGAAAAAGTTTCCTATTTCATCGGCCTTGGTTTGAAGTTGTGGAAAGTCGGCGGCAGTAATTAAAACCACAACGGCAGAATCAATCGATTCAGAAAATTCACCGTCCTTTAACTTTTCACCCAACGCTTTGAAAGCGTTAGGCGCTGATAGGGTTCTATACTTTCCCCCTTGTCCTATACCCTGCTGAAAGGGATGAGCAACCACGCGGTGAACTTCATCATTGAACAATTTGTTCAAACTAGAAAGATCAATAGAGCTGGCATCACCGGATAATGCACCATCAACCAAAGAAAGGGCCAAACCATCAGCCATACCCTTTTTGGTTGAAGTATCGCTTTCAATTGCATTACACACAGGTGAAATGCCTGTGTGTGCGTTTTGAATGATTTCAGGAACTATAATATTTTTATTCAATAAACTCATGGCTTATAAGAGACTATAAACGTTAAAGATGTTTAAAGGTGTTGTAGAAAAAGGAGATTCATAACTTTGATTTACGCAAGTTAAAACCCCTTGATCATATTTAACATATACAATCCCCCTAGCACCGGCACCATCGCCACTAATAAGCACAACACCAGTACACCTTGTGACCGTACCGCTTGAATCACCGAATGCAGGAAGCAAACAAACACCAGATGCAGTTCTTACAATATATAACCCTTCTGAAAGCGTGAGGTTTACAGTACTTGCAGACCCTGCCCAACGCTGCAATTTTCCTGTGCCATCTATTTTGGAATTCGCTATTTCTTTTACAGCTTTTAACGCGGCTGCTGTAGGTGCTAAAATTTCGCTGCTACTACCTGTAGAGTTCGTTAATCTCACAACCCCTTCGGCTGTCGTTGAGGCTGATGGCAAATCGCTTGCTATATGTCCATGCCCAGTATTTGACTTCCCATTTAACGCAGTTTGTAATCCAGCTACACCCGAAATTCCAAGCGAGTCAAAATCAGACCTATTCAATTCAACAAAATCCACCAACTCTTGAAGAGTATCTAAGGTGGTTTCATCAGACGCCAGCAATGTGTCAATGTTATCTAAGCGTTGAACCAACCCTTTTATGTTGTCAGTCATCGAAAGCAAATCAAGAATATGAAGGCGTTCATCCGTCACAACATTTGAACCGTCAATGGTTCCAAGTTTCACCACTGTGTGTTCAATTCCTTGTTCAACATAGTCAGAAACATTTGTTCCATCATTGATGATGAATTTGAATTGTTCCGATTTATCAATGGCGCTGTATTCTGAATAAACATCGAGCCAAACGGTTACGCCATTTGTGGCACCAATAACCTGCATCACAGAACCCATGGAAAGGTGATGACCACCAACCACACATTCCCCGCTTCGGATATAGAAATTTCCACCTGAATAATACAGTTGGAAAGAATCGTTCAACCAAGCCTGACGCCCATAAACTTTTTTCATAGCATTCATTTGGCTGTTGTCGTGTGATTTTAATTGTCCAAGGTGATCAACCTGCCAACTTTCGGCGGACACGGTTATTCCTGTTAAGTCTTGGACACCAACATATTCAATCGCCACGTTTTGGTTTTGGAAATCACCATTTTGTTCACCGCTTTGAATGATCTTGGTTCGAGTCGGTATGTAGTTGACCGCAAGTAATGTACCGTCATCAGTTTCTAGTCCAATCCAGTTATAATCAAAACCACCCACGTCAGGCAGTAAAATGCTTGAATAGACAACTTGATTGGGGTTCACATACCCGTCTTTTGACACCGCTGGCGAATGAACAATATGTTCAGCGGCGGGCATGGTTTCTGTCACAGGTGGTGTTTGGCTCGTGTCCAAATCAGGGATCAAGGCATAAACAAAGTTTGTAACAACGGCTGGGGTTTGTGTGCCGTGTCGGTTGGCTAAATAGTCACGGCCTGCTGTAGTGATTGGCATGATGAGTCCTTATTATTTATTTAAAAAAACCGTTGATGAATAGCTGAATGTTTCGGCCCGAACCATTAAGGGTTCAGAGATTACAACTTTTATTTCATAGGTACGGCAAAGCTTCCCGTATTGTGAAAGAACTTCTTGTAAAAATTCCCCATAATCACTGGCCGCTTGCTGTGTCACTTCAACTTCAATCACGGCCCAATGTCGCCCCGGTATTTGTTGGCGGACATCGACAAAGGGAATATTTAAACGGTTCAAAATGTTCTTTAAACCGTTGATGGTGCCTGCTTCTGTTGCGTTGATATAGGCCGATGCAATACGCAAGCGGAACAAATCAACGCTTTCATTCTTCATCCTTCGGATTTTCTTTTTGTATGCGAAAACATCCAATAAGCCTTCATGACATGTCATCGGGTCCAGTTGATTCAGTGGCCATTCAAGCCATTTTTCAACCAAAGCCCACCATAGTTGAAGGGCTGCTTTAAGCTTTGAAAAGAAGGGTACATTCAGCCATTCAGGCAATTTTAAATTCATCATACTTTGTTCACCTGTAGGGTATTGATTTTGGCAACCTTCAAACCGCCTGAAATATCTTGATTGGTAAAGCGCAATTGACTCAGTTCATCACCAAACTGTTTGAACAGTTCAAAAGTCAAACGACCAAACGAAAATGTTTCATAGGGTGCTGTTCGTGTAACCGTCCAACCAATACCCGCGTTTTCTCTGAATGCTGCTTTAATGAAGTTTTCAATACCAACGGCCAACGCGCTTTCCTGTTCCGCTGAAAGGTCTTTAACAGGGGTAAATTCACAAACAATGTCATGGGCTTCTGTAGGCATAGGAACCACAAGAAAATCATCACCAATCCCATAGGATTCATTCTGTTGAATGGTGTTGTTTATGTTGTCGATGAACGATTGGGAAGGTTCACCCACGTCAAACAAAATAAGCGCATCAGCACTATTTTCACCCCGTGGTTGCGCCCTATTAAAATAAATATTTTCTGGGTTCACACCGTCAAATTCCCCAACAATATTTCGATAAACCGCTTCAACATGCCAAGAAAATTGTTTGTCCCACTTATCACGGGTTCTTAAACGCAGTTCGTCATCCGTTTCATCATCTTGACCGGCTTCAACAATGGCACCATCACGATTGATCACAGACACCACGCCATTGATGGTCTTTGGTAATACTTGGTAATAGCCTGTTGCCAAGTTGTATGCCTCACCTTCGTATTGCGCCTCACAAAGAATGGTGATTTCAGTTTCACCAATAGCAAAACTTTGATCAGCTATTGTTAGCAACTTATAAACAACGCCATTTATTCGCGTTGAATCCACTTCCGAACCGGCTGGAACATTTAGCACGGCGGACGCATCAACCCGAATAAAATTGATATTGATTTTTGCCTTTCGTTTTAATTTCGGTTCAACGGCCATTTCCCAAGCCAGCAACTTGAGCCATGGACCTGTTGCAAATTTTAAAAACAAATTGGGCATGACATTTTTGATCATAAAATCACGAAGCCATTTCACAGGCAGTGTCACCAACTCTGTTATGAATCGCCAAAACGGGTTGTAAACGTCTTGTGTCTTTACATCCAAGCCAACGCTTTCACCTGTTTCTTGCCACTTTGCTTTCAATGATTCGTCATCCGTTGGCATGTCTTCTGACATCATGGACTTAACATCACTGTGAAATTTTTCTAGTTCTTGCTGTGTGGTCATGGTTTAAGACCCCGCCTTAATCAATCGAATACCACTTATATTGGCGTTTGATTGCGGTGCAATGGTCAATGTGATTTTTCCACTGCCATCTACTGCAACCATTTGTTCAAACACGTCAACACTATCCCAAGGCCCAACTGTCAGAACGCCATTTGTTCCATTTGCTGTGATGTCTACCGGCCTCGCAACGTCTTGATAATGCAAACCAACAATTTGAATGATCCAGTTTTCACCGGCCACTAATCCGCCGCCAGAAAACTCAAATTGCATGGCGTGATTTTCTGCCAAGTAAATATTCCACGCGTATGAATTCGGGTGGTTATACCAATCCTTTGCCGTCAGTCTATCTATGACGTTTTGATTGGAATGTGCATCACTTGATATGGCCCCCCATCGAGCAATGGTGTCTGTGTTTGATCCAATGCTTGAATAAACTATGGCTAAATCAGTCACATCTCCATCAGTGTTTCTGATCACATTTGTTGGCAATGCCACATCGGTTCCGTGAGGGAAGGAACCAAAAAAGTTGATGTCTTCACCGTTTCCGCCTTCTGCATTCGAATCCGGAATCCAACCAGCAAAAGATGAAGTTAAATCCTGGGCTTTTCCGTCATTACGACCAACAGCCAGCCAGTATTCAGGCTGTTTCGGATTAACCGTCAAAATACACCCGTTACTTGTTACCGTTCCAAAATCGTTGGTGACATCAACCGTCAGTGTTTTGCCATCGTTATTGATGTCAGCAACACTGGTATAGGTCGCGGACGTTGCACCGGCAATGTCAACACCATCCAATTTCCATTGATAACTTTGCGCACCTGTTGCGGTCACACTCACGGTTTGAGTTTTACCGGCTGTCACCGTTAATGTACTGACAGGCTGAACAGTAATAGTTGGCGCGGTTGTAATGAGTGTAAGCGTTGCATTGCTTGAAGATGTCGTTCCGCCTGTATTGATTGCGTCAACACTGATCACTGCACCATCATCACCAGCTTGTGTGATAAAAGTGAACGTAGGTGACGTTTCGCCATTCACATTCACACCGTTCCGTTTCCATTGATAATGATCCGCCGCTAATGCCTGTACACTGAATGTAACGGATAAACCTTGTGTCACGCTGGTATCTTGAGGCTGTACAGAAAAGACCGGCGGCTGTGGCGTATCCGCTGCCGTGCCATCGGTTATTTTGTTGATATGCACATAAGACAAGCCCCAGTTTGCCGCGTTTGTCGTACCATCTGAACTTAACGTGATGATCAATTTGCCATCGTCATTGGCCTTAATCACTTTTTCAAACTCAGTAATGTTTGAATCATCACAATCATAAGAACCAACTACACCGTTAATGTTCACATCAACAATGTTTGTCCCTGTGCTTGGGTAACGGCCAGCAATGTTCACACGGTAATTAATGCCGGGTTCAAAACCATTCACACTGAATGAAACGGTTGAACCTTTTGGCGCAACAGATAAACCGTCATAAAGTTCCGGGTATGGTCCATAAGTATCTGGGTCACCGTCACCATTGGCACGGAACCCCGGACCCGATAGATTGCCACTTGTAAGTGATGTAACCGAACCCACACCAACGCCATCAGCATCACGCAAATCACCCAACGTGGATAAACCATCAAACGCCCGAATTCCGTTATAGGTTTTTCCACCAGACGTGGTCCCATGGCCCCAAAGGTTTCCATCACTTGCAAAAGACGTCCAGCCACCTTGACCAAATCCAATGATAACTTCTTGTTCTGGAATGACCGGCGCGGCCCCTATCGTCATCGTCAAAGTAATATCAATACTTTGGTCCTGCGTATCTGTGTATGTGAATACAATTGTGCTGTCACCTGTATAGGTGTTCGCAGGTGTAAAATTGAATACGCCATTTGATAAACTGTGGCTTGTAAAATGAGCGGCTGTGATGGACTTGATAACAAACTTTGTTCCATCAATCGCTTCATCATCTTTAATTTTTGACGCGGCGGCAATGTTAATCATACTCGCCAAGTCATGGGTTCCATTTCGTGAAAAGTCGCTGGCAATCGGTGCAGCACCGGGAGCCAAACCAGAAACCAACGATTCAACTTGAACGGCATCAACAGTGCTTTTTATATCGCTTATGAATTGCGCACTCATCCCATAAAAGTCAGGCGGAACAAACGCGTTGTCCGTTGCGCTGATTCCTGACAATACTTTAAACGTGGCAAGCGCCCCCATGTATTGCATGGCATAGGAACCGTGAAAATTATCGTTGTCTGGGTCGCCACTGTATAAGTGCGTGACAGGCGGAACGTACTTGCCAATAGGATTCTGTGTATTCGTCACATAATCAGGATTCAATTCGCCCAGTGCTTGTACAATTTCAGCAGTACGAATCACCAGCATTCCATGTCGTGCCTGTAAATTATCCGTGTTCGTTTGCGCATTAGGCCAGTTTTGAGGCGTGGAAGCGTTACCCCAGCATTGATACATAATCGGGGTGATGTTTCGTGATTCTGCAAGCTGCGCAATATTTACAACACGAGGAATCCAACCTTCATTTGAATCCGCCACCGGCTCTTTGTTTGCATCTTCTGCATTCATTGTGATACCAGACGACGCACCATAAGCGGAAATGATCGCAACTTTTGCGGACGTTTGATTGATGTGGTCAGTGGCTTCACTTGAATCAATGTATTGGCCACCCTGTGTGAGAAATTTGAAATCATCTGTATAACCTGTGATTCCATTTGCTGCGTACATTTGACCAACCAGTTTCATCAGTGATGGGTCGTTTTCAGCACTTGGGCTGGTCGAATTTTCTGGGTTCTGTCCTTCAAGTTTCGTTTGCATAGTTGACCAGCCAAGGGCGGCCACTTCGGTTTCAATAGTTACCGTTGCATCTGTCACCGTGATATTGATGGTTCCTGTGTGGGTTCCGCCATTATTGTCATCACCTGTCACCGTCAGTGTTTCAGTTGTAGGGGATGGGGCGTTATAGGTGATTTCGTTACTGGCCGGACCCGTTAAAAAGTAGCTTGAACCTGTCACCGTATAATCAACTTGATCACCGTCCGCATCTGTTGCGGGGCCTAAAATAATCACATGGTCTTTGGTCGCGGAAAGGCTCAATGTTTGGTCAGGCACGACAGGTGCAGAATTCGCACTGGCCAATGTTACGTCCACCGTAATTGTTGCTGTGGCGCTTCCGCCATTACCATCACTTACAGATACGTTTAACGATTGCTGGCCAACGGTAGATGAATTGAAAATAATTTGATTCGTTTGTGATCCATTAGAAATATCACTGGAACCCGTGACGCTATAAACCAAGGTATCGCCATCAGAATCAGTTAATGGTCCAAGGGTGATGTTCAAATCAACATTTTCTTTCACTGTTAGATTTTGATCACTGATTGTTGGCGGGTTATTTACAGCACCAACAGCGTTCACAGTGACATTAATTTGAGCGGTAGCGGTTCCACCTTTACCATCGGATGCGCTCACATTTAAAATCTGAGTCCCAACGGACGCTGAATTGAAAACAATGACGTTCTCCGCACCGTTTTTAACAAAATCATCTGATCCTATGACGGTATATGACAGAACATCACCATCATCATCGTTTAAAGGTCCAAGTGTTATGGTCAAATCTTGGTTTTGATCAACAGACAAGCTTTGATTGCTGACTACAGGGTTCCGATTTACAGGAACACTATCACCCTGATTGTATTTCACGCTTAATGTTGCGCCGGTTGTGTCCGTGTAGGGAACAAAAGCGGGGATTTGAACGGCCAGCATTTGACGGGATTCATCCCAGTTCAAAACCTTTAAGTTGAAAGATTCGCCTTTGATGATTAATGACACGGCAAACTTTGAGGCGGAAACACCAGACAACTGAATTTCATAAATGCCCAGCGGGTTTACCTGATTGTTTTGATTTATGTTAATAATTGTTGCGCTCATTACACCACCTGAACACCGGCTAATTGCAAATTGAATTCAAAGTCTTCAACAGGGACCACTTGAACCCCTGTCATTTTAATTGTTACGTCCCACGCTTCTTTTGGTGCCTCACCCGGAACCGTTTCAACAAATTCATATTCCAAGTACAGTGATTCGCCGTCCTCACTGGTCGCGTTGATCATGAGAAGGTTGCTTTCTTCTGCAATTGAGCAAGTGCCCGGAATAACTCTTAGGTCTTCCTCAACTTCTAACTTGATGGACTCATAAACGGCTAAGCGGTTTATATACAAACGCTCTCCAATCAATCGAACCATGAAGTTATTTTCTTCAATTCGGTTTCTTAGTGATTGTTCAATCACGCCCTTCCCGCTAAAAAAACTGGGGGCAAGCTGATCATCAAAGACCACTTCCCCTTCAATAATTTGAATATCTGTTTCCATTACTAGGCCATTTCCAATTCATGTTTCAGGCTTGCACCATTCACAGGGGTTGGGCTATTTACCGTCATGTTTTCTATGTGCGTTCCACGGCTTGAATTATTTACAATGTCTTGACGGATACCGCCACCAGATAAACCCGTTATGGTTGAATCACTCACTTCACTTACTTTGCGTTTTGGTGCGCCTTCTTCTTGCTCTAAACCAAGCACACCGGCCACCTTGTCCAAGCCTTTGAATAAAAGTGAAAGCGGGTTGTTTTCAGCAAGGAATGAAACAAACTCAATGACTTTGTTTTTAATGAACGTAAAGCCAGCCACCAAGCCTTTGAACCATTGTGAATTTCCAATGGCGTCCAGTTTGTTAGAAAGCCAATCAAACGCTTTCATGATCGCCTGAAACCACGCTTGGTCCTTCAAGGCTTCTTTCAGTGTGTCCCAGTGCTTAACAAGCAAATACACACCACCAACAACCGCCGCGATTGCCAACACAATCCATAAGCCGGGGAATGCGGCCATTGCCACGTTTAATAAAAATTGAGCGGTTGCTAGTGCTTTCAGTGCAAAATTCCAAGCCCACGTCAACGGCGTCAGCAGTGAAAACAGAATGGTCATTCCACCCCAAGCAATTTGAGCGACACCGGCAACCAAAGTCAGTAGAGCCATACCACCCACTAACCCCATCACACCCAAGGCAACCAAGCCCACAAGCCTTGATAGGTTCGGGAACATGTCAGACCAGCGGCGAAGGGTATTCATGCCCTCAGACATGGATTCAATAAGCGGATTAAGCACAGGCAACAACAAATCCCCCATGACAATCCGTAGGTTTCTAACTGAGGCGGCGAACTGGTCCCATGGGTCCACCATGGCTTTGGCCATCTGTTCGGCTTTTTCCATTCCGGTCTGACTGCCTAAGTCGCCAATACTGGTGTTCAATCCATCTATGTTGGACGAAAGAAGTTGAATCATAGAAACAGCTTCGGACGTACCAAACGCCTTTTGTAGCGCGTCCATTTCGCTCACTTGGTCTAATTCACCAAACTTGCCTTTGATCTTGTTGAGAATATCCACCATGGGCAACATACGGCCATGAGAGTCTGTGAACGACAAACCCAATTCATCTTGAGCCTTGCCAATCCCTTTCAGGAATGCACGGTATTTAGTCCCGGCTTCACTGCCTGACATGGTGGCCTGCAACGTGCCTAGAATCGCCATCTGTTCGTTCATAGCAATTCCCGCTGTGGTAGCACCAGCACCAAGCGAACTAAACGCGCTGGCCATCTCTGACCCAGTGGTTTTAAACATTTGCACCGCGCTTGCGGTTTGACCGGCTAATTGGTTCACCCAATCCGCTTTTCCCATGGCGTCTGCCTGTTGGGAAAAAATGCCGTACATCGTGCCCACATAATCTGTGATCACCCCGGCGTCACTTTTGGTGGCCTTAGCTAGAACACCACTGGCATTGGTAAACGCGGCCAATTCCCCGTCAACCAATCCGCCAATGGCTGATTGAATATCGTATGAAGCTGAAACAAAACTGGACGCGCTTTCACCATACTCTTGGGCAAAGTCCATGGACGCGTTTTTTAATGATTTTAATTCGGCAGCATGAACACCAAGGGACGCCACCTCTCCCATTGCCCGGTTCATTTCAAGGGCGGGTTGCATAGAACCGGCAATGGCTTGACCAGCACCCACCAAGGCCAACGCACCAAACGCAATGTTTCTAAAACCTCGCGTGGCGGTCCGCGTTAATTGCTGAACTTTGTTTTGAGTGCCATTCAATAAAGCGTGGAAACGCCCGAACGCTTTTTTAGCCGGGTTTGTGAGTCGGTCGATTAAATCCAGTCTAAAAAATAACTTTTCGGTCTTGCTCATTTCGAACCCTTCCACGCTTTAACAATAGAGTTTTGGGTATTTATTGCGAACTTATCCCAGTACTCGTCTTCCATGGCCTGTGATTGGGCCAAAACTTCTTTTGTCAGTGGTTCGTCAGGGAACCACCGACGCTTCAACAGAAGCAGATAATCAAAGGGGTTTTCCCTTATTCTTCTGGCTCTGTCTCTGATTTCTTTACCACAACGGCAACGTCCTCTTGATACTCATTCAGGATTTGTTCAAGAATGGCGTGATCTGTTCCGGGCTTGTTGCCAAATAGATGACGTAGTTTCTCTTTGTCGTCATCGCCCTCACAACACTGAATCAAAAAGTTCTGTATAGCTTGAACCTTGTTTTTGCTGTTGCTCGACTGGTTTAAGAAATTGTTATATTTGATGATGTCAGGTCGAAATTTGAAATCGCTTCCGCCTACCGTCAAAACAATTGTTTGCTTCTTCATAATCTGTTCACCCCTGTTTTTTATGAACTTCTTCAAATAGACGGTCTAACTTTGCATTTATGGTTTTGAAGTTGTCCGTCATGAAATCCTTTGTGGCATAGTTGTTGGCCACCTCAACTTTGTACGCCATTAATTCATTTTGAATGGCGTGGTTCTTTTCATGAGCGTCTTTCACTTCATTTTTTAAATGCTTGATCACTACGCCCATGACTCCCAAGGCGGCTTTGGCAATGAAGACCAATAAGGTCAATACTTGCGGGTCTAGTTGAATCATTGCCAAAGCCTTATTACTCGAAAATGTATTTAATGAATGATTTCGTTGCTTCTTCTTTGATAACGTCCGTTAAACTTTCGTCATCAGGTTTCGTGGTTTCTGTTTCAATACCCTGCTCATCCGGACTTCGTTCCGGTTCAGGGATTGATTCAGTCATTGTTGCTTCCGGATTAACCGGGGTGATCACCTCAGACGATTCAGCATCATCATTGAAGTGGTCCACCACTTTCCCCGCGATAGGGTCAACCAATAAGGTTTGTTGTGTCGGGGTCATAGTGATACCGAACGCGGCCAAGCCAACCACCATGACAGTGGAAAGAAGGCGCTTTTGTAGCTTCTTAGTGAAATTAAATTTCATAAGAACTCCTAAAGGTCGGTTTCGTTGATCAATGTGTAGGTGAACGAATCCCCCCACACACTGGCGGCTTTCTCACAAAGAGAAATCAGAATGTCAAAGTCATCCGAGTTGGCCAGTACTTGGCAACCAGCGGACCACCTATTGACAGTTTCACTTTCACCGTCCTTCATGGCGCGGTGACAATTAATTCCAAACAATCCCGTTTGTGGATTCTCAAAATCCAATACACGGTCCCCGTCATTGTCCCTGTACACCGTCACGGGCTTTGTTTGAGTCAAAGCGCGGTATTGCCCCCGGTGATAACCCAAAGACCATAAGCCGGGGTATTGATCAGGCTTAACGATGGCGCAACCATGAACAGACAACGGGTTTTCAAGATAGAATTGGCCGGGGTCTGTGGTGCAATCAAATTGCATCAACACCCAATTACCCGTTTGTTTGAACATCACCACCAAAACATCATTGAACGTGTTTGTGGTTTCGTCCTTGCTGCGAATGCCAATCAAATTCAGGTTGTATTCGCCTTTTTCAAAAACCTTGTGACCCAGTTTTTTCAATGCGTCACTGATCACTTTTACTGAAAGCTTTTTCATTTGTTTTCCCAAAGTGTTTGACACTTAATGCAACGCTGTATCCCACCTATGGCTTGACGCGCTTCTGGAATATCTGCATCACAATCAATACAGGTTTCACGGCTTGGCTTCCTTGCTTCTTTTGTCACAGCTTCAATGGCACGTTCCCTGTGCAATTGTTCTAACTGTGAAGCCCTGTCAAATTGGTCCGCCATTTACGCGGCCAATTTTGCTTCTAGGTATGGAATACCGTTCAGCTTCACAAATTCTTCACCTGCAACTTTGAACGCCACTTTTGTCGTGTCGGCCTCATTGCCATTTGGATTGGCGTTTAGAACGTCCTTCACTTGTAATAAGCAACCAAACGCCTCAACGGTTTTGCCTGTACCTTTTCCAAGTGCAATCCCACGAACATCAATGCCCGTCAGCTCTCGCCAACTTCCTTGCTTGGCAGCATAAGCCGAAACCAACGCTAGATTTTCAGCGTCAAATTCCATTTCACCTTCCGCAGACACCTTGCCGCGTACATAGCCGTTAGGGCGTCCGTTTGAATATTTGACTTCGGTTTCATCCGTCACAGTCAAGCTAATATTTTCAACCGTGACCAAGATTGGACCCAGCCAAAAGGTAAAGCTCTGTCCTGTTATGTGTTCAACTTCACCAGCCATGTTTTAGCCCTCTTGTGAATTAAATTGATAGATCAAGGAAAAGATTGTTGATAATTTCCTTGGGTGAATTAAACGGTGTGACCTTGTAAAAGATTTTCACCTTAAAACGGTCAATCCATTGAATTTGAATTGCTTCTGAATCTGGTTCTTGGATTTCACTTGAACGCGCCATCAACCGCAGTGGGTCAGCCAAAAATGATTTGTAGAATTCAATGGACGTTTCCGTTGAATTGAATGCACGGTTGCCGATCAAATTGATGGTCATTGGGCGAATTAATCGGTGGGCCTTGTCGATCACCCGGCGATTTTCAATTAATACAAAATCCCCTGTGGTCTTGTTCAACGTCACACAGTCCGTCCAATAAATGCCTTCTACGTTCGTGTACCACATAGGCACCGTAAGGCGTGAATTGTTGTGTAACGCTTCCAGTACGGCCAAGGTGATGGCTTTCCCGTCCTTATCCACTTTGAATGGACCTAACGCATTGTCCGCGCCGGTTTCAACCCGGCAAGGTGAATCCGCAACGGTTAAATGTGGCTTGGCTAGTCGGCCAATCAATGCGCCAATGTTATTTCCATTTAAGTCAGGAACAGGAACAACCCGGTCAAGGTCCAATCCATCAGTTAAAGCGTTTTGCGCAGGTAAATACTCTGTCCAAGACTGCACACCTGTAATGGCTGGCGTACCAATGAAGATGGTGACAGGCATTTCCAATTTGGTTAGCTGTTCTAGTGCTGTGGTTTGCGCATCAGACAAATCTTGTTGACTAGAAACCGGCATACATACACCCACCATTTCTGGTGTAAATTGCTCAAGGGCGATTTCCAAAGCAGCGGGCCAGTCTGCAAAGTTTTCAATTTCAATATATGCGGCAGTGAAACCCGGACCCGCACTGAGCGCGAAAGCTTCCACGTTGCTTTTTAGAACGCTGTCACCCGCTCCCATTAAGTCATCAAAATCTG
>Ga0181593_10002622_pt1 | contig 16608 bp, 14 predicted proteins | sample 071ome_19_FD_133756 | JGI IMG/M metagenome (GOLD analysis project Ga0181593, IMG submission 133756) | Coastal salt marsh microbial communities from the Groves Creek Marsh, Skidaway Island, Georgia - 071413AT metaG (megahit assembly) | ecosystem: Environmental > Aquatic > Marine > Intertidal...
ATTTCCAGCATCCTGTTCGGAGGGCTCATCCATGCTGAAACTGCCAAAATCAAAGGTTTCTACCTCGTCCTCATCAGTCTCTGCAAGAGCCTCGACTTCCTCGTCGCTGCCTGTCTGTTCATTCACTGAAAATTCAAAGCTTTCCACTTCAAAAAACAAAATATTTCTCCCCGGGTCTTCCAGAAAGCTCTCAGGGATTCTAGCCCGCGTGGCTTTTTTTGCAGCTTCAGCCCTGGTCATAAATGCCTGCAGTTCAAGTACCCAGCTTGCAACCACACTGCCGCCCGGCAGCGACCAAGGGCGCCATCTGGAAGCGCCGGACATGCCCAGCGACAGCGCCAGTGAAGCAGAGAATGCCATTCCGGAAATAGTGGATTCACTGCCCCTGATCAGCGTACCCGAACCCATTCAGGAGCCTGACCTTTATTCTGTCTCGGTCATCGACGTCCCGGTCAGAGACTTGCTGTTTACGGTTGCACGCGATGCTGAAATCAATATTGATATTCATCCTGCCATCAGTGGCCAGGTAAGCCTTAATGCAATTGACCAGAGTATTCCCCAGATTCTTGAGCGCATAGCCCAGCAAATAGATATTCGCTGGACCTTTGATGAAAACGGCAATGTGCTGGTTGAGCCTGATACCCCTTACTGGCACATCTACCGGGTGGACTATGTCAATGTCGCCCGCACCACAGAAACCTCCACCGATATTTCAACATCCATTACTACGGGTGGCGGCAACAATACTTCGTCTGCCAATCTGAGCCAGTCTTCCAACAATAATTTCTGGAATTCACTGACTTCGAATATCACTGCTCTGTTAAGCGACATTGCTTCAACCGGCGAAGATTTGGATTTAAGCAACTCCGTTGTTGCCAACCAGGAAAGTGGCCTCATTAATATACGGGCCAGTGCCAGGCAGCACCGTGAAATTCAAGCGTTTTTGAATCTCGTTCAGAACCGCTCATCCAACCAGGTTTTGATCGAAGCAACCGTGGTTGAAGTCAATCTGAGCGATTCCTATCAATCAGGTGTGGACTGGAATGCGGTAATCAATAACAGTGATCTGAATATTGATTTTGCCCAAAACCTGCTGGGTGCCAACCTGAACAGCGCACCAAACAGCGTTTTGAACATTTCTGGCGCTGACACCACGGGAGAATCAGTGGACGCAACTGTGCGCCTGCTCTCGCAGTTTGGCGATCTGCGGGTCTTATCGAGTCCGAGAATTATCGCCATGAACAATCAGCCTGCCATGTTGCGGGTCGTGGATAACAGGGTCTACTTCACCATAGACGTGACGCCTGCAGTGGTCGGCCCCAACGGCAACGTTACATCACCAGCCGTTTATACCAGTAATCTGGAAACCGTTCCTGTCGGTTTTGTCATGACCGTTACGCCACAAATCAGTGACAGCGACAAGGTTACACTCAATGTCCGTCCAACCATTTCCCGTATTGTGCGCTTCGTCAATGATCCCAACCCTGTATTGGCCCAAAATGGAGTGGTTAATGAGATCCCGGAAATCCAGGTGCGTGAAATGGAATCGGTCATGCAGGTGTTTAGCGGTGATATTGCCGTGCTTGGTGGATTGATGCAGGATAGCCTGGATAATAACAATTCCGGTTTACCCGGTGTGTCCCGTTTGCCCGGAATCGGGAATTTGTTCAGCTTTCGTGAAGATACTGCCAGCAAAACGGAATTGATCGTTTTCATACGGCCGGTTGTTGTCAACCAGGCATCGCTGGAAGGAGATTTGAACAGATACCGCAACTACCTTCCGAGCAATGCACTGGACAGTAGTAATCCATAAACGAGCCAGATACTGCGCTTATCGAGCGCGTTGCATGTCGTCAGGTAATGTCAGATGAGTTTATTGATGGAGGCCCTGCGCAAAGCTGAGGCCGCTAAAAACAAACAGGAAGGAAAGGATCCCGGACCTGATAACAGTCTCTCATTGGAGCCCAATGAGAAGACTGACACGACTACTGCCACAGCATTACCCGATCCGGCCGATTCCACAGAAGATAATGAGTCCACTGACAGCATTGAGCAGTTTGAGTTCAGTGCCGGTGCAGCGCCGACGCTGGAGCCGCTGGCTGTACCCGAACCGGAAAGTATAGACGAAGAGTCTGAGCTGGAATATTTCAACCCAACTGCAGATGAACAATATCACCCCGAGGTCGACGAAGATGAAGACATCATCGACAAGCTAGATGAGAAGGCTGGTGGGGTTGACGAGTTGCACGGTTATTTTACCGACGATTCCTTCGATAACGATGCAGAAACTCCCCTCCTGGCAGAACAGGAAGAGCCAGAAGAAACAGTGCAAGCAGCTGAAGAAGTCCTTCTAGAGGACTCAGACGATAATTTTGAAGCACTGGAGGCTGCCGAGGAACTCAGCGAATTTGAACGCAGCAAGATTCGTCAAACCACCACGCCTGAACCTGTCAATCAGGCCGTACTGGATCGACAAACCGCCAATTCCCTGTTTCAGGCTAAAAAGAATTCCCAGAAGTCACGACGTCAGCGGATTGTACTGCTTGCTGCTCTGATCGCCCTGTTCCCGCTCGGTGGTGGTTTCTACTGGATATATAGCAACACCATGAGTGGCCCGGAACTGTTCCCCGGAGGCGTGGCACTGAACACCAACACTGCGCCTCCGACTAACCCTGTACAAGCAGATCCAAATGCCGATGCAGCGGTGGAAACAGTGCAGGCAGATACGCTTGCCGATGTTCAGCCCGATACCGCAACACCGCAGAATACCTTGCCAATCACAGAGCCGGACGATGCAGCTCCGCCTGAAGCCGGCAATGGCAGCCCTGTTCCACTTGTTGCTGACAATACAACCCAGGACAGTAACCCCAGCAGTACGACTCAATCGCCCTTCACCCCGCCCGCCCAACAAACGCCTGTCACTGACAGCGCGATTGCCGAGCCGCTTGCTGATATCCGGCTGAGCCGAACAAGCACCCGTCCTGCCATCAACCCCGATTTGCTGGCAGCCTATGAAAGCTACCAGCAAAATGATCTGGCTCAGGCTGAACGGCTCTATGCTCAGGTGCTGGAGCTGCAGCCAAACAACCGGGATGCCTTACTGGGCCTGGCTATTATCAATCGACAACAGGGTAACAGTACTCAGGCGCAGGCTCTGTATTCAAGAATGCTACAGCTAAACCCTCGAGACCCGCTGGCGCGTGCCGGCCTGCTGGAAAGCGGGCGCAATATGAGCCCTTCACAGCAGGAGCTTGAATTGCTTAACCTGCGGAGTGATTACCCAAATGTTGCGCCGCTGGCATTTGCACTGGGCAACCTTTATGCCTCACAGGCACGCTGGAATGAAGCGCAAAATGCCTATTTTGAAGCCCTGATGATTGCAAATGAAACGGCACCTGAGGCCGTCAGTCCTGATTATGCCTTCAATCTGGCTGTTTCTCTGGAGCGCCTGAATCAGCTTAATCTGGCTTATACTTACTACCAGCAGGCATTAAGCCTGAGTGCAAGTTCACCTGCCGGCTTCAATATGCAAAGCCTGAACAGGCGGCTTGCCTATCTGGAAGGATTGCTCGAATAATGGCCAAGCACACAGCACAAGTTGAAACCCCCTCCCCGGCTACTGCCCCACGCAGTAAAAAGCCGACGCAAAAGCTTGGCAAGCTTTTGCTGGATCAGGGCTCCATCACCAAGGATCAATTGATGATCGGCCTGCGCGAGCAGCAGAATTCCAACAAGCTACTGGGTGCCATCCTGATAGAGCTCGGGTTCATCACTGACTCCATCATTCGTGATGCCCTCAGTCAATACACCGGACAACGCAGTGTTGATTTATCCCAGGCCGTACTGGACGCCGAATCCATCAAGATGATTGATCAGGAACTGGCGAGGCGTCATTCCATTTTGCCACTGTCCTATGACAGGCATGAACATCAGTTAACACTGGCCATGGCAGACACCTTTAATATTGTTGCGCTGGACCAGGTGCGTGCCCTGCACGGTGGCAATCTCAAAATTACCCCGATTCTTGCCTCGCAACAGGAAATTGTCCGCAGTATCGAACAGTTTTACGGCTTCGATCTGTCTATTGACGGAATTTTACATGAAATTGAAACCGGCGAACTGGATTTTGAAAGCCTGCAGGAAGACGACAATCGCTATAGCCACCCGATGGTACGCCTGGTAAATGCTTTGCTGGCAGATGCTGTGCAACAGGGTGCATCGGACATTCACTTTGAACCGGAGGAAGCCTTCCTGAGGATTCGCTACCGGGTAGACGGAGTACTGCGTCAGGTCAGAAGTCTGCATAAAAGTTACTGGCCAGCCATGGTAGTGCGCCTGAAAATTATCAGTCTGATGGATATCGCTGAATCACGCGTTCCCCAGGACGGACGAATCTCTTTGTCCCTGGTCGGGCGCCAGATCGATTTCAGGGTGGCTTCGCAGCCCACCACCCATGGCGAGAATATCGTCCTGCGTATTCTCGACAAGAAAAAAGGCATCGTGCCAATGGATAAACTCGGTCTGACGGAAGAAAACCTGTCCATCCTGCAACTGATGCTGGCGCGCCCCGAAGGCGTAATTTTGGTCACCGGGCCGACCGGTAGCGGTAAAACCACCACACTTTACTCCGTGCTCAATCACCTGAATACGGAAGCGGTCAATATCATGACCATGGAAGATCCGGTGGAATACCCGATGCAGATGATCCGCCAGTCTTCAGTCAATGAAGCGATTCAAATGGGCTTTGGTGAAGGCATCCGTTCCATGATGCGCCAGGACCCTGACATCATCCTGATTGGTGAGATCCGTGACAGTGTTACGGCAGAAATGGCCATGCGTGCTGCCATGACTGGTCACCAGGTATTTTCCACTCTGCATACCAACTCGGCTATCGGTGCCATTCCCCGTCTGCTGGATATTGGCATCGTGCCCGAACTGCTGGCCAGCAACCTGATTGGTATAGTATCCCAGCGACTGGTCCGTATACTTTGCAATGACTGTAAACAGGAAGCAGTACCGACAGATGTCGAGTACCGCCTGCTGGGTATTGAAAAAGGCAATAAAAACGTGAAGATATTCCATCCACAAGGCTGTAAGTCCTGTGATTACCAAGGCTACAAGGGGCGATCTTCCATTATCGAAATTCTGAAAATCAGTGGTGATATGGACGATATGATTGCGCGCAAGGCCAGCACAAGGGAAATGCTGAGTCTGGCACATTCCGAAGGCTTTGTCCCCATTGCCGAAGATGCCTGCCGACGTGTACTCGATGGCATTACCAGTCTGGATGAAGTATCCAGGGTCGTGGATCTAACCGATCGACTGGTAGGAGTCTAGCCGTGCCCTTGTATAAATACCGCTCAATGACACGTGATGGCAAGATACTGATGGGGAATCTGGATGCCGCCAATGAGGCGGATCTGGAAAGTCGTCTTTCACACATGCGTCTTGACCTGATCAGTGCCAGCATCACCCAGGATAAACGCAGCCGCTTCGGTCAGAAAAAAGTGGAAAAGAAAGATCTGATCGGGTTCTGTATCCACATGACTCAGCTCTCGCGAGCGGGTATTCCAATGCTGGCCGGTTTGACTGACCTCAGGGACAGCCTGGAACACCCCCATTTCAAAGAAGTTATTGCCAATGTCATTGAAGGCATTGAAGGCGGTAAAAATTTATCGGAAGCGCTTGAAGAGTACCCCAAGATATTCGATACCCTCTTCGTGAGTTTGATTCGAGCCGGCGAGGTCAGCGGGCGCATGGCAGATGTTTTCGAATCCCTGGCCGACATGATCAAGTGGCAGGATGAATTAAGCCAAAGCACCAAGAAACTCCTGATGACACCGATGATAGTCGGCACCGTGGTGCTGGGCGTCACAATATTTCTGATGATGTATCTGGTCCCACAGCTTATTGAGTTTATCGTCAACATGGGTGAAGAGCTTCCCCCACACACACGGGCACTTATTGCCACTTCCGACTTTCTGTCTGCCTACTGGTACATTGTGATTCCTCTGCCGATTCTTCTTTTTATTGGTCTCAAACTTATGGCGGCCACCAATGAGAAAGTCCGCATGCAAGTGGATGCCGCGAAACTCAAAGCGCCCAAAATCGGACCCGTACTGCAAAAAATCATTCTTTCCCGGTTTTCGAATTTCTTTTCACTGATGTATGGCGCCGGCATCCCAATTCTGCAGAGTCTGCAAATTTCTGAAGGCGTCATTGATAACATGGTGATTCGTAAAGCCTTGGAACGTGCCCGGGAAGATATTGAACAGGGGCAGCCGATATCAAAGAGCTTCGAGATCACCGGCATGTTTCCTCCGCTGGTGGTGAGAATGCTGAAAATCGGCGAAACGACTGGCGGTCTCGATAAAGCCCTGTTGAATGTCAGTTATTTTTATGACCGTGATATCAAGGACTCGATCGACAAAATCCAGGCTTTGATCCAGCCTGTCATGACCGGTGTTGTTGGTGCACTGTTGGGCTGGGTCATGATTTCGGTACTTGGGCCGGTTTATGGTGCTCTGAGTAATATTCAGGTTTAAGCATGAGATCACTGTTCAAACAGGAAAATTCGCAATTCATGATCATTACGAATCATGAGATGCGTCTTTATGTCTGGGAGAACAAGAGTTTTCACTTTGTATCGGAGTTTGATGGCAGCAGCCATTCTCTGGAAGCTTTCAAACAGGTGCAGGGAAAACTGAAAAAGCTGCCCGCCATCCTGATCACTAATATCCTCGAGGAAAGTTTCAGGAGTGAAACCATCGCGCCAGTATCCGGCAGTGATCGTAAGGCCTTGATGGACCGCAAGTTAAATTATGCCTTCCGCAAGACCTCATTTCGTACCGCCTCTGTCATTGAGCGGGAAAAAGATGGACGCCGGGATAACCGGATACTTTTAAGTGGCTTGACCAAACCCGACCTGCTGCTGCCCTGGCTGAAAATTCTGCTGGAAAACAAGACACCCGTGCAAAGCGTCAGTTCAGCTGCCTACCTGGCTGAAGCCTTTGCAAAAACTGCAGGATTCGATAAAGAGTCCTACACACTGGTGACAAGTCTGGAGCGCAACAACGAATTACGCCAGACCTTCATGAAAAAAGGCAAAATACTGTTCAGTCGTCTGACAACGCTTTCCTCGCGGAACCTGGATAGCCTGGGTAAGGAAATTTACAAGGAATCCGTGCAGATTCGTAGCTACCTTGAACGCGTCAAACTGCTTCCTTACGAAGAATACTTGAAAATTAAAATTTACTGCAGCCATGACGATGATGAGCTCAAATTAATCCAGAAAACCACTCACCTGAATCACTTCGACTTTATCAATATTCATCATGAGCTAGCGAAATATTCAACGGCGCTGACCGAGGCACAGCAAGGTCCCCTGATCTATTTTCTGCACAGCCTGCTGCAGAAGAAGCTTATCCATAATACCTATGCCTCACCCAAAATCAGAAAATATTTTCTGCTGGCCAATGTTGGTCGCTCACTAGTCTATGCTTCATTCGGCATTATCGTCCTGAGCCTTGCCCTGAGTATTCCGATGTACCTGGAATCCTGGGACCTTTCCAAGCAGCAAAGCGAGTTGATCACACAGACCCAGCCGCTGGAGATTGAATACGGTTTACTGACCCAGCGATTTCCGGAAACCCCCATCCCCTCAAAAGAAATGGCCTTGGTGGTTGAGTCCTATGAACAGATTCTGGCACAGGTCAGTTCTCCGATAGCCGCGATGAGCTATATCAGTGAGAACATCGCGTCTTCACCGACTTTACAGCTGACTGAAATTACCTGGACCCTACTGCCTAATGCCGCCGATCCTGCTTCACCAGAATACGCGAATATGCGCTATCTGAGTTACCCAATTAACTCGGATGATGGCTTTATCGCTGCCGTACTTGATAATCGAACCAGTCTCAGGGTTGAGATCAGCGGTATTGCCTATTCTTCCGGCAGTTACCGAGAGGCGCAGCAGCAGGTACAGCTTTTTGCCGATGCCCTGGCAGCCCGTCCTGGCGTGAGAGTAACCCCAGTCAGAATGCCCACAAATGTCCGCGTTGATACCCCGGTCAACACCACGATTGACAACAACGAACTGAGTGCCCCATTTCTGTTACAACTGGATATCGAGAGCTTGTGATGAAAGATTTGTTCAGCAAAGGAGATATCCTGAGCCTGAAATGGAAGATTCTGCTGGTACTTGTCTGCCTGCTCGTTGCCGGCAGCATCTTTTACCTGGCCGGACTGATGAATAGCGATATGGCAAATGGTCTGCGTAATGCACAATCCGAACTGCAGAATGCTCGCACCAATATCGACCAGATTGCCGAAGAAGAAGCGACCATTATCGAGTATATCGGCCGTTATCAGGAGCTGGCCGCCGATGGCATTGTTGATCCTGAAGACCGCCTGCAGCTACTGGAACTATTTGCGGAAATCCGCCGCGAGCATGATTTGTTTCCCATTCGGGTCAGCATCGAAGAACAAAGCACCATCAACCTTGTTTATGACCCTTATGAAACAGCCCCTGGAGGGCCTATCAATGTCAATGTCACCAATGTGAGTATGGGTCTCCCCCTGTTGCACGAAGGCGACCTGATCAGCTTGCTGGATTCCCTACTGGATACAACCGGACTTTATGTTCTCAAGGAATGTTCGGTCAGTTTGCGCAATCCCAGTCAAACCAATTTTATTGTACTGGGCCAGTATCAGGAAGCCGAGTGTGATTTATTATGGTTTACCTTTGACGTTGATCCACCGCTACCGGTTCAGCCATTTTTTTAATTGACTAAACAGTTGCCATGAAACGATACATGACTAGACCTGTGCTTATTCTAACCGGCATCCTGCTGAGTGGGCAGATCTGTGCACAGGAAACCGCTCAAGGCTTTTCTACCCTGTTTACGACTCCTGCCGAGCGTGAATATCTGGACTTCCTGAGGCAGGATTTCCTACGCCAGAATCCGCAGGAAGATTTTAATATCGATGAAGACATCCCCCCTGTTCCCATCATTGAAGATATAGTGGAAGACGACGGACCGGCCATCACGCGATATCAGTTATCGGGTATTTTCATGCAGGCAAACGGCAGCAGGGTTGTCTGGTTAAATGGCTCCAGCATTCAGGAAGCAGACTTGCCAGATAACATGCAATTGCTATCGAACAGCAGCCAGCCAGTTCTGCGAATCAGCACCGAAACTGGTCGCTATGACTTGAAAGCCGGACAGACCCTGACTGTTAACAGCGGTGAGATTCAGGAAAACTGGCGCTTACGCTCTGATGCGGGCCCGACAAGTGTCGAGGAGCAAAGAAATAATACTGCACCCGACTCTGCCAGCCAGGAAACGGCCGCAGAGCAGGAACTGGTGCAAGTTTCCCGGCAGGAAACCCTTAATCCCGGTTCCACCAGCGAAGCAGCAAACTTGCCTGATATTCAGAGCATTAACGCTGAAACGATCAATGCGATGCTTAATGGAGACAACCCTGAAGATGTGAATGCTCTGATTGAACTCCTGCAAGCCGCTCAGGAAGCTCAGGAAAATGCTGATACAACAACTCAGTAAAAGCCCACTCAATCGGCAACACGGAGCTGCCCTACTCCTGATAATCATGGTGCTTTTCACCTCGGCCAGCAGCTTTATCCTGGCCTCTGCCAATTACAACAACCCCCGCCTACAACAGCGTGCTGAAGTAAGGCAGGAACTGGCGCGGGCGAAAGAAATGCTGCTCTACTACGCCATGAGTTACCCAGAAATTTCCGGCAGCAGCGACGGCCCTGGCAGGCTTCCCTGCCCCGATGTTGATAACGATGGCTTTCCGGATGCCAGCTGCAGTACCGACCTGGATAGTTTTCAGGGACGTCTGCCCCTGAGTCTGGATCCGGCCGGTGGCACCATGCTCAGTTTCAGTGACGAGTTCAGTGATCTCGATCAGCAGATCTGGTACGCAGTCGATCCTAATTACCACAGTTCAACGCTTGCCGCGCTTAACTTTTCCAATACGGGCGCCTTTAGTGTCGATGGCCAGAGCGATTATGTTGCCGTACTGATTGCCCCCGGCGAAGAAGTCAGCGGACAGGACCGATTTACTTCCACACTCGATGACAGCAATTATCTTGAAGGTGGCAACCAGAATGGCACAACTTATGTATCCAGTTACGATGCCGACCCGGAAAACTTCAATGACCAGGTACTGGGTATTACCCGTAAAGAGTTGATGACGCTCAGTGTCAACCGGGTCATGATGGAAATCAGGGATCGGCTTGATATCTTTCATGAAGCGGGTAATCGCTATTACCGTCTGATTACCGACGCGCAGGATTTCTCGAGCAACAACTGCTCAAGCTGGTTTTACGATTATGTATTTCCCACTCATGTTTACCTCGGTTATTACAACAACCAGTGCAACTGGACCACTGAAGATGCCAGCTTTGATAACGCCATGTCAGGAGCGCTTTCCTGGTATTCAGCAGATTCATGGGACTCCGTCATCACCTATACCGGCGGTGTGGATACTGCCACAGTCACGTTTGCCGACTGTGGGATTACCTTCACACTGAATTTTAATGACAGCCTGGGCCGCAGCACCATTAGCCGCAGCCAGCCTTCCTGTTGATACGTATGTCACAGATACCCATGAAAAGCACAGCAATGCAGGCCGGATTTACCCTAGTGGAAATGGCCATGGTGCTGATGATCATGGGGATTCTACTGAGCGGTGTGCTGGTAGCCGTCGGCGACAGCAACCGTTCCATCCGGATTACCCAGACACGTAACCAGCTACAACAGATAGAAGAAGCCCTTTATGGCTTTGCTCAGGCCAACGGCCGCCTGCCCTGCCCGGCAACCGACACCAGTAACGGTATCGAAGACCCTGCTGGTGGCGGTGCCTGTACTGTAACGCACGGCCTGATTCCCAATGTCACTCTGGGTATTTATGGCGCCATTAACACGGATTCCATGTTGCTGGATGCCTGGCAAAATCCGGTTCGTTATTCCGTCTCTGATGCAACAGTTACCGCAGGTAGGGCCTTCACCTCGGTAGCAGGCATGTCAGAACTCTTTAATGACAATGACCTGGGAACACTGGGCTCCAACCTCTTCAATGTCTGTGATGATGATGTCTGTACCAATACCTTAATCAATAATTCCCCCGCCATTATTCTTTCAATGGGCGATAACTGGTCCAGCTTTAGCTCTGACAATGAAACTGAAAATGCCGAAACCACATTGGGCGCATCGGCTTATGAAGTCAGTGACGATTACTTTTTTGTTGATACGGATTACAGTGAAGAAAACTTCGATGACCAGATTCGCTGGTTGTCCCCGCATATTCTGTTCTCTCGTTTGATTCAGGCTGGGCAACTGCCATGAGTAAAGCAGCGCAACTTGATGATGCTGGACAGATAACGGCCAAGACTGCTCTGCAAAAAGGCAGTATTCTGCTTGTCGAGGATGACCTGGCCCTGCGTAAAATGCTGTTTAATTCACTGGAGATGCAAGGCTTTGATGTCCTGGAGGCAGACAGCCGGCAGCCAGCGCTGGAAACCCTCAAGCAACACCCCAATATCAGTGTGGTCATACTGGACCTTGGCTTGCCCCCGATGGAGCATACAACCGATGAAGGCCTGGGCGTCATCCGTCTTATCGTTGAAGAAATGTTACCCGTCAAAATCATTGTGCTGACAGGACAGGACGAAGAAAAATCCGCACTGGATGCTATCCGTGAAGGTGCCTTTGATTTTCTATCCAAACCCACAAGTTTTGAGGATATTCTTCTGTCAGTAAATCGCGCCTTTTTATTTCATAGCAAGGAAGTGGCCATGTCTGCTGACGGGGTCACCCGCTTGCAGTTCAGCACCAAAACCTCGGATGGCCTCAAGGCAGTCCGTGAAGAAGCCGAGGAAAAACTGGTAAGACAGGTCCTCAAAGAAACCGGCTTTAATGTTTATCAAAGCGCCTTGAGGCTCGGGATCAAACGCGAAAGTATCTATTATTTCATGAAGAAATTTGGCATAAGCCGCGACGATGACTGAACTTTATCCCTATCTGATTATTATCGGCAGCTCAATCCTGGTTGCAGCAGGCTGGCTGCTTTATTCCTACCGGACACAGATACTGTTAAGCCAGAAACTCATTCGCCTGAATGAAGAACTGAACTATGACCTGCCTGACTTTTTACGCCAGTGCTGGCCCTCGCTGAAGGAAAGTGGTTTTGCCGGGCTGAGCTGGTCACTTAACTGGTTTGGCACCCATGTTAGTGGCAGCAATGGCAAAACCGATGGCGCCTTGCTGGAAAAGCGTTTTGACGTGCAGGAAATTACCCTGACAGTTCGCCTGTATCTGCAAAAACGCAGTTGGGAATACCGCTTCATCAGCAGCGCCCTGGCTGACAATTTCTTCCTTCTGGTACGAATGAACCTCTGGGTAAAACTGGGCGCAGTAAAATCTACCTTTGAGCAAACGGCAAAAATGACGGTATTTCTGCAGCATGATGTGAAAAATATGGCGCAATTGATGAAACTGACGGCTGAACAGCTGGATAACCCGGTGCCCGGCCAGGAAGACAAACTGATTGAGAGTATGCGTGAAGTCATTCCGGCTGTACGTGATCGTGCCGAGCACATGCTAAATACCCTGACCAATAAAACAGCTGACTCTCTTGAAATAAGACATCAGCTGGACGCCCTGCTGGAACAGACAGCCGGTATGTATGAATTGCCATCCACCATCACGGGATCAGCCACCGTAAATCTGCCCAGAAGTACCCTGCAAAGCATCCTGGACAATATACTGGGGAATTTCTCTCGCCAGGCGAACAAAAGCACCTCGCAAAAGCCGGATGTCAAAATAGATCTGGATACCTCAGAAGCAGGCTATGTCACGGTTACCATTAGTGATAATAACGGGGAACCCTGCCTGTGGCCGGAGCGTCTGTTTGAGCCCTTCTGGAGCGAATTTGGCACCGGTAGAGGCATTGGACTGTATCAGGCCAGGCAGCAGGCTTATGCAGTAGGAGGTTCCTTGATGGCAGAATCCATGGCCAACAGCCCTCTTATTTTTATTCTTAAGTTGCCGACGTAAGTGTAAAATTTATATACATATTTTACTGTAAAAAAAACCTACATATTGAGGAATTTTCCAAGAAGACTAAGATAGCTGCAATTATGAAATTATTGCATGATTTCCGTGCTGACTTTTTACGTAGTACATACAAATTAAAGTAAGGAACATTCCAGTCATCTGATTGGGAAAGGAGCAGAAAATGCAGATTCCAAGAAACATGAAAGGTTCACAAACACAGAGCGGTTTTACCCTCATTGAAATTGCCATCGTACTGGTCATTATCGGCCTCTTGCTGGGTGGTGTTCTGCAGGGTCAGCAGTTGATCGAAAATTCACGTGTGCGTAATGCGATCAATACCTTTAACGGTATTGCGGCCGCTGCTTTCTCCTACCAGGACCGCTATGGCCGTATGCCAGGCGACGATGGTCCTTTACAGACAAATCTCTCAGTCCGTGGCGGCGCCTGGGCAAACATCCCAACTGCTAACGGTAATGCCGATGGTATTCTCACGGCTACGGCAGCTAATACCTTTAGCGGTAATGCTACCAGTGAAGGTTCATTCTTTTTCACTCATCTACGCGCTGCCGGCTTTATTACCGGCGATCCGAGTACTGCTCCAGGTACTGCGGCTATTCTGCCCACCAACCCCTTTGGTGGACTGGTTGGCGTCACCGGAGAAACGCTTTTCACCAACATGAACGGCAATAAAATCTGCATGAGTAACGTCCCCGGTTCAGCCGCTATTGCGCTGGATACCCAGATGGATGACGGTTCACCTGACAGCGGTCGTTTCCGTGGCAACCAGGATACCTCCGGTGTTCTGCCACCAAGTACCACAACCGCTGCAACAGCCTATAATGAGAATAACAACTACACGATTTGCTATCGTATGTAAGCGGCCATTCAGTGTTACAATGAAAAGGCTCCGAGAGGAGCCTTTTTTATTGCCGTTTTAATTAATGAATACTCAATGAATCTAAGCAAGATAGAACTGACCGGCTCTAGCTTCAGCACTGAAAAACTCCAGATTTCCATCCTGCTAGGGCTGGTCATGGTTTTTTCAATGAATATCATCGGGCTGCTTGAGTTCGGCACAGCAACTTTTCCAGGGTTTCGCTTTACTCTGGATAACATCCAGAACATCGATGGCTCCCTGAGTCTGCCTGAAACGGCAAAGACGCTTGAATTCAGCTTGCTGCTGATATTCTCCCTCATCATGGCCGTCTTTTTACCCATCTTGCGGCCCCTATATGCGTCCTTGCTGGTAGTGATGCTGTCACTGCCTCTGCTCTATATCGGTGTGCGGGATCCTTACGAAAACCCGGTCCCTTTCCAGTACAGCTTGCTAGTTATGCTGATGTTGTTTGGCATGAATGTTCTACTGACCTATTTTTCCGAAACGCAGAAAAAACAGAAAATCATCAATTTATTCAGCCGTTATGTGCCCCCCGATGTGGTTGAGGAAGTCAGCAAGCGTCCTGATCTCATAGACCTCGATGGCGAATTGAAACCGCTGTCGATTATCTTTTGTGACCTGAAAAACTTTACCGGCATTTCCGAACAGCTGAATCCGAAACAGCTGGTGAGCATGCTCAATGAATACTTCAATACCCTGTCCGCCATTCTGTATAAATACGGCGCCACCATTGATAAATATATCGGTGATTCGGTGATGGCATTCTGGGGAGCCCCCATCCCGCATCAGGATCACGCCAGACGGGCAGTACTGGCAGCGCTGGAAATGCAAAAGGCAGTCAGTGCACTCAAGCCTCTGCTCAGCAGCAAGGGCCTGCCATCAACCGATATGGGTATTGGTATTAATAGTGGTCTGGCCAATGTCGGCAACATGGGCTCGAATTATCGTCTTAACTATACGGTGATTGGTGATGCCGTAAACCTGTCTTCACGTCTCGAACGTCTCACGCGGGTTTATCAGGTGCCAACAATTGTCGGAGAGGATACGATGAAGGGTGCTGCGGATGTTACCTTCAGGGAGCTTGATACATTGGTGGTCAAGGGACGCAGCAACCATATACGAATCTACCAGCCCTTATGTCTTAAGGAAGAGCTGACTGCAACCCAGGCCAGCAGCCTGGAAACTCACGCACAAGCCCTGGAAAGCTACTACGCCAAAGACTTTGAAAAAGCACAAGTATTGTTCAAACAGTTGGCTAAGGAGTCAGAGGCGGAAAGCTATTATCGCCATATGCTGGAAAAAACAGTCTTTTCAAGATTTATTTAAGCCCCGTTAAGTCCTTAACAGGCGCCTGATTTCCTAGTCATCTGCCTGCTTTTGGGTGGGCAGACTAAGATGCAGCAGGACAAAAGCCAGCAGCGCTGAAACAAGGGATCCCAGCACAATACCCAGACGGTCACCGGCAAAATAATCCGCACTGCCATGTTCAAAAGCCAGACCGGATATAAACAGGCTCATGGTGAAACCGATACCACAGGCGCAGGAAACGGCTGTTAGCTGGAACCAGCTGAGCCGGTCTGGTAACTTGACCAGACCCAGCAAAACAGCCAGTCCAATAAAGAGCAGGATGCCAAGGGGCTTGCCAATGACCAGTCCAAGTACCACACCGAGCGTCACGGGGTGCAGCAGATCAGCCAGCGTCATACCTGCAAATGAGAGCCCGGCATTGGCAAAAGCGAAAAGAGGCAAAATCATATAGGCCACCGGGGCATGAAGATTGTGTTCCAAGTCCTTCACCGGTGAGTGCCCCTCGCTATCACGCATGGGAATACAAAAAGCAATCAGTACACCGGCCAGTGTGGCATGCACACCCGATTTCAGTACCGTCACCCACAAAACAATACCCAACAAGATGTAGGCAGCACTGTTACTGACGCCAAAGCGATTCATGAACACCCCGACAAGCAAAATGCCCGCGGCAATCCACAGCGCATTGACGGATAAATCGCCGGAATAAAACACGGCGATTATCACAATAGCGGCAAGATCATCGAATATTGCCAGCGTCAGCAGGAATATTTTTAATGAGGTGGGCACTCTCGAACCAAAAACACCCAGCACTGCCAGGGCAAAAGCAATATCCGTTGCCACCGGGATTGCCCAGCCATCTATCCCCGACGGGTCAGCAGAATTGAAAAACACATAGATCAATGCCGGCACAACGATGCCGCCAACAGCACCAAGGCCTGGCAGGATAATCTGCGAAAACGAAGACAGCTCCCCTTCAACAATTTCGCGTTTTATTTCAAGACCGATCAGGAGAAAGAATACCGCCATCAAGCCGTCATTTATCCAGAGCAAGAGGGGTTTACTGACAATTAGTGCACCTACCTGCACGGCAACAGTCGTTTCCAGAAAAATGTCATCCAGGCCTGACAGCGGGGAGTTATTAATCAGCATCGCCAGTACGGTTGTCGCAAACAGCAAAATTCCGCCGGCTGATTCCAGGCGGATAAAATCACGTAAATAATCGATAACCGATGTTTCTTTTGCTTGATCGTGCATGCTCAGTAATCCACCCCTTCTTGTGCTTTCACGCCTGCTTCATAGGCATGTTTAATGTTGCGA
>Ga0181593_10002629_pt1 | contig 16602 bp, 16 predicted proteins | sample 071ome_19_FD_133756 | JGI IMG/M metagenome (GOLD analysis project Ga0181593, IMG submission 133756) | Coastal salt marsh microbial communities from the Groves Creek Marsh, Skidaway Island, Georgia - 071413AT metaG (megahit assembly) | ecosystem: Environmental > Aquatic > Marine > Intertidal...
GCTGTTTAATGGGCGACTAAATGTGTGCGCTGCCATTATGTAAGGGTGGCCTGTTGTGCAAGCGCCTATGGTCTCGGCAAGTTGATTAATCTGCTTAGTAGCTTCTTTTGTAAGGTCTTTATAGTTGTGCTTAATTAGGAAGTAGGCATCATTGGTTAGTTTTCTTGCTAATAGATGACACATAGTAAACAAAAGTAGATCTTTGTTATTTTTCATATCAATTGCAAAACAAAGAGAAAGAAGTGCTTGATAATGCTCTGAATCTTTTAGCGTTGTGATTAACTCTTTTTTGTTATTTATTTTTTTATTAAAAAATGTTTGAGTACATTTCTTTATTGCGTTAATAGAGGTCGACTTACTTATCGTTGTTATCAGGGTTTTAAGTGAAAGGTCTGCTGAATGGTCAATTTTACTAAGTTCTTGGAGCGTATTATCGATTAAAAATCTTAAATGAAGGTGTGAATTATATGGTTTAGAGGGGGTAACGATACTTATCCATAATTTACTATTTTCTTCAATAGCTTCTATTTTGCAGTCATTTAATCTTCCCCAAAACCCAGTTCTTCTATTGATAAGTCTGATTGCTCTTGCTGATATAGGCTCTCTAAAATGTAACTCTATGAATGGGGTGTCTTCATCTTCTGTTGAGAAGTATGAAGTGGATTTTGTGAAAATGTTATCGGCGGGGTGCTGTTTTTTTTCTGAGCTAAATGAGACTTTGACTGTATGAGATTGATCAATCTGTTTCCATTTATTTTCGGTTAATACTTCTATACCTGAAAAGTGCAAGGTTTCACGTTTAGGTATCGATACTTTTAGGCCACATAGTTTTGTTTCTGATCCCAGAGGTAGTGGGCTTGCTAGCCAAGGAATAGGTGATTTGTAAAAAATGTTCTTGGGTAGTTCACCTGTTAACTTATGAACAGATGAAGAAGTGGGTGCTTTGTTGTTTATGCGCTCAGATTGCCTGAAATTAGGGTCTGGTGTTTTCCAGGTGTTACCGTATCTGTATTCTAGAAATGCCTCTATTGAATTTGGGCTATTAATTTTAAGCCCTTCATCGAAAGGTTTGGATAAGGGCATGACTACATCTAGTGGGATTCTTGAAATAGATACATTAGCCATTGGTAAGCACAGCCATTTCCCTTCTATCCATCCAAAAAAAACATCGGTATGGACAGGGTGTTCTTTACTTCTTACTGAAAGAAAGGGAGTGGTGATGATATCGTTACATCTTGATTGGTTTGCTGTTAAACCAAGCTTAGTTAGTTGCGTTTGTAGTTCTTTTACTGATTGAGTCAGTTGATCGTAGCTTGGGCTAATTGCAAGTACGTCCATATCATCATCATGTTGGATGAATTTTTTGTCTCTATATAAACCAAGTAATGTTCCGTAAGCGAGGCATACGGGCAGGTTTATTTTAGAGCAAGCCAAATCAATATCGTTCAGTGTTTTAAATAGGCTCTCTTTAGGGAAGTCGTTGAGTGGTCTGCTGTAAGCGTGAGGGCCTCGGATAAGTGAGTGTTTTAGATATCTCTGTGCTGCTCTGTTGGCTTCTTTATCAATTTCATTTTGTGTAAGTGATTTGCAGCGAGACTCAAGCGTTTTAGTAAATAGCTTGGCATCAATTAATGAAGCATTGGTTTTTAAGCTAATGAGTATGTTAAGAACTAGCTTCCAATATTCAGGGTGGTCTATTTTGTTACTTGCGACAATTAATTGAGCAAGTTTGATGGCTATATCGGGCTGGCTTATTATTTCTTGGTAAAGCTCTTCGTCTTCAGCGATTAAGTGTATAAGCCTTGAAAAATCAGTAATTACATTCTTAGATTTTGTTAGCCTTTTTAATTGCTGTTCTAGTTGGCTTGATGAGTAGCACTCTTTCTTTTGTTTGGCTCTTATTAGTTCAACCAGTTGTTTGCAGTTGTATAGATAAATCTTTTCTATGTCTTGTTCTTTTGTTAAGTCTAGTACCGGTGTATTTTGGCCATTTAACTTTATTGTTAAGGTGCTAGCCCTTTCCCATAGACCATCTTGTCTATTTATAATGATTATATAACCAATCTTGATATGATTTTTAAATTTTATTTCGATCCATGGTTGTTTTTCATTTTTTGTTGAGAAGAATTTTTTAAGGTCATCATTAATAAAGTTATCTGGCGATAGGTGAGGCTTAGATGCTATTTGTGAGCTGCACTCTAAGCTTGCAATTTCTGAGTTAGAGATTGGTAGGCCATTGAAGTCAAATGCTATGAATTTACTGAGATGAAGTATGTCATTAGTAGATAATGCTATCTTCAGTGCGTGGGTGTTTCTGTTGATAGGTAATGCCAAGCTTAAGGTCTTCACGGGTGTTATGTGTAGCTGGCTGTCAGTAAACTTCTTAGATGCTTGATTAAAGAGTTTTCTAATTAGAAGTTTTATATGTTGTTTACTGATAGTGAATCTAGTTAGTGTGTGCATCTTTTATTTTTTTTATCTGTTGAATGGCTGATGTAATATCGTTAAACGAAATATCTTTTAGGGTATTTATAGGGAGGTTCCACCACTCAAGTTCTAGCAAAGCGTTTATGATGTCTTGATTAAACCGATACCTTATTATTTTTGCGGGTGTACCGCCAACAATAGCATAGGGGGGAACGTCTTTGGTTACCACGGAGTTGCTGGCAATTATAGCTCCATGGCCAACTTTGACTGCTCTACGGATAAATACTTTAGCTCCAATCCAAACGTCATGGCCAATTTCGGCACCTTTAGGAAGAGAAAAATCTACTCTGGAAATATCTGAGTAATCCAATGTTTCAGAGAAATGCGTATTTTGATATTGGAATGGGTGTGTGCTTAGAAAATTAGTAGGGTGTTCATCGGCACCTATTTCAACATCACGAGCAAGGCTGCAATACCTGCCTATTATGCTATCTCGTGAAATGACACAGCGATTCCCCATGTAGGTATAGGCGCCTACTCTGCAAAATGCTTTAATTTCTGCGGTACCGTAAACTCTTACTGGTGCTTCAAGTTCAGCGGTTGGATGTACTTTTGCTCTTGGGCCAATTAAATTTTTCAAAATCAAGGGCTATCTATTTGCCAATAGGTTTATGAGGTGTAAAATTTCTAGTCTGTTTCTAATGTGCGAAAGTGATTTAATCCGCGCGAATATAATATGGAAAGGTAGCAATTGAGAAAAGTAATTTTTCATTATCACTTATTCAAAAATGCTGGGACATCCTTGGATGCAGCATTGAAGAAAGCTTTTAACAAACAAGAATGGGTAACAGCTGAATTCCCGTCTCATCAGCAAAAGAATAGGGAACAGGTGGCTGAATGGGTTCAATCAAAATCAGATGCGATATGCTTTTCTTCCCATACAGCTTTCATGAAGCCAGGAAAAATTGCAGGTGTTGAGGTCTTTCCTGTGGTGTTTGTAAGGCATCCAGTTGATCGCATTCAATCTGCTTACCTGTTTGAAAAAGAGCAAAATGCTAAAACCTTTGGGTCTACGTTAGCGCGTAATACCAGTTTTTCAGGGTATGTTGAAACTATGCTGGCCATGCCAGGGTGGCGGCAGGTAAGAAACTTCCATGCTTGGCGTTTAGCTATGAGTGTATCTCCAAAAGAGGGTGTAGAGTCTGAACGGGCCTTAATTGCGGTAAATCGTCTTCCTTTTATTGGTGTTGTTGATCAGTATGGTCAGTCTTTAACCAAACTTAACAAAGCTTTGGCTATAGAGGGGTTTGGTGATGTTCACCTTAAGATCCTGAAGAAAAATGTTTCTTCTGGGCAGGGAAGTGATTTAACTTCTCGTCTAAGCGATATTAAAAATCAGTTAGGTGAGAGCCTATATAATGAGTTAGTTGAGGCTAATTCGGTGGATATGGAAATCTATAAGAAAGTAAAAGATCGTTATCACACAGATGACTAAGCGTATAGTTCTGCACATTGGAAGGCATAAAACTGGTACGACAGCTCTTCAGAAGTTTATGTTTAGGAATTCATCTTTTCTGGAGAGTCATGGTTTATATTATCCAAAGGCTGTTTATCACAGAAAATTTGCGCATCACGATCTAGTACACGATATTAGGTGTTTTGAACACAAGTATGTGCCTGAAATTATTTCGGCCTATAGGGCTAAGAGGCAATTAGCGCCTTTCTTTGACGAATTGAGTGATAAACACGTAAATATTTTAAGTTCTGAAGCATTTCAAAATATGTCTCCTTTTCTACTTGCTAAGGTGTTCAAGGGTTTTGATGTTTCAGTTGTTGTTTATCTTCGAAATCATTTTGATTATTTAGCGTCAGCCTATGCACAAAAGGTTCATGCGACTCGGTATGCCGGTAGCATGTCTGATTTTGCAAACCACTTTGAGCTTTCATATGTCAGTTTCTTAAACAGGTGGGTCGCAGCTTTTCCTGAAAAACTTATGGTTTGTTTGTATGACCAAAAATATCTTGTTAATGGTTGTGTGGTAAGTGATTTTCTAGCTAAACCACTTGGTTTAAATAAAGATGATATAGGATTCTCCATAGCTACTGGTAATGCTAATGTAAGCTTAACTAGAAAAGTCTTGGAGTTTAAGAGATATGCAAACGAACATTTATTGTCTTCAATATCAGGCACTTTAAGTCCGTATGGTTTTTTTGCTTCTTTAGCAGCTAGTGATCACAGTAGTGGTAAGGTGAGGGTTACAGAAAAGTTGAAATCTCAGCTTTTAGTTGAGTGTGAATCTGAGCGGGCTTTTGTAAATGAAAAGTTCATCCCTGAAACTCCAATAGATTCTTATAAAAGCTATAGCACTCAAGAGCCGTATCAGCTTACATCGGAAGAGTTAAATTTTTTTGTTGGTGAATTCAACCGCTGGTTGAAAATTAATGCAGCTTAAAATCTATTGGAATTTCTAAACTAACCAAGGAAGGTTATGTCATTTATCTCAAATATTGTTCATCACGGAGCGGTGAACGGTGTAACTGGCTCGTGTCATGAATTGCAATTAGCCGATCATCGAGTGTTAATTGATTGTGGCATGTTTCAAGGGGCAGAGGTGTCGGGTCAAGAGCCAGAACAAGCCTATGCCATTGACTTTGATGTGCGGGGTATTGATGCCTTGGTGGTCACGCATTGTCATATCGACCATGTAGGGCGTATCCCCTTTTTATTGGCTGCTGGCTTTGATGGGCCTATCTACTGTTCTAAACCCACAGCCTATTTACTGCCGATGGTCATTGAGGATGCCATCAAAGTGGGGGTGTCTCGTAAACCTCAGATTATTAATGCGGTGCTTAATCGTTTAAAGAAGCAGCTGGTGGCGTTGGATTATGGCGTTTGGCAGTCACTGACGCCTACTCATGATTTAAAAGTAAAGCTTTCACCGGCTGGGCATATTTTAGGCTCGGCGTTTGTTACCTTTGACTGCAAGCAAAAGAGCAAACGTGAGCGGGTGGTATTTTCTGGCGATTTAGGTGCGTGTTATTCGCCTTTGTTGGCAGCGCCTCGACCACCGTATGCGTGTGATCGGTTGGTGATTGAAAGTACCTACGGTGATCAAAACCATGAAGGGCGACGGCAAAGGCGGCACAAGTTGTATCAGCTTCTAAAGCAGTGTGTGGCTGATAATGGCGTGGTGCTGATACCCGCGTTTAGTATTGGCCGTACTCAAGAGCTGCTCTATGAAATGGAAGAGATGTTACATCGCATTGCCAAAAAGCAAACAAAAAGCCAATATGATCGGGTTTTGGATAATATAGACATTATTGTTGATTCACCATTGGCCGCACATTTCACGGAAAGCTACCGAACACTCAGTGATTACTGGGATAAAGAAGCCAGTCGAAAACTAAAAAATGGGCGTCATCCGTTAAGCTTTGAGAATTTAACCACCATAGACAGCCATGATGATCACCTTAAGGTAATAGATTATCTAAAAAAACGTGAATTGCCTGCCATTGTCATTGCTGCCAGTGGCATGTGCAGTGGTGGTCGCATTGTGAATTATTTAAAAGCCTTTATTGAAGAGGCTACCACCGATATTCTCTTTGCAGGCTATCAGGCCAAGGGCACTACGGGGCGTATTATTCAGCGGTATGGTCCTCGTAAGGCTGCTGATAAACCGGGTTATGTTGATATGGATGGCCAGCGGTACATGATAAATGCCAAGGTTCATACCTTATCGGGCTATTCTGCTCATGCCGATCAAAAAGACCTTATTCGTTTTGTGAAACGCATGCGTTATCCGCCACAAGAAATTCGTATCGTGCACGGTGATGATGAGGCCAAGGCTGCGTTAAAAGCGACGTATCAAACCTTGTTTAGTGAGATGGATGTTATTATTGGGGAAGCTGATGGGCTTTGAGGTAGATAGTGTTGTCGTACTATATCAGCCAGATTTAGCAAAGCTCGATGCGCTGATTTCGAGTTTGTCTGCTCAAGTAAGAAACCTTTACATCATAGATAATAGTTCAGAAGCGCTGGACGTCAGTTCTTTAAGTGAATATCAAAACATAGAATATATCTTTCTTGGCGAAAACAAAGGCATTGCTGAGGCTCAAAATATCGGTATTGAGTATGCTTTAAATAATAATGCTGATTTTGTTCTTTTGTCAGATCAAGATTCTCTTTTTCCTAGTGACTATGTTTCATCTATGCTTGCTCAGATAGATGAATGGTCTGAGATTGCGGCGGTTGCCCCTCAGTTTTGTGATGAAAATCAGTCAGGTTTGCCGCAGGGGTTTTTGGTGCCGGGTTTTTGGGGGGCTAAACGTTCTCTTTCTAATAATCTGGAGCAGGTTGAGTTGGCTCAAGCCATCGCATCAGGTAAGTTGATTAATGCGAAGGCCTTAAAAGAGGTAGGCTTGATGAATGGTCAGCTCTTTATTGATTGGGTGGATTTGGAGTGGTGCTGGCGTGCTCGGTCAAAGGGCTTTAAAGTGTTAGGCTTACCCTCGATCAATATTAGCCATTGTCTGGGTGATGAGTCCAAAACCCTGCCGGGAAGAACGGTTACATTGAGATCTCCTTTAAGACATTATTACATTACTCGTAATGCTTTTTATTTGTCTTTACGTTCAACTAGCCTGACCGTTCCCCAAAGGTTGTTTTTATTCTTACGTTCGCTAAGATATGTGGTAGCCTTTCCTTTGTTGTCTAAGCCACGAGTGGATAATTTTCATATGGTGAGTATGGGATTTTGGCATGGGTTGTTGGGGCGCCTTGGACGCTATGATAATTATTAATAACTAGGATGTTCCCTTTAGTTCAATGCATTGTTATATATCTGTTGTTTCACACTTTAATACCTCTAATATTTTGAGTTTGAATTGTTTGCCTGAATTGGCGAAGTTGCCCTTTGTTACTGTTGTCGTCAAAGATAACGTTAATGACCCGATATTAAGGCAATACTGCGATTCTTACGGTTTGTATTATATTTCTTCTGTTCGTGAAAATGGCTTTGGTACCAATAACAATGAGGTGTTCAATTTCTGCGAATCTAAGTTGGGTATGACACCAGAAGACAGCTTTTTAGTCATGAACCCCGATGTCGAGTTATTGCCATCGGCCATTGAGCGTTTAAGAGAGCGTGCATTGGCGTCAGAGTTGCTGTTTGCAACGGGTCAGTTGTTTGTTGATCGGGATATGAAAGTTCAGGATCAATCGATCCGCCACTTCCCTGTATTCAAAGATTTTGTTAAATCTTTCCTGGTGAAGGAAAGTAATTACGCCATTAACTTTAATCAACTGAATGATCAGCAATCAATTGAGTGCTGTTCTGGTGCACTAATGTTCTTCAAGGCTAGTCATTACCAGAAACTGGGTGGCTTTGATGAGCGATATTATTTGTATTGTGAAGATTTTGATTTGTGTCGTCGCTCTGCTCGTATGGGGGTGCCGTTGGTCTATCTGGCAGATGTTCAGGGTGCTCACCTTCGTCAGCGTCGCAGCAGAAAAGCCTTTAGTTGGTATTTTTGGCAGCACGTAAGAAGTGTGGTGCTGTATTCTTTTGTGTTGAAATAGCTTTTTCAAAGGTAGTAAGAGCTAGAGATCAAAGATGACATTAAACGCAGAGCTTAAAAAGCAATTAATAGATAGCGTTAAAACTCTGGTGCCAAATCTTCGGTGTATCTATCTCTTTGGTTCGTTTCATTCAAATCAAGCTACTGAGAAGAGTGATATAGATATTGCTATTTTGGCCGACTACAAATTATTGCCTGTCGCTCGATGGGAAATTCAATCTGAATTAGCGACTATCCTCAATAGAGAGGTGGATTTGGTTGATCTATTGTCGGCCTCTACTGTAATGCAGTTTCAGGTGATCAAAGAGGGTTCTTGTTTGTATGATCTAGGTAACAGTGCAGCCAGGTTTGAAATGCAGGTGATGTCGATGTATCAGCATTTGAACCTGGAGCGGGCAGATATCTTGAATGAAGTGATGGGTCATTAAATGGATGATGTCATAGTTAATAAAATTGCCACTATTGAACGTTGTTTAGCTCGCATTCATGAAGTCTATTCTGAGGTTGAGGGTGATTTTAAACAAGATTTTACTCGGCAAGATTCCATTATTTTAAACCTGCAAAGAGCCTGTGAAGCAGCCATTGACCTAGCTAATTATGTAAACAAACGAAAGAAGCTGGGTGTACCTCAGAGTAGCCGTGATAGTTTTAGCTTGCTGATAAAAGCAGGTATTTTGGAGGAGGACTTGGCGCAAAAATTAATGAAAATGGTAGGCCTGAGAAACATTGCAGTGCATGATTATCAAGAGCTTAATCTGGACATCGTGATTCATGTAGTTGAACACTATTTATCAGATTTTGATCGTTTTACTGGCTTGATCAAAGGCCTTTCGTTTCAATAAATACTTTCTAACTTTGTTGCAGCAGTTGATTGACCCCTGCTTTCCAGTTTGATGGTTTGATGCCAAGTGCTTGTTCGATTTTACCGAGCGCCATACGCGAGTTATGTGGGCGTTTGGCGGGCGTTGGGTATTGATCGGTAGTCAGTTTGTTGATCTTGGGTAATCTTTCTATTAGGCCTGTACTGTGTGCTTTCTGAATAGCGTAGTCTGCAAATTCCCACCAACTGACATAAGGCATGCCTGAGAAGTGGTAGGTTCCCCAGTTATCAAACTCAGTCTGCTGGGTTTGTTGGGCAATGCTTAATAGTGCAGAGGCAATGTCCGCAGCAAAGGTGGGGGCACCTAGCTGGTCGTTGATGACCCCGAACTCGTCTCGTTCTTTTGCTAGGCGAATCATGGTTTTAACAAAATTGTTGCCTTCCAGGCCAAATACCCAGCTGGTGCGTAGGTTAATATATTTTACGCCTGAGGCTTCTAAGTACTCTTCACCTTTGCGTTTGCTGGCACCGTAGAGATTTACTGGGCAGATTGGGTCATTTTCTACATAAGCCTCAGGTTTAGTGCCATCAAAGACATAGTCGGTGGAGATGTGCAATAGAGGAATGTTCAGTGATTGAGCGGCCTTAGCTAGAGTGTTAACAGCTTCTGCGTTAATGGCGTAGGCTAGGTCTTGCTCTGATTCAGCTTGATCAACGGCGGTATAAGCAGCGGCATTGATGATTGTATTAGGTTGCTCTTGAGCTACAAGTTCTGACACAGCTTGTTGGTCAGAAATATCAAGCTGTGTGCGGTCAGTGGCAATGATATTATGCCCAAGCAGGGTAGCTTGTTTAACTAGTTCAGAGCCCACTTGGCCTTTTGCACCGGTAATTAAGATTTTCACTTATTGTTCCTTATTAAGTGTTGTAGTTATCAAGCTTGGTCTTTATCGAAATCTTTAAAGGTGGGTGCGTGTTGATCTTTTTCAGACAGTTGTACGTCTTCTATTGGCCATTCAATAGCGAGATCCGGGTCATTCCAGAGTAATGAGCCTTCATCGGCGGGGTCATAATAATCGGTGCATTTGTATTCGAAGTCTGCCGTTTCAGAGAGCACCACAAAGCCGTGAGCAAACCCTGGGGGTACATAGAATTGGCGCTTATTGTCTTCGCTAAGTAGCACGCCTTCCCATTGTCCGTACGTCGGGGAGTCTTTACGTATGTCTACGGCCACATCAAATACTTCTCCGCTCACTACGCGAACCAGTTTTCCTTGCGGTTTGGTTTTCTGAAAATGAAGGCCTCTTAATACCCCGCGGGTAGAGCGGGAGTGATTATCCTGAACAAACTCCAGCGGAATGCCTGCTTCTTGGTAGCGTTCTTTTTGATAGGTTTCCATAAAGAACCCACGGTGATCACCGAACACCTTAGGTTCGATGATGATGGCACCTTCAAGTTTAGTTTTGATTACCTTCATGCATCTACCCCCAAACGTTCACTTTGGTAGGAACCATCTAGAATGTGTTCTACCCATTCCATATTGTCTAGATACCAAAGTACGGTCTTATGAATGCCTGTTTCAAAGGTTTCTTCCGGTGTCCAACCTAGATCATTTTTAATCTTTGTGGCGTCAATGGCGTAGCGTACATCGTGGCCGGGGCGATCTTTTACGAAGGTGATTAGGTCGCTGTATTGGTTAATGCCATTTGGCTTTTCAGGGCGTACTTCGTCCAGAATACTGCAAATAGTTCGTACGACATCGATGTTCTTTTTCTCATTATGACCCCCTATGTTATAGGTTTCACCCAGTCCGCCTTTCTCAACAACTTCCATCAAGGCACGGGCGTGGTCGTCCACAAATAGCCAGTCGCGAATTTGAGAGCCGTCACCATAAACTGGTAGCGGTTTACCAGCCAAGGCATTCAACAGAATCACAGGAATCAGTTTTTCAGGGAATTGAAAAGGGCCGTAGTTATTGGAGCAGTTAGTAATGACGACGGGTAACCCATAAGTTCGATGCCAAGCCCGTACTAAGTGATCAGAGCTGGCTTTACTGGAGGAGTAGGGAGAGCTAGGTGCATAAGGCGTGGTTTCGGTAAATAGACCTTCAGGTCCTAGATCACCATACACTTCATCAGTAGAAATATGGTGGAAGCGGAAGTTATCTTTGCCGTTCTTTTGACAAATGTCTTTCCAATACTTACGAGCTGCTTCTAATAAGGTATAGGTGCCGACAATGTTGGTTTCGATGAAATCGGCTGGGCCGTCGATAGAGCGGTCAACATGACTTTCCGCTGCTAGGTGCATGATGGCATCGGGTTGTTCTGCTTCTAGTAGGGTATCAATACCGTCGCGATCAAGAATGTCGAGTTTGTGGAATGAGTAGCGTTCGTGATGCACAATGTCGGTGAGTGATTCGAGGTTGCCAGCGTAAGTCAGTTTATCAACATTAATAACGGTGTGATCTGTGTTTGCAATTAAATGACGGGCTAACGCCGAACCAATGAAACCGGCTCCGCCGGTGATGAGGAGTTTCATTCTGACTATGTTTCCTGATTGTTTGGTGCTTGCCCCTGCGGCATTTTTATTTTATCAGTAATCTTTTGGTTATGGCTATATGGGAAATTGAGGTATTAGGCTGTAGGCATCTTTGGGTAAGCGAGCAGGATTTTAACTGCGTTCCCTGATAAGTCGGATGATTTTACTGGTTCTCCAACCATGACTAATGGCTAATGTGTAGAATGTAAATGCACCCCACCAAAGGCACAGTAACTCCCAATCGCTAGCGCCGTTGATGTAGGCTGTGTAGCCAATGCCTGTCAGGCCTGCGGCTAGGATTAACATAATTAATAATGCTTTACGGTGGCTGAAGCCTGCTCTTAATAGGATGTGGTGTAAATGATTTCTGTCGGCTTGAAAAGGGGATTGGCCTTTCATGATTCTTCGGATCATGATGGCGCCCATATCCATCAGTGGCAGTGCAATAACCCAGACGGCCATTGCGGGGGAGATAGGGGCGTTCTCGGCTTGAGTGGTTTCCGCAAGAAGCCATGCGATTGAAAAGCCAATTAGCATGCTGCCTGCGTCCCCCATAAAGATTTTTTCAATGCGTTTGCCAAACATTTGAAGATTAAAAATCATATAAGCCAGCAAGCAAAAAATCAGGGCTGTGACATTAATGGCGGAGCTAAGTTGATTGCTGGAGGTGATGAATAGCAGGAAGGTAAGTGCTACCACAGATACACCGCTGCACAGACCATCAATACCGTCCATCATATTGAAGGCATTAATGGTGCCTACAACTGCAATAATGGTGAATAGAGGGGCTATGCTGCCTAACTCGACTTGCCCAGAATTAAAGAGATTGCCTAAATGATGATATTGCACATCGGCGAAGTAGATCATGATTCCTGTAGCGGCGATTTGAGTTAGCAGTCGATATTTGATTGGGAGTGGTGATCGATCATCAATCATACCCACAAAAACAAGTAGGGTGACAGCGGACAAGAATATGGCACCATTCGGTGCGCTGTCTGTCAAAATGTAGACAATAAGAAGGGCGCAATAGATGGATATGCCGCCAATTAAAGGGATCTTACCTTCGTGCAGCTTTCTTTCACATGGGGAATCGGTTAATCCTGCTTTTTTGCTGATAGGTTTAAAGGCACCTATGCAAAGGCAGGAGAAAACGAATGCCATGAATGAATTTATGATGCTGCCTTCCATAAAAAGCTCTTCTCTCGCTCAATAACCTTAGATCATATGTTAACGCTTGGGTGTTAACTGGCTTTTGCTATCGGTGCGATCATGCCTTTCTTTGATAGGTAAGATAACAAATACTCTGTACATTGTTGAATGGAATAATCTGCTGTATTAAGCGTGATTTCAGGGGCTTCTGGTGTTTCATAGTCAGAATCAATGCCGGTGAAATGTTTGATCTCACCTGCACGGGCTTTTTTGTAAAGCCCTTTAGGGTCTCTTTCTTCACACACAGCTAACGGTGTATTTACATGGACTTCAATAAACTCGCCTTCAGGAAATAATTCACGAACCAAGCGGCGATCACTTATGAATGGGGAGATGAAGGCCGACATTACAATTAAGCCTGCATCCGTGAAAAGTTTGGATGCTTCACCGATACGTCGAATATTTTCAATTCGGTCCTTATCGTTGAAGCCTAAGTCATTATTCAGACCATGGCGAACGTTATCGCCATCAAGAAGGAAAGTGTGATAGCCAAGATGATACAGCGCTTGATCAAGGGCATTAGCAATAGATGATTTGCCTGCACCACTTAACCCTGTAAACCATAGAAGGCATGGCTTTTGTCTTTTTTGTCTAGCTCGTTCTTCCTTGGTTACTGCATGTTCATGCCAAACAATGTCTTTACTCATAAAAAATCCCGTCATTCCTTTGTAACTACTTCATCAATACTAGCAGTAAGTTTAGACGCTTTTAAACTCTTTAGAGGAAGAAATCTGAAGAAAGTCCCTGAATTCAGATAATAAGTGCAACACTCATGGTTGAACTGGTGAGAAGAGACTAACTGCCTGTTGGTGGTATTCTTTAGTCACAACAACAGAAGAAATACACCATGACTTACAGACAGTTGGTCGAAGGACAACGATACCAGATTCAGGCCTATTTATCTCAAGACTTGAGTCAAAGAGCGATCGCAAGATTGTTGAAGGTTAACCCCAGTAACATCAGTAGAGAGTTAGATCGAAATACAATGGATGATCAATATTGCCCAGAGCAAGCCCACAAACATATGAGGAGCAGAAAGCGTAATGCGGCCAAGTATAGAATTTCTTCCACAACCGAACTATATGTTCGAAGTTTGATTGAACTTGATTGGAGTCCTGAACAAACCGCAGGTGTTTTAACAATGCTTGGCTCTCCGGTAAGTCATGAATGGATTTACCAGTAGATTGCCAACGACAAACTATCAGGTGGGCAGCGTTACAAGCACCTTAGGCAAGGGCATAAGAAATACCGCAAAGGAAAGCATTATAATCGCCTACCTATTGCCGATGCTCGTTCTATTGATTTTAGACCTTCGGCAGTGGATGAACGGAGTCGGTTAGGTGACTGGAAAGCGGATACTGTACTGGGTAAGCACGGTTCAGGTGCCATAGTGACATGAGTAGAGCGTAAGAGCCGCTTGTATTTAATTACGCCGAGTAAACAGCAAATCGTCTGAGGATGTAAACGAAGCGATTATTGATATGTTATTGCCTCACAAGGAGTACGTGAAGACAAACACTTTTGATAACGGTGGTGAATTTGCTCAGCACAAGAAGATAGGATATGAGTTAAAAGCTATGACGTATTTTGCTCATCCATACTCTTCTTGGGAGCGCGGGCTTGATGAAAATTTTAATGGTTTTTTTGAGGCAATATATACAAAAAGGGAGTGATCTTAGGTTGGTCACGAATGGTCATCTGGCGATCATTGAGAGGAAGTTAAACCTAAGACCAAGAGAATGCCTTGGGTTTAAGCAGCCACAGAAAGTTTACGAAGACTTAAAAGCTGCGTCCTAGAGCGAGTGTTGCACTTGCGAGTTGAATTCGCGGTCTAATAGTTCGTTTTGAAGCACTGTATGACAGCTACGATTAAACGGTGTAAAATGCACAGCTTTATTTGTTTGATTTTGCTTGCTTTTTAGGTGGGTAAACTATTAGTTTGATTTCAGGATTTATATGTCAGTGCTTCAGACCAGCAGAAGTTCCATGCTTTGGCTTTTGGCTTTCATTGTGGGAAGTTTATTGATTTTTTTGGGTGCTAGTCCGTATATGATTTCAGGAGAGGTGCCTGAAACTGTGATGAACTCTGTACTCCTATCTGAAATAGCGTTAGGTGTATCCATTTTGTTTTTATTTCACATTTCTACGCGCCCCTTCCTTGCGTTACCGAGGTATGTAGTTCCCGTCGTTGGGATCTTTTTTGGCTTGGTCTTGGTGAGTGTTCTTTTGTTTCGGGTTGACTATTCTCGTTTCAGTTTAATGGTGGGGTTTGTTTGTTCAGCCTTATTGTTAATGTTGTTCTCAATTTATATTGTTAAGGCAAGAAAAGGTTTGGTGTATTTGATTCCAAATTTTGAGACAGCTAATTGGATGGATCAGGCTGGAGTTAAGTTTGAGGTATTAGGTGAGTCCGTATTGCCTGATATCTTGCCTGATGCTGTGTGCGTGGATTTACATTCTACGGTTTCTTCAGATTGGCAACGATTGATTGCTGATTTTAGCTTGCTGAGAGTGCCAGTTTATCATGTGGCATCTTTGCAAGAAATGATCGATGGGAAAGTAGATACTCGTTATCTTCATGAAAACTCCGTTGGAAGTTTGATGGTGGACGGTGTTTATGAGCCGTTAAAACGATTGATAGATGTTCTTGGTTGTTTGTTGCTTTTGCCTGCTGTAGTTCCTGTTGTATTGTTTACGGCTCTTTTAATCCGAATCGAATCACAAGGGAATCCGTTCTTTTTTCAAAGTAGAGTAGGCGAAGGCGGGCGTATCTTTAGGCTTTGGAAGCTTCGAAGTATGGCAGAGCTATCAGCGACTGAGACTGCTAAGTTTGCGACAGATGAAACGCATCGTATAACGAGAATTGGTGCGGTTATCCGTAAATGTCGAATCGATGAACTACCTCAGCTTTGGAATGTCTTGAAGGGGGATATGAGTTTGATAGGCCCTAGACCTGAGCAGCCATCTTTTGTTGAATCGTTTAATCAGCAAATTCCCTTCTATAGTTACCGCCATATTGTGAAACCAGGAATTACTGGTTGGGCTCAAGTAGAACAGGGGTATGCAGATTGTGAAGATACGACAGCTGAAAAGCTGTCTTATGATCTTTTTTACATAAAAAATTACTCGTTCTGGTTGGATGCAGTGATTGTTCTGAAAACCTTAAGAACAATTTTGACAGGCTTTGGAGCAAGGTGAGTTTTTTGTCTGATTAGAGGTATTAAAGCTAAAGCTTTAGTGTTTTCTATGGAATATTAAGAAAGAGCTTTAAGGGTCAAATAAGCAATAGTAGAAGCGGTTCGATTTTTAGAGGATTATATGTAGATTAGAATACGAAATATTTTTTCGAATGGGTTTATATGGCAATAACTGGCTAAGTAAATCTCAAATTGAACACAGAACAAACCTTTTAGTCAAGAATGTTTTCGGCCAACATCCTGTGGGATTAATTTAAGAATGATTGCTCTAAATAGTCCAATTAAGCCAAACCTAAAGAAGCTTCAAAAGTATCTAGAGAAAATTAATGAAAGTAACTGGTTTACGAATTTTGGCCCGCTTCATAATGAATTAAAAGATCGCCTAGAAGGCTATCTTTGTGTAAAAAATTTATTGTTGGTTTCTAATGGTACTTCAGCGCTTCAGGTTGCTGGAATGGCGCTTGGTGCTAAATCAATTCTGACTACCCCATTTACTTTTGTAGCTACTGCGAGTGCATTTAAGAGTCAAAATTTGGAGCTCTCTTTTTCGGATGTTGATCCGTTATCTTTTAACTTATGCTCTAACGGTGTTGATGCTTTTTATTTGCATAATCAATTAAATACTAATGATTTCGATACTATTGTGCCGACTCATGTATATGGTAACCCTTGTGATGTTGAGGGGTTAAGGCAAGTGGCTGATAAGCATGGTAAGAAGCTGATTTATGATGCCGCGCATGCGTTTGGTGTTAAGTTGGGTGACCAATCAGTTTTGAATTATGGTGATGCTAGTACGCTTAGTTTCCATGCGACGAAGGTGTTTCATACTGTCGA
>Ga0181593_10002631_pt1 | contig 16599 bp, 13 predicted proteins | sample 071ome_19_FD_133756 | JGI IMG/M metagenome (GOLD analysis project Ga0181593, IMG submission 133756) | Coastal salt marsh microbial communities from the Groves Creek Marsh, Skidaway Island, Georgia - 071413AT metaG (megahit assembly) | ecosystem: Environmental > Aquatic > Marine > Intertidal...
CAACGGTCATGCGGTCTTTGTAAGGCGCGAACAATTCGGCGAGATACTTGTTGGCCGCGCGAGCGAGCGCCGCGCCCATTTCGCCCGGCGTATGGATCAATCCCAGCACCGCCGAGGGATACACGAGCATGAAATCGATGCCCATTTCATCGAGGCGCTCATAGATCAGCTTGGGCAAGTGACAGGTCGCGCGGTCCAGGGTGTTTTCGCACTGCCAGCCCCACCAAGAAGGTGAAGCACGCCATTCCTGGCGTACAATGGGATCATCGCGTCCGGCGAGAACGCTTGCGGTGTTGAAGGGGCGCGAACCACTGGCGAGATATGTGTCGCGCAACTCCTTGCCGCCGACCTCTTCCAGGTGTGCTACCAGGTGATCATCCAGGAGCGGGCCGATCTCAACAAAGTGTCCGTCTGCGTCAATGATCGGATGGTCAACCTGCGCGCGGGCCTTCGCGGCTTTGGTCATGGTCTTCAGCATTGTTGCGTCCTCCCGGGATAATGTCTGCCTTCGTTATTAAGCGTCCTATGTAAGTGCCAGAAAATCTAGTTATTTCCCGCCGTATTCTTTACGCAGTTCGCGCTTGAGCACTTTTCCAGCGCCGGACAGCGGAAACGCATCGCGGAATACGACAATGCGCGGACACTTGTAGTGCGCGATCAATTCGCGGCAGTGGTCGATGATCTCCTGCTCGGTCACCTTGGCGCCCGGATGGGTAATGACGCAGGCCTGCACTGTCTCGCCCCATTTCTCGTGGGGCACGCCGACCACTGCGCACTGCGCCACCGCCGGGGGTTGTGTCACGCAGTTCTCCGCTTCCACCGAATAGATGTTTTCGCCGCCGGAAATGATCATGTCCTTGATGCGGTCCACCATGAAGACGAAGCCGCCGTCGTCCATGTAGCCGCCGTCGCCGGTGTGCATCCATCCATCGACGATCGCGGCCTTGGTTTCTTCCGGGCGGTTCCAGTAGCCCAGCATTCGGTTCGGCCCGCGCGCCTTGATTTCGCCGACCGTGCCGCGCGGTACGGGATTATCGTCTTCATCGACAATTTCCACTTCCACGCCAAAGGTGGCCCGGCCCACAGACTTGTTGCGGCCCAGCTTACGGCCTTCCGAGCCCAAGTGTTTGAATTGAAGCGAGGTCGCCAGCGGTGCCAACTCTGTCATGCCGTAAGCCTGCACAAAGTCCGCGCTGGGGAACGCTTTCACGGCCCGGTCCACCAGCGCTTCGGTGATCGGGGCCGCGCCGTAAATAATGTGTTTCATCGAGCTGGTGTCGTAATCCGCGAACTTCGGGTCTTCGATCAGCATTTGGACCATCGTCGGCACGAGCAGCACTTCGGTGACTTTGTGTTTCTGAATGGCGGCCAGGACGTCTTCGGGCACGAAGCCGGGCAAGGAGATGGTCGGCGCTCCACTGCACATGCAAGAGATATACGGCCACATGCTCGAGAGGTGGAACGTCGGCAGCATGTTGATATAGATCGCGTCCTCTCCAAAGTGACCCTCGGCCATGCTGCCCATGGCGGAGAACGCCATATTGCGGTGGCTCAGCATCACGCCTTTGGACCGTCCGGTCGTGCCGCCGGTGTAGAAGATAGTGAACAGGTCGTCGTCCATGCGCTGCGTGTCGTCCATCGGCGATGAGTCACACAATTTGGCGTAATCCTCGAACCCATCGGGGCATCGGCCGTCGCCTGAGAAAATCAAAGTCAATTTATGACCGGCTTTGCGGTAAGCCTCGGCAACCTTTTTACCGGCTTCGAGGTTCGCGTCGTCGATCATGAGCAGCACCGGCGTGCTGTCTTCCATGGAGTCCAGTAGTTCCGGAATGCTCCAGCGGCCGTTGAGCGGAGTCACAACGCCGCCGGCCCAGGCCGAAGCGAGCGAGATTTCCAGATACCGGTCACTATTGTTGACGATCAGCGCGATGCGCTCGTCCACTGTAAGGCCCAGGTTTTTCAGCCCGCCGGCCAGGCGTGCGGTTTTTTCGTAGAGCTCTTTCCAGGTCTGCTGGCGATCCCCGTAAACCGTGGCGATATCATCGCCGCCCGTTTGCACCGTGCGCCGGAGCATCGTCGTAACGCCCAAAAACATTTCTATCCTCCCTGCTTCGCGGCCGGTTTATTGTCACCGGCTCACGGATACCTTTTCTACTTCAGCAATTCCCCGCTGATGATCATTTTACGCACTTCCGTCGTGCCTGCACCGATTTCCAAAAGTTTGGTGGCCCGGAACAGGCGGTTGATCTCGGACTCCCAGATATATCCGTAGCCGCCGTGAATCTGCACCGCCTCGTGCAATACTTTAGCCATGGTTTCGGCGGTGTACATCACAGAAGCAGCCGTGAGGGCGTGAATATTGCCGCGCCCGCCACCGCCGATTTCCAGATCGTTCGATGCCGCCAAAACCCGGTAATTAAATGTCCGCATGGTCTCCACCCACACGTACATATCGGCGATCTTGGATTGGATCATCTGGAAGCTGGCGATGGGTTTGCCGAATTGCTGGCGGGTTTTTGCGTATTCGATGCACAGCTCAAGCGCCCGTTCGCACACACCCAGGCAGATGGGCGAGATCATGGCGCGCTCAAGGTCGAGTCCGCTCATGACAATGGAGACGCCCTTATTTTCCTCGCCCACCATATTGGCGGCGGGCACCCGGCAGTTGTCGAACACGAGTTCGCCGGTCTGGCTGCCGCGAAAGCCCATCTTCACAAGCTTCTGGGCAACCGAGAAACCCGGCATATCCTTCTCCACGATGAACGCGGAAATACCTTTCGCGCCTTTCTCGGGATCGGTCTTGGCATAGACCAGCAGCACGTCGGCAATCGGCCCGTTGGTGATATAGATCTTACTGCCATTCAGAACATAATGGTCGCCGTCTTTCTTCGCTGTCGTGCGCATGGATCCCAAGGCGTCGGACCCTGCGCCGGGTTCGGTCAAGCCCAGCGCGCCGATGAGTTTGCCCGAACACAAGCCGGGCAGGTATTTCTTGCGCAGTTCTTCATTGCCATTGCGGTAAATGTTGTTGGCGCAAAGATTATCGTGCGCGACCCAACTCAGGGCCACCGCGTGGTTCCAGCGCGACATGGCCTGAAGCACCAGTCCGCTGGTGAACAGGTCCGCACCCGCACCGCCGTATTGTTCGGGGATGGTGATGCCGAGGTATCCCTCACTGCCCATCCGCTCGAACAGGCCTTCGGGCCAGCTTTCGTCCTCATCCATCTTTTCGGCGACGGGGTAGAGTTCCTGGCGGGCGTATTTGTCCGCGAGATCGAGAAACTGGCGATGATCGTCGTTGAGATCGAATTCGGCGATGGAGTTGCGGAGCATGGTGTCCGCTGCGGCGGCTTGGCTCATGGGGTGTCCCTTCCTGACTGGCCATTTTACGAGGCCGACCCTTGTTCGGGTCTTGCCTGAAAGTTAATAAGTGAAACTCAGTATGTCTATGAAATTTGATGAGAATCTAGTTTTTTGCATCGTTGTTGAGTGTGTGTTACCGGCCTAAATCTCCAGGAGACAAGGGGATAAGGGCGATTTTTCCGGTAAACGTCTTGACTCCCTGACTAAAATGAGTTGCCTTCATTAAGAAACCAACAGGGCCGGATCAACCGGCCGAATGACGCTACAGGGAGGTATCCATGTCCGAAGACGTCGTCCTGCAGGAAAACCGTGGCCCGGTCAAATGGGTGATCATCAACCGGCCCGAGCGCCGCAACGCGATGAACGAGGATGTGGCCAACGGCATTATTGCCGCCATCGATGCCGCCGAAGCTGATCCGGAGTGCCGCGCGATTCTGCTGACCGGCTCGGGCGACAAGGCCTTCTGTGCGGGCGGCGATTTGAAGCCTAGCGCAACTGGTGCGCCGTTTACCGTTCAAGCATCCGATCCGCGCAATTTCGTCGTGCGCATGTTCAACCGCATGAACGATTCCACATTGCCCATCATCGCGCGCGTCAACGGCCCGGCCTTGGCCGGCGGCTTTGGCTTGCTGTGTGCCTGCGATATGGCGGTGGCATCTTCCACCGCGAAATTTGGCACGCCGGAATCGGGCATCGGCCTTTTTCCGGCGATGATCCTGCCACTGCTTCAGCGCGTTTTGCCCATGCGCAAGATGTTCGAGTTGTGCATCACCGGTGAAATGTTCACCGCCGAGGAAGCGTTGGCCATGGACGTTGTGAACTATGTGGTTCCACCCGAGGAACTCGACGAAAAAACCGAGTGGCTCCTGAACCGCATCACCAACAAGTCACCGGCTGCTATTCGTCTTGGCAAAATCGGTTTCCACGCCGTGCGCGACATGACCTTGCAGCAGGCGTTTGAATTCGGGCAGCTGATGCTGGCCACCATGGCCCAAACCGACGACTGCAAGGAAGGCTTCAAGGCCTTTCAGGAAAAACGCAAGCCGTCCTGGCCCAATAGCTAATCGGGAAAGCGCAGCCTCGTGGCCCAAGCTTCCGCAAAAGACGAAACGCCGCCGCACCGCCGCCGTGTACACCGCCTGCCGCGCGAACAACGCATGGCGGACATCACGGAAATGGCGCGCACTGTGTTTTGTGAGAAGGGCTACAACGAGACCGTTATTTCCGAAATCGCGCAGCGTCTTGGTGTTGTCGAGGGTACCATTTACCGCTACTTCCCCAGCAAACGCGATCTGCTGATCGAGGTTGCGGGCGATTGGTACGAGCAGATGCTCTCGGACTACGACGAGCAGCTCAAGGGCATTCGCGGCACCTGGAACCGTCTGCGCTTTATGGTCTGGCGCCACTTGACGGTCATCCACGACGATCCGGCCATGTGCCGGCTTGTCATGGGTGAGTTGCGCGTTTTGCCCGAGTACCGCAATACGCCGGTTTACGAACTCAATCGCGCTTATACGAAACGCACTACGGCGATCATCGAAGAGGGTATGGCTTCGGGTGAGTTCCGCAAAGACGTGCCTTTTCAGATTGTGCGCGACATGATTTACGGCGGCGTGGAACACCACACCTGGGCGTATTTGCGCGGCGTCGGCGATTTTTCGCCCGACGAAGCGGCGGACAATATTGTCGATATCATTTACCGCGGACTGGCCAATCCGGCCTCGACAACGGATACGGCGAACGCTAATGGTCAGGCCATCAATCGTTTGGAAAAAGTTACACAGCGGCTCGAGCAACTCGCGAACGGGCCGGGGGCGCATTAATCAAAACTGGGTCAACCACATGCTGAAAAAAGTACTCATCGCAAACCGCGGCGAAATCGCCTGCCGCGTCATCAAAACGCTTAAGGACATGGGCATCGGCAGCGTTGCCGTGTTCCATCACGAGGACCGCGCCGCACCGCACGTGCAGCTCGCCGACGAAAGTGTGCAGCTGACCGGCGACGTGCCCACGGCGGCGTATCTCGATCAGGCGCAGATCATCGCGGCCTGCAAGAGCACCGGTGCGGACGGCATTCATCCCGGTTATGGATTTTTGTCCGAGAATGCGGGCTTTGCCGAAGCCATCACCAAGGAAGGCATTGCCTTCATCGGTCCTGATCCCGATGCCATGCGTTTGATGGGCGATAAGATTGAATCGCGCGAGTTCGCCGCCAAGAACGGCGTACCCATTGCGCCCAGCGCGCGCCAGACCGGATCGCTTGAGGAGTTCATCAAGGAAGCGGAAAAAATTGGCTTCCCGCTGCTCATTAAGGCGTCTGCCGGCGGCGGCGGTAAGGGCATGAAGATTGTGCGCCAGAAGGGCGAGTTGGAAGAAAGTATCCGTGTCGCGTCCTCCGAAGCCCAGCGTTATTTCTCCGATGGCCGCGTCTATGCTGAAAAGCTGGTCGAATTGCCGCGCCACATCGAAGTGCAGGTGCTCGGCGACGGCAAAGGCAATGTGGTTCACCTGTTTGAACGCGAATGTTCCATTCAGCGCCGCTACCAAAAAGTGGTCGAGGAATCTCCGGCGCCAAACATGCCGCGCGATCTGCGCGATCGTATTTGTGCCGCTGCGGTGAAACTGGCCTCGGCCGCCAAGTACAAGAATGCCGGAACGGTGGAGTTCATCCTCGGTGCCGACGGCGAGTTCTATTTCCTTGAAATGAACACGCGTCTGCAGGTGGAGCACCCGGTCACGGAATTGGTCGTCGGTCTTGATTTGGTCGCCGAGCAGCTCAAGATTGCTTCCGGTCAGGGCCTGTCCATGAAGCAGTCGGATGTCAAACAAACCGGCCACGCCATCGAAGTACGCATTTGCGCCGAGCGCCCCGAAAAGGATTATCAGCCCGCGACGGGCCGCGTCGGCGTTTTGCAATTGCCCATGGGACATGATGTGCGTTGGGACGGCGGCATCAAGGAGGGGCAGGCGATCACGCCGGCTTTCGACTCAATGCTGGCTAAGCTGATCTGTTACGGCGAAACCCGCGCCGATGCCGTGGCCAAGATGGAAGTCGCGCTGCATGACTTGGTGTTGCTCGGCGTGCCGACCAACATCGATTTCCTGGGCCGCATCATGCGCCACGACGTTTTCAAGGGCGGTAAGCTGCATACAGGCTTCCTCACCGATCACGCCGAAAGCCTGATGCCGCCGGAACTGACGGCGGAAGAAGAAACGGCCGTGATCCTCACCGCGCTTCTTGGCGATGCCGACTTCCGTATCTCTGCCTTCGAAGTTCCCGAACCTTATGCGTCCATTGGCGCTTGGCACAATTGAGCTGAACCATGCCTTACAAAATCAACATCGACGACCGCACCATCGAAGCCGACATCGTCAAGCGCAAACCGCTTTTGCGTGTGCTGATCGGCGAGCGTCAACACACCGTCACCGAGGCACGTTGCCCCGGCTCGGGTGATTTCGAAATCACCATCGACGGCAAGATCTATAGCGGCTGGCGTTATGCGTCTTCCGAAGACGTTTATATGCGCATCAATGGCCGCACGTTCATCATCAGCGCCCCGCGTGGTCCCGGCGAATTGGCTGACGACGGCAGCGCGAAGAATGAAGTGCGCGCGGACATGCCCGGCACCGTGGTGAGCGTTGAATGCAAGGATGGCGACGAAGTCAAATCCGGTCAGCAGCTCATGACCATCGAAAGTATGAAGCTGCAAGTCGGTCTCGTCGCGCCGCGCGACGGCGTGATCGAGAAAGTGCACTTCGCGGCCAACACGCCGTTCGACGGTGGCGCCACACTCATTTCCCTCGTGCCGCTCGAAGACGGCGAAGAATAAGAACTCTATAAGGACAGCACGCCATGCCCGTGTTCAAATCACAGATCAACACCGCCTCCGAGGAATTCCGCAAGCGCTATGCCCACAACAAGGGCCTTGCGAATGAACTCAGACAAAAACAGCACGAAGCGCGCTATGTGCGCCCGCAGCGCGACCTCGATCGTCTGGCCAAGCACGGCAAGATGACGCCGCGCGAGCGTCTGGCCAAACTTCTCGATCCCGGCACGCCGTTCCTCGAGTTTTCCTCGCTTGCTGCGAACCTTGCCTTCGACGGTGAATCTCCCGGCGCCAGCAACATCACCGGCATCGGCATTGTCTCGGGCCGTGAAGTCGTTATTCACGCCGACGATTCCACGGTGAAGGGCGGCGCGTGGTATCCGCACACCGTCAAAAAGATCATCCGCTGTCTGGATGTGGCTCTGGAGAACAACCTGCCGGTCGTTCACTTGTGCGACTCAGCGGGTGGTCAGCTCATGCACCAGGCTGATGTGTTCCCGGACAAATACCTCGCGGGCCGCATCTTCCGTAACCAGTCCATCATGAGTAAGCGCAACATCAAGCAGCTTGCCATCGTTCTGGGTCACTGCACGGCGGGCGGCGCGTATATTCCCGGCCTCAGCGATTACTCGGTGATCGTGCGCGGTACCGGCGGTGTGTTCCTCGGCGGACCGCCGCTCGTGAAGGCGGCGACAGGTCAGGTCATGACCGCCGACGAAATCGGCGGTTGTGATCTGCACACTCAGCAATCGGGCACCGTGGATTATCCGGCTAATACCGAAGACGAAGCCATCGCTATTGGCCGCGATATCGTTGCGCAGTGGGACCGTCCCACCAAAACCCGCATCGAAATGGCGCAGCCGGAAGACCCGCTTTACGATCCCGATGAGCTTTACGGCATCATCCCCGACGACATTAAGAAGGGCTTCGACATGCGCGAAGTTATTGCGCGCATCGTAGACGGCAGCCGCTTCCATGAATACAAACCGGCTTATGGGCCGACCCTCGTGTGCGGCTTCGCCTACATCTGGGGCCATAAGGTGGGCATCCTCGCCAACAACGGTATTCTGTTTAACGACAGCTCCAAAAAAGGCGGGCACTTCATGGAGCTGTGCAACCAGAACAACACGCCCATCTTGTTCCTGCAGAACATCACCGGCTACATGATCGGTCGCGACTACGAAATCGCGGGCATCACCAAGGACGGTGCGAAGATGATCATGACCCAGGCCACGTCTCATGTGCCCAAGTTCACGGTCATGTGCCACGCCTCGTTCGGCGCGGGGAACTACGGCATGTGCGGGCGCGCCTTCGACGGCCGTTTCCTGTTCACTTGGCCCAATCACCAGATCGGCGTTATGGGCGGCGAACAGGCCGCAAACACGCTGGTGGACGTGAAACGCGCTCAGCTTGAGCGTCAAGGCAAAGAAGTGGATCAGAAGATCCTGGACGCGGTCCGCGACGAAACTCTGGAAGCCTACGGTGCCCAGATTTCAGCGTATTATTCCACGTCTGAATTGTGGGACGATGGTATCCTCGATCCGACCGACACGCGCAACGCACTGGGCATCGCCATTTCCGCGTCGCTCAACTCGCCGTTCGGCGAGCCCGGCAACGGCGTGCTGCGCTTCTAATATCCGGCAGTGCCGGCGGGTTTCATCCCGTCGGCACAAGGCCAACGAAACACTTCAAGGCAGGGACCGTAATTATGTCCAAAGACTTCACCCTCGAACACAAGGACGAGCATCCGCATACCCCGGACCCGTCCATCATCAATTTCAACGAGAGCGTTTACGTCAACGGCTTCGATCCCAAGCTGGAGATGGGCGGCTGGATGCGCCTCGGCAACCGCGCCAACGAGGGTCACGCCGAAATGCAGGTGTGCATGTACCTGCCGGGCAATCGTGTGGCGTGTATGTTCCAACGTCCGCCGATCACCTCCAACGAGAAGTTCAGCGCCGGCGGTCTGTCCTATGAAGTCGTCGATCCGTTCAAAGCGGTGAAGATGGAATATGACGGCGAGTTGATGGTCCTCGAAGATCCCGGCTTGCTGCGCGATGCCAAGAAGCTGTTTGAAACCGCGCCGCGCGCCAAAGGTTTCGTTAGCCTGTCGCAAACGGCGGTGTCGCCGATTCACGGCGGCAGCCCGACCCGCGACGACGTTGAGCCGTATTATGGCCGCGACTTCTCGCTCAATCACTTCAATCAGCACATGAACGTGACCGGCAAGATTCAGGTCGGCGATGAGACCTTTGAGATCGACGGATACGGCTGGCGCGATCACTCCTGGGGACCGCGCTACTGGCAGAACATCAATTTCCACCGTCTGTATCTTGCCAACTTCGACAACGGCAATGCGTTCCAATTGCTGCGCATCAACAAGGACCCGGTGAAGCCCATGCGCCGCCGTGGGGTCGTGCTGATCGACGGCGACTACGACGAAGTCACAGACTTCGAAGCTGTCACCGAATGGAATGACGAAAAGGACCCCAAGAGCTACACCTTGGTGGTGCGCACCGAGTCCGGCCGCAGCGCGGTTATCAAAGGCGAGGTGATCACCGTTGCGCCCTTGCGCAATCGCCGCAAGGTGGACGACAAGTGGGTGAAGTCCCGCATTTGCGAAGCCATCACCAAGTTCACTTGGGACGGCGCCGTGGGATACGGCATGACCGAGTATATCGAGCGGTTCGACGACGATCATCTCGCCGGCTACCCGCTTTAATCACGTGAGGTCGCGCAGGCATGGCGCAAGCCGATACCAAAGCTGCCGCGGGCGATGAATTCGACGATATCCGAAGGGCCGTGATCCGGCGCTTCGGATCATCGGCGAAAATCGACAATATTTCTGTCGCGACCCTCGGCGGCTCCAGCCGCACGGTCATTTTCGATCTGATCGAAAGCGGAAAGACCCGCCGTCTCGTTTCCCGGCAGGAAACATACACCGGAGAAGAGGATATGTTCCTCTCCACCTCCGGTCAGTTCCGCATCATGGAAGTGGTGTTCAAGCACGGCTTTCCGGTTCCCGAACCGGTGTTTGAATATGACCCGGCCGACGAAGCGGGGCACGGCTTTGTCTCCGGATTTGTTTCCGGCGAAACGATGCCGAAAAAAATCATCAATGCCCCGCACTTTGCGGATTTGCGCACGCGTCTGGCGGCGCGCTGCGGTGAGCTTCTTGCGCAATTGCATACTATCGATCCGGGCGAGTTCGGCTTCTTGTCCGAGCGGCCCGACAGCGTCGATATGGTCGATGCATTCCGCGACCGTTACGATTTTTATGCCGAGGCGCACCCGGCGCTTGAGCTGGGCTTCCGTTGGCTGGAACGCAATCGCATTTCCGTTCCCAAGAAAACGTTCCTGCATGGCGATTTTCGCTGCGGCAACATCATGGTCGCGCCGGACGACATTCATGCGGTGCTCGATTGGGAGTGTTCGCATCTCGGTGCGCCCATGGAAGACCTCGGCTGGCTCTGCACGCGCTCATGGCGTTTCGACCGGCCCGACCTGCCGGTCGGTGGTTTCGGCGAGCGCAAGGATTTGTACCAAGCATATGAAGCGGCGGGCGGGGGCAGGGTCGATCCAGATGAAGTCAGGTTCTGGGAAATTTTCGGCCTCGTGCGCTGGGCCATCTACAACATTATGCAGGCCTATGGTCACGTTACCGGCTTCCGCCGGTCGATGGCTTTTGCCGCCTGCGGGCGCAATACGTCATTGGTGGAATACGATCTGCTGATGACCCTGGCCGGTCATTACAAGTAGGGAGAAGGGATCATGAGCCAATATCTTCCCGACGTCCCCGAGCTTTTGAAAACGGTGCAAGGCTACATCCGCGAGCTCGCGGCGAAGTCCAAGGGCGGCGACAAATACGATGCGCTCGTTGCGGCCTATCTGCTCGGCATCTGTGAGCGTGAGCTCAAGAATGGCCCAACGATTGACGCAAAGGAAAAGGAACAACTCGCTAAGTTCCTAAAGTCGGAATCTTCGCTCGAGGACTTGCACAAGGCAATATGTGCGGGAATCCGCAATGGCGACTTGGATGGGCAGTGGGACGAGTTGCTCGACATGCTGCTTACGCAAACTGTCGCAAATGTTTCGGTTGTGCGCCCCGATCACTTGGATGATATGCATCAGCCGGGTAAGCAATAAGTACGTTCGAGAGCCGGGAGAGGTTTATGGCCGCCAAAAAAGTTGAATACCAAGTCAAGGACGGCCTAGCCCGCATCATTTTCGTCAATGAGGCCGGCGGTAACGCGCTCGACCTGCAGGCGTGCAACGAATTTGCTGAAGCCGCCGCGCAAACACGCAAGGATTCATCTATTAAGGCCGTATTGCTGGAAGCGCGCGGCAAATCCTTTTCCGTGGGAGGCGACATCAGGGGCTTTGTCGCCAATAAGGACAATATCCATCAGCACGTCATTGATATGACCAAAGGCTTTCACGGCGGCATATCAGATTTGCGCAACGGCACCGCGCCGCTGATCATTGCCGTGAACGGCGTTGCCGCCGGCGGCGGGTTCAGCTTGGTGTGCAGCGCCGATATGGCGATTGCCAAACGCTCGGCCAAGTTCGTGGCGGCCTACAGCCGGTCGGGCCTGTCTCCGGACGGCGGTGGGACATGGTTTTTGCCGCGCATTGTCGGCATCCAAAAAGCGTTTGATATCTTCGCCACCAATCCCACACTGTCCGCCGAACAGGCGCGCGATCTAGGAATTATCTCGCGTGTGGTCGAAGACGATGACTTCGAGGCAGAAGTTGATAAACTCGCCCGGATGATTGTCGAGTCACCCCCCGGCGCCCTGGCGGCGCTGAAAAAACTTCTCAACGCCAGCACCTCGGCGACGCTCCAGGAGCAATTTGACGCGGAGGCGAATTCCATCGCCTCATTGGCCGCGTCTCCGTCCACCATGGAGCGCCTGATGGCCTTCCTGGGTAAATCGGAAAAGTGAGTGATCCGAGACAAATATTCTCTACCGCTGTCGCGCATCACCGCGAGGGCCGCCTGGACGAGGCGGCCAAGCTGTACGAACAGGTTCTAAAGAAAGTCCCCAATCAAGTTGACTGCTTGCACCTGCTGGGCGTTCTCTCCACACAGCGCGGCGACTTCAAAGCGGCGATCGAACTCATCAGCCGCGCCATTGAGCAGAAAAAATTCGCGCCGGTTGCCGAGTTTCACAACAATATTGGCGCGGCGTACAAAGGGCTGGGTGATCTTGAAAGCGCTGGAAAACACTTTGCCACAGCCGCGCGTTTGAAACCCACATATGCCGAAGCTTTCAACAATCTTGGCTCGGTTCAGGAACGCACCGGTGTGCTCGATGATGCCGAAGCCAATTTTAACAAAGCGCTAGCCCTAAAGCCCGACTACGCCAAAGCCCATTGCGGGCTCGGAAATATCGCTCTCTCGCGCGGCAGCATTACCGATGCCATTACGCACTTTGAGAAAGCCATAGAAATAGAGCCCAACTTTTTGGAGGCACACGGAAACTTGGGCCGTGCGCTCACCGATCTTGGGCGGCTTGACGAGGCCGAAGACCGGTTCCGATATATCCTGTCGCTCGACCCCGACAATGCGGCTGCACACTACGGACTTGGCGTGGCCGAAGAAGAGAAGGGCGATCCCGAGGGCGCGCTGACCGCGTATCAAAAGGCCATTAGCCTCGCGCCAGACGAGCCCGACTTTCACTGGAACGCCGGTCTCGTGCATCTTCTGAAGGGGAGCTATGAGGCCGGTTGGCAGGAATACGAATGGCGATTGAAGAGGGCGATCAAATTGACACGTAACGTAGATCTACCCCGCTGGGACGGCGGGGATATTTCCGGAAAGACAATTCTCATCCAGACCGAACAGGGTTACGGCGATACCTTCCAATTCATCCGCTATGCGCAGCTTCTCAAGGACAAGGGCGCGCGCGTAATCGTGGAGTGTCAGCCCAAGACCGAAGAACTGATTGCGCGCGCATCCGGTGTGGACGAGGTTATCTCGCGGGAGAGCGACGTGCCGAAATGCGACCTGCGCATTGAATTGCTCAGCCTGCCCAAAATATTCGGAACGACGGTCGATCAAATTCCGGCGACGCTGCCGTATATCAAACCGCCACGGCCATTAAAGGAAACCTGGGCGGAACGCTTCGTGCTCGCGAAGGGAAAGAAGGTGGGCGTCGTTTGGCGGGGCAATCCGCTCAACACCATCAATCCGAAAAAATCCGTGCCCATCGGTGAAATGGCTTACATCTGCGCGGTCAAAGGCGTGCATTGCTTTGCCATTCAATTGGACGCCTCAGCCGAGGAAATCGCTGCGCTTAACGCACGGGCGCATGTGGGCGCTCTGGGCGAAGATATCTTCGATTGGAGCGACACCGCCTCGCTGATCGACGCGATGGACCTCATTATCTCGGTGGATACAGGTGTGGCTCATCTCGCAGGTGCACTCGGCAAGCCGACGTGGGTTATGCTGGCCGATGTGCCCGATTGGCGCTGGATGTTGGATCGGGAAGACAGTCCGTGGTATCCAGGGATGCGGCTGTTCCGTCAAGCAGCCGCCGGGGATTGGCGCGGCGTCACCGAGCGCGTCCGAAAGGAGCTCGCCGCTGAGTCATAATTGACGGGAGGAAAAACTGGGGGGAGATCCCCTGATGGGGGTTGAGCGAGATTTCACACGCGTCGGCATTGGCTGGCAGATCGGTGCGCAAAGCGGTTGGGGCACCTATGGGGTGAACCTGGCTCTTGAGCTTGTGCGCAAGGGGGTCGAACCTGCCCTTTTCATGGCCGCATCGCAGCTCTACGTCACTCGCCCGCAAGCGGAGCTGTTACGTGTGCCCAATATGAAAATGCGAGAATGGAACGCGATGGCCATGAAGGGGGCCAAGAATGGGGGGTACGAAACCGATTTTCCCATTGTTCATGCCCTGGGCGACAAGCTGGTCTATCCAAATCGGCTCAACAATCTCAAAGGCCACCCCAATGCCGGGGCGGTCTTTTTCGAATCAGCGGACGTTCCTGCGGAAAATATCGAAGCCGCAAAGATATTCGACGTCATCATCACCGGCTCGGGTTGGAATGCCAAGGTTCTTGAAAATCTCGGCATGACCAATGTGCGCAATTGCCCGCAAGGCGTGGACATCGAACTTTTCAAGCCCGGCCCGCGTCAAAACAGATTCCCGGACCGCTTTACCGTATTTTCAGGCGGCAAACTCGAATACCGCAAGGGTCAGGACATTGTTGTCGCCGCTTTCAAACAGTTTCATGCGCGTCACCCTGAAGCATTGTTCGTGCCTGCCTGGAATAGCCCGTGGCCGGAAACGGCAAAAACAATAAAGGCTTCGCAGCACGTCACCGGTCTGCCGAATGTCGATGCCAACAATCATTTCGAGACAACAGCGTGGCTGTCGGCGAATGGCATTCCGCCCGATGCTGTCGCCGACCCCGGCCTTATGGCCAATGCGGGCATTCCGGGATTTCTGCGCGAGATGGATCTCGCGATTTTCCCGAACCGTTGCGAAGGGGGCACGAACCTCGCGGCTATGGAATGTATGGCGACGGGTGTGCCCTGCGTGATTTCGCGCAACACCGGTCATCTCGATTTGATCGGCGAGGGTAATTGTTATGTTCTCGAAGACCAGGGGCCGTGCGTATCCGATGGCACCGATGCTTCGAATTTCACCGACTGGGGTGAGTCTTCCGTCGAAGAACTCCTTGAGAAAATGGAGCAGGCTTACGCCGACAAGTCCGACCGCGAACGCCGCGGTGCGGCTGGAGCGGCGTTCATGCAGGGCTGGAGCTGGTCCATTCAGGTGGATCGTTTGTTGGACGCCTTGGCGGCGTTTCGCTAGGTCGAAATTTTATTTTAAAAATAATATGTTACAGGGCACCTGGCCTATTCCCACCGGCGGCGGTTTTCCGCTATCTTGCTGGGGACTCAGGCGGTCAGGGGCCGCCTTCATTTTTGTGTGGGGAGGGGATTCATATGCCCGTGAGCAAAAAACTTTTTTGGCTGGGAACCGCGGCGAGCATCACCGCTGCGCTTTTGGCCTCTTGCAGTCAGCAGGACACCAATCAAACCGATTTCACCGCATCGGCTGGCGCCGAATGGCCGCTCTCCGGCGGCAGTTGGTCCAACAACCGTTACTCCACGCTCGATCAGATTGACACGACCAACGTCGCGCAATTGGGCGGGGCATGGTTCCATGCCTTCGATAGCCAATCCTCGCGCTCGACGCCCGTTGTCTCTGATGGCCGTATGTTCATCGCCGCCAGCACGTCATTGCTCGCGCTCGACCCGGCCACCGGCGAAACCCTTTGGGAGTTCGCCCCCGAAGGCGACAGCTTCGGCACTAAGGGCGTGGCCGTCGGTGAAGGCAAAGTATTTTTCGCCCTGTCCGGCGCGCGCCTTGGTGCGGTCGATCAGGCCACGGGCGAGTTGTTGTGGACCGCGAACGTGGGCGACGATCCTGCATTGCGCGGTCAGGCTGTTTCCAACGCGCCGACCTATGTCGATGGACTTGTGATCACCGGCATGGCCAATGGTGACTTCGGTTTCCGTGGCCGCGTCTCCGCCTACGATTCAAACACCGGCGAGCGCAAATGGGAGTTCTACACCATCCCCGGTCCGGGCGAGGCGGGTCACGACACCTGGCCGCAGGACAACGATGAGTGGGAGCGCGGCGGCGGCGGCGTATGGGTCGTGCCGGCGGTCGATAAGGAACTCGGCCTTGTCTACATCAGCGTCGGCAACCCCGTGCCGCAGTACGGTGGTGAAATGCGCGCCGGTGACAATCTTTATTCGGACTCTGTTGTGGCGCTCGATTACAAAACCGGCGAAGTCGCATGGCACTTCCAAACCACGCACCACGACATTTGGGAAGCCGACCTCGGCACCCCCCCCATCCTGTTCGACGGCGAAGTCGCGGGCGTCGAGCACAAGGGCCTCGGCATCTTCACCACCTATGGCCACCTGTTCATGTTCGACCGCGCAACCGGCGAGCCCATTTGGCCGGTGGAGGAGCGCCCCGTGCCGCAGCACGAGCGTCTTCTCACTTCTCCGACCCAGCCGTTCCCTGTCGGGGCCGACAAAATGGGCGGCGATGAATGCACTGAGCCGAACCTGATCCCTGAAGGGTTCCAGGCCATGTGCATGTACGAGCCCATCGATTACGACCTGCCGAACGCCATGTATCCGATCCTGACCACCCGTCAGGCCCCGGCGGCCTATAGCCCTGAAACCGGCCACTTCTACGCCACCGGCGCCAACTGGCCGTTCTGGATGAAGCGTTTCGAAGACCCCGACTACTTTGTCGCCGTGCCCACCGGCGCGGGCGTGAAGTACGAAGGTCTGCTCGCGGCCATGGACAGCAAGACCAACACCCTGGCCTGGGAACACGTTGTGCCATTCCGCACCCAGCAAAACGGC